>JFJP01040268.1_pt1 | contig 11554 bp, 8 predicted proteins | sample 431651 | NCBI WGS metagenome assembly JFJP01 (sample SAMN02602958, study PRJNA72255) | Microbial mat metagenome, whole genome shotgun sequencing project. | biome: fresh water; feature: sink hole; material: water; isolation source: purple microbial (photo- and chemosynthetic) mats found in... | reverse complement strand
AACGAAATAGCTGTTGAAACATGGACTGGTTATGGAACTTATGCAGTAAAAGGCGAAGCATTCCCTCAGCTTAAAGCAGTTGCTTTTGTAAGAGATCCTGACGGTAGAGTAGTAATTGATGCTTCAAGCGGAAACCCAGTAATTGGCGATGTTGAAAATATGGGAAAAACAACACCCGATTTTATCATGGGATTAACCAATATGTTTAGCTTCAAAGGGTTATCTATTTCTGGTACTATTGACTATCGGGGTGGATATGTGTATTATGCACAAGGCTCTGATGTAATGGAATTTACAGGTCGTTCAATGGAAAGTGTTGCCGGAGACCGCAAAGACTTTGTATGGCCCAACTCTGTAATTGAAACTAAAGCAGCTACATACAACGAAGATGGCGAAGAACTTACACCTGCTGAATATCAAGAAAATACCAGTATTCAAATTTCAAATGGTATCATGGGGTTTTGGCAAAATGATTACAACAATATCAAAGAAAACTATGTAAAAGATGCTACTGCTCTAAAAATTAGAGAATTAGCTATCAATTATACACTCCCATCAAGTATGCTGTCAAGTGTAGGTTTTGTAAAGAGATTTACAGTTGGTTTTGTTGGTCGCAATCTACTTACTGTATTTCCAAACGAGAAGTATATCTTTTCAGACCCAGAATTTAGAAATAATAGTTCGACTGATGCTGCTAATGGTATAGGTGTAGGTGGTTATTTTACTTCACCTCCTACACGTTCGTTAGGTTTTAATGTGAATATTGAATTTTAAATTTTTTAGCTATGAAGAAATATTTGATTTTAACAAGTATAATTTTAGTACTTCTTGCTTCATCGTGTGAGGAGTTTTTAGATGTAAATAAAGACCCCAACAACCCCACAGAAGTAACTCCCAATTTAATATTGCCTGTTGCTCAAAAATTAACAGCAGCTTATGTACATGGTGATAGGGATTTGAACCATTTAGGAAACATGATGGTGTACAACTGGAGCGAAGCTTTCGGATTCTCGTGGTACGACGATGAATTCCAATATTTAGTAACAAGCACTTTTTATGGAGGTTTGTTCAATAATGCATATTTAGGTGCTTTGAAACAATATGCTGCATTAGACGAATTGGGAGATGAATACGACCAATACAAAGCAATTAGCAAAATAATGAAGGCTTACCATTTCCAAATTTTAGTCGATTTGTATGGCGATATTCCTTATTTCGATGCTCTTAAAAGAGGTGCTAACCCTACTCCAGAGTACGATAATGCAAAAGAAATCTATGAGGATTTATTAAAACAGTTAGACGATGCTATAGGAATGATTGATGCAGCAGACGAGAATATTGCCAACATAGCACCTGCTACCGATGACATTATGTTTGAAGGCAACATGACCAAATGGAAGCAATTTGCCAATACGCTTAAACTTAGAATTTTAGTGAGAGCTGCCAATTCGTTTGATGTAGCAGCCGAAATTACGAAAATAGAAACCGAAGGTTCAGGTTATATTACTGACGATGTTGCTGTTCAACCCGGATACCTCAACGAAGAGGATAAACAAAATCCATATTGGGCAGAATTAGGTTGGGATGTAGGTGGAACTGCTCGTTTGAGTAACGATGCTACATGTGCTACTCAATATGTATTAGATTATTTAACAACTACAAATGACCCCCGTATCGACAAAATGTACGAAAAACCAGCTACAGGTCATAAAGGTGTTGACCAAGGTTCTGAACCAAATTCGCCCGATTATGGTGCTAAATTCGTTTCAAATATAGGACCCGGACACCTTAAAGATGCGAAAATGCCTTCAATAATTTTTACCCTTGCCGAAAGTTATTTCAATCAAGCCGAAGCTGCATTGAACGGAAAAAGCGGTGATGACCCAGAGGAATTGTATAACAATGGAGTAAGAGCTTCATTTGAATATTTGGGATTACCAGCATCCGATGCCGATGATTATTTAGAACTTGGTACCAATAATGTAACATACGCAAGCTCTGTTGACCCATTAGAGGCTATTATTACTCAAAAATGGATTGCATTGAATGGTGTTGACGCTATTCAATCGTGGTTCGATTATACACGTACTGGTTTTCCATACAATTTGCCGGTATCTCAGCTCGCTTCTACGCCTGATAGACCTGTTCGATTGGCTTATCCAGCAAGTGAGAGCACTGGTAATACAGCAAATGTACCAACACAACCGAATGTGTTTACTGCGAAGTTATTTTGGGCTAATTAATTAAAATTGTTAATATGAAAAAGATTAGATATATATTTTTAGTCATACTGGGAATTGCAATTTTCAATTCCTGCGAAAAAACAGAAAAGGAAGTTGATTTGATTCCTGATGGTGTGAATTTAGTTGTGTTCCAAAACTATACAGTGGGATTTGGTGTACTTGCCGATGGAACAGAATACACTCGAAGTGTTTTCGTTAAACTTACAGGTCCTGCTTTAGATAATGTTACTGATGATATTACAGTAAAAGTGAAAGGTGCCACAAAGTCAACAGCTATTGAGAACCAACATTACAAAATACTAACACCCACTATTACCTTAAAAAAAGATAATAATTATATGGGAATAGTAGAATTTGTAATCCTTACTGAAGGAAATACTCCACCTATGGACGGAACACCTGAATTCGACCTTTATAAATCACCCATTTTATATCTCGAAATATCAGAAGCTTCGGGTGCTTCTAACGTGATTCCATCTGGAAAATTAGCTAAAGTTTCGCTGAACCTTACTCCTCCGAACCCTTATGCCGGAGATTACGATGTAATTTTGAAATACTTCCACCCAACCGCAGGTGGTACTTATCCTACCGAACCTTATGGTGGTGTGCGCGAATTAGAAAAAACACTACTTGCTGTTTCTGGTAGAAAATGTGAATCAATATTTGGAGTTTGGACAGATTTATGTTGGATAACCATTAATGCAAACAATACAATTGCTTATGAAGTTGCAGATACATGGACATACGATGTTCAATTAGGAGACCCTAACGATGCAACTAAAGTTTCGCATTTTGATCCCGAAACTGGAATAATTTATTTGTACTACCACTATTACGGTACTGGTGGACCACGTATATTCTGGGAAGAGTTCCATCCAAAAGCTAAAAAATAATTAGCTTGCGAATATGCTTAATTTTTCAATCATTAAAATTTATGTTAATATGGCAAAATATTTTAAATTTAAAATTATAAGTGTAGTACTTATAATATTTGCTTTTTGGAGTTGCGATGAGGCTGAGGTTGCCGACCCAATAAGCCCCGATAATTATCCTGTTGCAACGTTTACCTCCAGTCTTTCGGGCAATGAAGTTGCAGAGGGCAATGCCGTTACTTACACCATTACTTTAGATAAGATGATGGATGTTCCTGTAACTTTCGCTATTGAAATTGACGATGCTTCAACAATAGACGAATCTGATTTTATTTCCGAAAACGTTGTGATACCTGCATATTCCACGCAAGCAGTTTTGGCTATTGATATTCCTGTTGATAATGTTCCAGAAGCAAGTGAAAACATGAAATTCAAAATTGCTATTCCTACAGTTGGTGAAAGGTATTTACTCAATCCTACTACTAAATTTCCAGAAGCAAATTTAACAGTTAAAAATACCAACGACCCAACCTTACTTACAATTATGTTTGCTTGGGATTCGGAAGATGATATTGATATTGTTACATGGAGCGATACAGTTGAGGAACCTTTAACTGAATGGGGGCAAGGTGGAGCTACTTCACACAACCCAGAATTTGACTATTCAATTTGGTTAGCCGACCCTGTAGGCAACTACTACGTGAGTGTAATGAATTGGGGAGCTCCCTCTTTTAATTATACATTTACAATAGGACATCCTGATGGCACAAACCAAACTTTTACCGGTATGTTTGAATCGGATAACTTAGCAAAATATACTAAAGATAACTGGACAGCTTGGGGCGGTTCTTATCCTTCGTACAGAGTTCTTAAGGTGGTAAACACAGGCACCAGCTTTACAGTAACACAACTGTAGTTTTGTTATCATTCGCATAGTAAAGCCTTCGGAATTTTCCGAAGGCTTTTTTTTGCATCTTTCATTTTATGATTGACACTTTATTATCAATAGCCTCGCCATTTATGGCGAGGGAAATGCAATACGAAATATTCGCAGGGCTTTAGCCCTTCAACCAACCTCGAATAATAATGGGCTAAAGCCCTAAAAGGGAGTATTGTTTTCATTTGTCCACGTCCTTCAGGACGTGGCAACGAATAAAAAAAGTGTCAAGTATTTTTTTGCATTGATGAAAAATGTCATTATTTTTCATTCACAGAAGTTAAATAGCCATTTCAAATAGGCACCTCGTAAAAAACCTTCCCAGCATAATATTTTTCACACACAAAATTTGTTTTATTCCTATTTATACTGTATATTTGAGTAATTAAATACTTAAATAGCGTATTGCTAATTACCATAAAATCAATACATAAACATAAATATGAAACGCGAAATTGTAAAAATAGATAGAGAATTGTGCGACGGCTGTGGGCTGTGCATTCCCAATTGCCACGAGGGAGCTTTGCAGATGATTGACGGCAAAGCCACATTGGTAAGCGAACTTATGTGCGATGGCTTGGGAGCTTGCATAGGGCATTGTCCGCAGGGGGCAATTACCATTGAGGTTCGCGAAGCCGAGCCTTACAACGAGATAACTGTGATAAAAGAAATGGCGGCTTATGGTGTAAATGTCATCACATCGCACCTAAAACATTTGAAAGAACACAGCCAAACAGAATTTCTCCACCAAGCTCTGGAGTATATGAAACAGCATCCCACTGAATTTCAATTCAATGTAAACGAAGTTATTACATCAATAGAACCCCCTAAAAATATGAATCCAAAACAAGTATTTTCGTTTGGGCAGCACCAAACCAATCACCAACATACCGCCTGTCCCGGGTCGCGCGAAATGTCGTTTGCTTCACAAAACGAACCCGAAAACATTCAAACAGTTGCACAAGTTTCGCAACTCCGCCAGTGGCCTGTGCAAATGCACTTGGTAAATCCGAATGCTGCCTATTTCAAAAACTCCGATTTAGTGGTGGCTGCCGACTGTGTGGCGTATGCTTTGGGAAATTTTCACAGCGACTACCTCAAAGGCAAATCGCTTGCTATTGCTTGCCCAAAACTTGACGAGGGACAGGAAATTTATTTCGAAAAATTAGTGGCACTTGTTGAACAGGCTAAAGTAAACACCATTACTGTAATGATAATGGAAGTGCCTTGTTGCCGTGGTTTGGTGCAATTGGTGGCGCAGGCTGTTGCAACCGCAAACCGCAAAGTACCCGTAAAAGCTATGGTGGTGGGAATTCAGGGTGATATTTTAAAAGAAGACTGGATTTAATACATTAATAATTTCAATAATAGAAGATTACACAAAAAAATGAATCAAATGAAATCAAATTTTCACAAAATTTCAACATTAGTGTTGATACTGTTGATAGGTTTGTCGCTACCTTTAAGTGCGCAGTTGGTGTTGAAAGGCGAATTTCGCCCTCGTACCGAGTACGGGCATGGATACAAGGCACTTGCCGTACCCGATATGAAGTACGGTTTGTTTACATCGCAACGTACCCGTTTTTCGGTAGCATTTCAGAATGAAAAAATTGCAACCGGACTTGTTCTACAAGATGTGAGGGTGTGGGGAAATCAATCTCAATTGGTTGCAAATGAAGATTTAGCTACTTCTATTCACGAAGCATGGGCAGAGGTTTTTTTCAACGAAGCCGTTTCGCTCAAAGCGGGTAGAATGGAATTGGCGTACGACAATCAACGAATTTTGGGTAGTGTAGCTTGGGTGCAGCAAGGGCGTTCGCACGATTTGGCTCTTCTCAAAATAAAAAAAGGAATCAATGTACATCTTGGTTTGGCGTACAATCAGGCAAATGCCAACTATACTTCGCACACATACTTAGTAGGGAATAGCTACAAAGCTATGCAATTTTTGTGGCTCAACAAGGCTACCGAAAAACTGTCGGCAAGTTTGCTTTTTCTCAACAACGGTTTGCAGTACATTGCACCTATTACATTGGAAGAGAGCATAGTATATAGCCAAACTACGGGAGTGAACCTCGATTTCAAAACCGGAGCGTTGAAACTTAATGCTTTTGCTTATTTACAAACAGGTAAAGATGCTGCAAATAAAGATTTGAGTGCCTACGATGCCAGCTTAGATATTTCGTACAACATTACTGAACCTTTTTATGTAGGAGCTGGTGTGGAATTGCTTTCGGGGACTGCTTTTGACGAAGCCGAAAAAAACCGTTCGTTTACTCCACTGTATGGTACAAACCACAAATATAATGGTTTTATGGACTATTTTTACGTGGGAAATCATTTTAATAATGTGGGGTTGAACGATATATTTTTGAAGGTTGGGTTTAAAAAACCCACGTGGGATTTGGGAGTTGATGTACATTTGTTTTCGGCATCTGCCGATATTAATGCTGATGCCAGCAGCAGTTTAGGTACCGAACTCGATTTTACAGCCAATTACAAAATCAACGATTTCTCCACATTTGGCTTTGGATATTCGCAAATGTTTGCGTCCGAAAGTATGGAACTGCTTAAAGGCGGCGACAGAAATGAAACCAGTAACTGGGCTTACTTGTCGCTAACGGTTACACCTACGTTTTTGAAATAAACATCGAAAAAAAAACAGCAGACCGTTACATCTGCTGTTTTTTTTATGCGGGCATTTCAAAATTTGTAAGCTCATCGGTGATTTTGAAATCGTATTTGGGGTAGCTATAAATAGGCATAACAGGCTCAGTAGAGCCAAGCGAATAACCAAAAACACTTTCGTATTCCTTCCGGTCTTCGCCCATATCTTCCAATTGGTTTAAATATTCCGACATGGTTTTCGATTCAATAATTATCACCTTGTCCATTTTGTGAATCACCGGACTGTGGTTGCGCGTGGTATCGTGTTCAAATTCGAGTATTCGGCGCCCATCGTTGGTAATGCCTATGGTTCTGAATGTCTGACTTTTGCCCACTCCGGGCATATTGAGCACATTACGGTCGGTTGCCAAAAACGGCAAACCCGCATCGGCGCAAAGCGCGTGAATATTTGCCACCATATTTTCGGCATCTTTGGGGAGCATTTTTATCCGTTCGGTAAAAGATTGGGGTACAATTCCAAATTTCTTTTCTTCGAGTTGCTCCTGCACTGCACGGGCGTTGGTGGCAAAATTGTATTTATTTTCGCGGTAGCCCTTCACTGTAAAGGTGTAGTAGGTAATCATACCCAGTTTGTTGAGTATCGAACGCAGTTTGGCAGTGTGCCCTCTGCGCGAAGCGGCAACCGTAAAAACTATCTGATTGGTAACCATCCAACCGGCAGACAAAAGTTGCTCAATTGCGTGTTTTACCTCCGGTGTAACCTCCATAGCACTCTCAAAATGAGTTTGAATCACAAATTGCTGAATCCCAATTTTCGATGCTTTTTGTTTGAAATCTTTCAACAAATCAATAAAATCGGAGGTTATGCGCTGCGGAATGTAGGCGGGCAAACGCGTACCAAGCCGCACACGAATAAGTTCGGCAAATTTCTGACCATTGGGGCGGTTTTGGTTTGCTTCCTTTTTGCGCAAAGCCATAAGATATACTTCTTCTAAAATTTGTTTCAGCGACGTGTCTGAACTCATAAGGGCATCTCCACCGGTTATGAGAATATCGCGCAGTTGCGAATCGTTTTCAAAATAGCTCATCAAACGTTTCAATTTCTGATTCCAAGCTTCTTTTGGCTTTAATTTTTCGAGGTCGAAATTCAAACGCCCACTCTGAAAATCGTACATTCGTTGGCACGAAATACACAAACCACCGCAGGCTCTGCCCACGGTATCGGGTATGAGAATGGCAACTTCGGGGTAGCGCCTATGCACATTGTGCAACGAGGGCGAGGGCAAAATCCAGCCCGCAGCATTGGGTTTTCCTTCTTTTACAATGTCTTCTTTTTCCCAAGCTACAATTCGCCCAAATTCATCGTTAAGTTCTTTGTTATGAAATATATAGTCGCGTATGGTTTGGTCGGAGCCTAAAAAACGCGGGTCTAAATTGGCATTTAGCAGCGAAAGGTAATAGGGGTTGATAAAAAAAGGAATTTTCTTTTGATGGGCTTCGCGCAAAATTTCCATAGTTGGCTCATTGAGCGAAAAATCGAGCATTTCGTTGAGAGTTTCGGGGTCGTCAATGGCAAACTGCAAATGAAACGAACGCTGCATCCACCATTCGTTCATCTTTTCCAATTTATCGTTGAAAGTATCTGTTTCATTGAATGTAAAGTTGCTTTTTACGATTTCGCCTTTATCAATTTTTTCGATAAATTTGAGAATAATCCGTTGCTTGTTTTGTTTTCTGATTTCAATTATTTCGGGGTCTAAACCGCTTGGGTGACGCTTCATCCATGTATTGATGAGTTCTTCGCTTACATTTTCAAAATCCACATCTTGGCAGAATTGGATAAAAAGATGTAACATATCTTTAAAAAAATCAACATTCGCTGCACTTTTCCCGTGTTTGTATGCCATCCATATTTGCTCAAAAGGTTGCGAAACCACCATTTCTCCTTTCAAATTTTGGTCTTCGTAGTGGTTTCCTTCGTGATCAAGATAATCGAGTAGGCGAATGGTGGCATAGTCTTTCCATGTAAGGCTTTTGAATGCCTGACGCGAAGTAAAACTGTGGTTGTAGTATTTTGAAGCAAGAGCAGATTTATTAATTTCGGTCGTAAACCATTTTCTTAGATGGGATAAAAATTCAGGCAAAGTAATGCTATTCTCCAAAATGGTCTTCAGAATGGGAGCCGAATGTAAAATTTGTTGCAAAACGTTATAAACGTTTACGCTTATCATAATATTTGTTGATTGAACTGACATAGCAACGAACTGGTGTTTAATGAGTTATAAAAAAAATGCTTGCAGTTTTTTACGCAGGGAATATCCAAAAATAGGTTTTAATAATCAATATGCAAAATAAATGCCCAACGGAGTTAATCAATCAACAGGATAAAAATGATTTTTTATTTGAATTTATTGCTATAGACTGCAATACAAAACGGAAGTTGAATGCTTAAATCAGAATAAGTGAACACCATTAAGCAAAAAAGCGGGAATAAATACATCCCGCTTTTAGTGATCCAGCTGGGACTCGAACCCAGGACCCCATCCTTAAAAGGGATGTGCTCTACCAGCTGAGCTACTGAATCAGTAGAAAAATACCGTACCAAAAAAACGTGTGATCCAGCTGGGACTCGAACCCAGGACCCCATCCTTAAAAGGGATGTGCTCTACCAGCTGAGCTACTGAATCGTTGATTTGTTTTCTGAATCGCGCTGCAAAAGTAGAGTTTTAAATTTAAAAACCAAACTATAAACACTGTTTTTTGCCTTGTTCAATTCATTTATTTGTTGTTTCTCACTTTAATTAATTGATTTTTAGACTAAAAATTATATGACTTTTTTCTATTTTGATATTTTATAACAAGCCGATTCGACTTTTTTAATGCTTTTTTCTATTTTTGTACAATAGATTTTAGACCTAAATATGAGTATTAATCACTAACACAACAAACAAGATTATGAGTATAGAAGAAATCAACGAATTTTTGCACAACATAGAGTTTTTTGAGGAACTGAGTAACGATGAATTTGATGTTATTTCGAAAGAAGTGGATGTACTCCGCTTGCCATCGAACAAAATTGTTTTCCACGAAATGGAAAACCGCGACCAGATTTATATGATTTACGATGGGCAAGTGGAACTTTTTAAGAAAAGTCCTTTTGGAGAAGAAAAAAAATTGTCGTATTTCAATCGTTTCGATTTTATTGGTGAGGGCGGCTTGATAGACAATTCGCCTCATACCACATCGGCTCGCACAGTGGGGGCAACTACTTTCCTTACACTTTCGACAAAAAAATTCAAAGAATTTTACCAAAGGCATTCAGATATTGCACTGAAAGTTATTACCAACATTGCACGTGTAATTTCGAAACGAATGAGCCATGCAAATACACGCCTTGTAAACGTTTCGTCTCAGTATGTTTCGGGACGCACACGCCCAGAGCACGACCTTTTGGGCGATCGCGACATTCCGGCTGAATACTACTACGGAATACAAACCATGCGTGCGTTGGAAAACTTCAACATTAGCGGTGTTACTCTGCATTTTTATCCCGCTATTATCGAAGCCCATGCAATGGTGAAAAAAGCTGCTGCAAAAGCCAACCGCGACCTCGACCTGCTCGACCCGCTAATTGCAAATGCCATAATGGAAGCCTGCGACGAAATTATTAAAGGAAAACATCACAAACATTTTGTTGTGGACATGATTCAGGGCGGTGCCGGAACATCTACCAACATGAACGCCAATGAGGTAATAGCCAACCGCGCTTTGGAACTTTTGGGACATAATAGGGGAGAGTACAAATTTTGCCACCCAAACAACCATGTAAACCTATCGCAATCTACAAACGATGCCTACCCTACGGCAGTGAAAATTGCCTTGTTCAACAGCAATAAAACATTGATTGATAGTTTATTGAATTTGATAATATCCTTCCGCCGCAAAGGACGCGAATTTAGTAGGGTGATAAAAATGGGACGCACCCAGTTGCAAGACGCTGTGCCCATGACTTTGGGACAAGAATTTGAGGCGTGGGCTGCCACTTTGGAAGAAGAAGTGGAACGACTGAACCAAAATGCCAATTTGTTTTTGGAAATAAACATGGGCGCAACTGCCATTGGTACCGGAATAAATGCCGACCCCGAATACCGAGACAAAGTAACCTACTATTTGCGCGAAGTAACCGGCATTAATGTGGTGAGTGCCATTAACTTAGTGGAGGCTACTCAAGATACGGGCGTGTTTATTATGTACTCCTCGGCAGTGAAAAGGCTTGCCATTAAACTCTCAAAAATATCGAACGACTTGCGCTTGCTTTCATCGGGGCCGCGCTGTGGATTGAACGAAATCAACCTGCCGCCTATGCAACCCGGCTCTTCAATTATGCCCGGAAAGGTAAATCCGGTAATTCCTGAGGTGGTAAACCAAATTGCCTTTAAGGTAATTGGCAACGACCTCACTGTGAGCCTTGCAGTTGAAGCCGGACAGTTGGAACTCAACGTAATGGAACCCGTAATTATTCAGAGTTTGTTTGAGAACATAGAAATGCTCAAAAATGGCATGGCTACACTCAAATATCGTTGTATTGACGGTATTACGGCAAATGTAGAACATTGCCGCAACATGGTGCTCAATAGCATTGGAATTGTTACTGCACTCAATCCGTATTTGGGATACGAAGTGTGTACCGAATTGGCAAAAGAGGCATTGGAAACACACAGAGGCGTGTACGAATTGGTGCTCGAAAAAGGGTTGATGTCGGAAGAGGAGTTGAACGAAGCTCTAAAACCCGAAAATATGGTGTCGCCTCAAAAAATGGCGAAAAAGAAATAATGATTTTTTGAACAATAAACCACGCTTGAAGGCGTGGTTTA
>JFJP01040267.1_pt1 | contig 11555 bp, 5 predicted proteins | sample 431651 | NCBI WGS metagenome assembly JFJP01 (sample SAMN02602958, study PRJNA72255) | Microbial mat metagenome, whole genome shotgun sequencing project. | biome: fresh water; feature: sink hole; material: water; isolation source: purple microbial (photo- and chemosynthetic) mats found in... | reverse complement strand
CGAACACAGGCGCAAATGGAATAATTATATTGAAATTGTAGGAGCGCGCGAAAATAACCTGAAAGGCATTGATGTGAAATTTCCGCTGAATGTAATGACGGTGGTAACGGGTGTGAGCGGATCGGGAAAATCGTCGCTCGTGCGCAATGTGTTTTATGCGGCACTCAAAAAGCATTATGGCGGCGTGGCCGACCGCACAGGTCAGTTTGGTGCGTTGCGTGGCTCTATGCATTTGGCTAAAGATGTGGAATTTGTGGATCAAAATCCAATTGGTCGCTCGTCGCGGTCGAACCCCGTAACCTACATAAAAGCCTACGACGAAATACGCAAACTATTTGCCGACCAGCAACTGTCGAAACAAATGGGCTATTCGGCATCGCATTTTTCGTTCAATACCGAAGGCGGACGATGCGAGGAATGTCAGGGCGAAGGCACAGTAACGGTAGAAATGCAGTTTATGGCCGACTTGGTGTTAGAATGTGAACATTGTCATGGTAAACGTTTCAAACAGGACATTTTGGACGTACACTACCATGAAGTCAGTATTTTCGATGTATTGGAAATGACGGTGAATCAGGCTATTGAGTTTTTTGGCGCACAAACCGGAAATACCGAAAAGAAAATTGTAAAGCGCCTGAAACCGCTACAAGATGTGGGCATTGGCTATGTAAAACTCGGACAATCGAGCAGTACCTTGTCGGGTGGTGAGAGCCAGCGCGTGAAGTTAGCCTCGTTTTTGGCCAACGAAAAACCGGAGCCAACCATTTTTATTTTCGATGAACCGACCACCGGACTGCATTTTCACGATATAAAAACGCTGCTCAAAGCATTAGACGCACTGATTGCCAAAGGACACACGGTGATTATTATCGAGCACAATGCCGAAGTAATAAAATGTGCCGACCATATTATCGACATTGGGCCCGAAGGAGGCGACAAAGGTGGCACATTAGTTTACGAAGGAACACCCGAAGGCATTGTAGCCTGCGAGTGTTCGTATACCGGGAAATTCTTGAAAGAAAAATTGTAGAAAATGTCAGAATTTCTGCAAAAAGTCGGCTAAATTTACGTCTCTGTCCAACGCCAATTTTTGGCGGATGCGGTAGCGATTGGTTTCGATGCTTCGTACCGACATGTTGAGCAGTGGTGCCATATCTTTCGACGAGAGATCCATTTTGATGTAAGCACATATCTTTTTGTCGCTTACATTGAGTTCGGGATATTTTTCGCTCAATCGTTTGAGGTAGTTTTCGTACACTAAGTCGAAGTTATCTTCAAACTTTTTCCAGCTTTTATCCTGTTCGATGTTTTGCTTGATATTGCGTTCCATTTTTGCTAAGCGCGACAGAACGGCATTTACATCGTTACTTCGTTTAATCTCGTCGGTGGCTTTGTTTATATTCTCCATAATCTCGGCCAGCATTTCGTTTTTGCGTATCAGGTTCATAGTTGAGCTGGCTAACTCCTGCGCTTTGTGGCGAAGTTCGTATTGCAATTGTTGGTTTTTCAACTCTTTTATCTCTTTCTTTTTGGCAGCGTTTTCAGCTTCGAAAGCCATTTTGTGTTCTTGCAGCTCACGTTCTTTTATTTCTTCCATTTCGCGCGCGCCTTTGGCCGATTTGTGTTTCACAAAAACATACAAATTCACAATGCCACCAATAAGCAGAAGTACATATATAATGAATGCAATAGTAGATTCGTACCAGGCAGGTGCAATTTTAAATTCATAACTGCTTTCAGCCACCTTCGATTCTAAAAGACTACGTGCTTTAACCCTGAACACATAATTTCCGCGTGGTAGTTTATTATACTCTTTCATGTTTTGACTGCTAAATTCCGACCAGGCTTTATCGTAATTTTCGAGCATGTAACTGTACTGAACCAAACCATCGTTTCGGTATTCGGGTGCATTAAATTCAAAGCGGACAGAATTGTGGCTTTTGGGGAAAGTTTCAGGTTGAAGCAGATTAGCCAAAATATGCCTTGCTTCCACAGCGGAATAGTTGTCCTTCGATGCAATAACTCTGTTTATAAGCACCTTAAAAATGGAATTCGTATCGGGCATTCGTGTGGTATTTATCCAGCTAAAACCATCTTCGGTGTTTAAAATCAGATTCTGATTATCGATAAAATGAAAATGTTCGAAGCCGGGAATAATTTTGGATTGCAAAATACGATACGTTAACGAATCCATGCTGTAATTACCATTGCTCTGCATGCGCGCCAATCCGATAAAACTTCCCGAAACACACCAAACATCTCCAGCGGGGCTTTCGTGCAGACGCATATAAGCCGGTTTCGAAGCAAATAATTTGTTCCATTTATCGTTGCTGTCCATACGGTCGGTTTTGGCATTGTAGGTATAAAAACCTCCCTCAGACGAAAAAATCAATTCGTTTTTCACCCTGAAAAAGGTGTTGTTTCGGTTGGAAGGTAATCCCTTAGTCATGTTATAGTTTGCGATTCGAACTACACTGTCCATGTTAGCATTCAGGTACAACCTCGATAAGCCCTTTTGCCAATGGCTGAACCATACAGAGCCATCCAAAACAGGCTCGAACATGGGGCTCGACTCATTGAAATCACCCTTTATAAAATGAGAAAAAACCCAGTTTTTACCGATTTTTTTCAGAATAAACAAACCTTTGTACGAACAGCCTAAAATTAAATCGGGATGGTTTGGTATTGGCTTAAAATCCCAGGTACCGGGTAAGCCATCGATACGCGCAATGCCGGTACCGCTAACCATATATGCCCCTTTATCGTGTCCACAAAACAAAGTATTATCAATAGCAGTTAAGCACCATACTTGCCCTTCGGTGCCTTTCAGAATGCGCAATTCAAGTGGATTGTAAGAATTTGAAAAAGGGTAGGAACTAATGTAAAGTCCCTGATTTGTACCCAGATACAAGGTTTTATCTTTTATAAACGAACTGTAACCGGCACCATACAAATTATTTTTCCCCAATACATTTTGAACCGGAGTATTCAAAATCACCAAATCGATTCCTTTATCCAACCCAAGCCAAAGATTTTGTTGTTTGTCGAAAGCCATGCTGAGTACCGTATTGTTTTGAAGCCCGGTAAAAGTATTAGCGTAGCGTACCGATTTAGTTTGAAGGTTGAGTATGGCTATTCCTTTTTGTACGGTACCAAAAACGAGCAAATTGCTATTGTTTGTGGCGCAAAAAACCTGATTCGACATTAAAAAATCATCGATGCCGGTAGTATATTTGCTAAAAGTAATGCCATTGTAAACATATACGCCATACAAATTGGTAACAAACAGAACAGTTTGAGGGTTGAGTGCAAGTATCGAACACACTTTTTTGTTGATCAACACTTCGGAGCCGGGCAGACGCATAAATTGTTTTCCATTCAGCATAAAAGCCCCGCTTTTCTCGCTTGTAAGCATCAACACATTATTTACATAAGCCGATGCATCAATTTTGCTATGAAAAGATATTTTGTCGATAATATTTCCATTATATTCAAAAATATTTTTTTCGCCCTGAAAATAGATGCGCTTATCGCCTTGTATAATATTGTATAAAGCATTCGACTCCTGCCTGTTAATGTCTAACTTTTGAGCTAAAGAAGTGTATATAAGCTGATTGTTCTGCTTTTTAAAATAGCCAAAATCGTTAAAAGTAGAAATATAAATACGTCCATCTTTGGTGTGGAGGAGCGATCGAATGCTGGTTTCGGATTTGAGTGGTATGGTATTCCAGGTAGAACCATCGTATTGCAGCAACCCTGTGTTGTTCGCAAAATACATGCGATTTTGTTCGTCCTGTGCAATTGCCCAATTTTGTGTGCCCGCTTTGTAATTTTCTTTAAAAAAATTTCGAACGATTGGATTATTTGCTTGTAAAGTTAAGGAAATAAAGATGAGCGTTAACAAAATTATTCGTTGCATAAAATGTATGTTTTTTGAATTTTGATGCTCAATATTAGTGCTTTTTATCGGGTTAAAATGGTTGTTGAAATATGTTTAAAAGCATGTAATTTGATACAAGGCTGATATTCATATATTTACAAAATTTCAAATTGAGTTATTGCGTAGTATTTTCTTAGGGATTGCGTGTTTATGTGAAGTAAAAAAAAAATTATTTCACAACATATCCACTATATTTGTTGTATCAAAAAATAGCGAATATGGTTAACAAAAATTCTTTTACTTTATTATTTCTCATTATGTCGGCAGGTCAGGTATTTTCAGAAAAATTATCGGTCGAAGTTTTTGAAACTTCAGCGCTTACAAGCAAAACTGAAAGTATAACAAAATTTCAGCCTACTGCGAGAACTACTACTATAAAATTGTTGCCCTACGAAAAACACCAAACTATTCTTGGCTTTGGTGGTTCATTTACCGAAGCTTCGGCCTATTTGCTCAACAAAATGAGTCCAGCCAAACGAGCGCTTATCCTCGAAGCGTATTTTGGTGAAAGTGGAGCAAGATACTCACTTACCCGTACTCACATCAATTCGTGCGATTTTTCGTTGGGGCAATATTCTTATGCACCTGTGCCTAATGATATGGCACTACAACATTTTTCGATTAAAGAGGATAAAGAGGACATTATACCTATGATAAAAGATGCCATGCAGGTTTCTAAAGATGGTTTCAACATTATTTCGTCGCCATGGACTGCTCCACCCTGGATGAAGGATAATAAGGATTGGCGTGGTGGTAAATTATTGCCCGATTATTACGAAACCTGGGCCTTGTTTTTTGCAAAATATTTAGATGCATACAAAGCCGAAGGGATTAATATTTGGGGCATTACAGTGGAAAACGAACCACTGGGATGTGGCAACAACTGGGAAAGTATGCACTACACGCCCCGCGAAATGACTGATTTTGTAAAAAACCATTTGGGTAAAAAGTTAAAAGCGGACGGACGAGATGTGAAAATTCTTGGTTACGACCAAAACCGAGGCGAAGAGCTCGAAAAATGGGTGGATGTGATGTACGAAAACGAAGCATCATCGAAATATTTCGATGGCACAGCTATTCATTGGTATGCAAGCACCTACGATTGGTTTCCGGCATCGTTGCAATATGCGCACAAGGCAGCTCCCGATAAATACATTATTCAAACCGAAGCTTGCATTGATGCCGAAGTTCCGAGATGGAAAAACGATGCCTGGTATTGGCAAAAAGAAGCAACCGACTGGGGTTGGGATTGGGCGCCCGAAAAGGATAAGTATTTACACCCAAAATATGCTCCTGTTTATCGTTATGCCAACGATATAATTGGCTGTATGAACAATTGGGTAAATGGTTGGGTGGATTGGAACATGGTATTGGACAAGCAAGGCGGACCGAATTGGTTCAAAAACTGGTGCATAGCGCCCGTAATTGTCGACCCCGAAAATGATGAAGTTTATTTCACACCGCTTTATGCAGTCATGTCTCATTTTAGTAGATACATTCGGCCCGGAGCAGTACGTATAGGATTTAAAACGACCGACGAGAAACTTCATTTTACAGCTGTAAAAAATGTAGATGGGTCTATAGTGTTGGTTTTATTAAACGAAGAGCTTACTCCCAAAAGCTTTAGTATTGAACTTTATGACTCAAAAACAAATATTACAATCAATGCTCAAGCCATACAAACAGTACTGATTCATCCTGAAAAACAATAAAATAATAAACAAATAACACCTTAAATTTCACAAACATGGAACAAAACAAAACAGCCAAAGAGGATATAGTACCTTTAGGACAAAAAATTGCTTTCGGATCGGGGCATTTAGTAAACAATTTGCTGCCTGGCGCCCTGGGTGTATTCTCATTTTTTTTACTTACTGCCTTCGGCATGGATCCTTTCCTTGCCGGATTGCTTGGTGGATTACCCCGATTTTACGATGCCATTACCGACCCAATCATGGGCTATATTTCCGACAATACTACTTCTCGATTTGGTCGTCGCCGACCCTATATTTTAGGAGGAGCTATTTTGAGCGGTATTTTATTTGCCATTCTGTGGCAACTAAACCCTGAAAATACACAAATGTATAATTTTTGGTATTTCCTTATTTTATCATTGGTATATCTTACTGCCAATACCATTTTTTCCACACCATTGATTGGTTTGGGTTACGAAATGACTTCGGACTACAAAGAACGCACTCGCCTGATGGCATTTTCGCAAACTATTGGTCAAATTGCTTGGATGATTGTTCCGTGGTTTTGGGTGATCATTGCCAATCCAAATTTGTTTGAATCACAAGCAGTTGGCGTACGTCATTTGTCCATCATAGTTGGGGGAATCTGTATTATACTTGGAGTGATGCCTGCACTTTTTTGCAAAGAAGTAGATCAGTCGAACCTCACCAACCGTGCAAAAATTTCCTTTAGTACAATATTCGAAAATTTGAAAGACTTATACAGAGGCATTGCTCAAATATCCAAAAACAAACAATTTGTAAAACTTTGTGGTGCTACGTTTTTGGTTTTCAATGGCTTTCAGATGGTAGCTTCGTTTAGCTATTTTATCATAGTTTTCTATATGTTCAATGGTTCGTATGGCGATGCAGGTACATGGCCGGCGTGGTTTTCAACCATCAGTGCCATTTCGACCGCAGTTATTATTATTCCGATTGTTACTTGGCTATCGAATAAACTCGGAAAACGCAAAGCATTTATTATTGCAACTGCTATATCCATTTTGGGTTATGCATTGAAATGGTGGGGCTTTAACCCCGAAAATCCATGGTTGATTTTCATGCCAGTTCCATTTATGGTTTTTGGAATTGGAGGTTTATTTACCTTAATGATGAGTATGACAGCCGATGTATGCGATTTGGATGAACTTAACAACGGAATGCCACGCAAAGAAGCTACCTTTGGCGCAATTTATTGGTGGATGGTAAAATTAGGTCAAGGATTGGCGATGGTGTTGGGTGGTTTGGTATTAAAACTCGTTGGCTTTGACCAAAATATGGCTGTACAGACAGCAGATACCATCACAAATCTTCGTCTTGCCGATATTATTATTCCTGCATTTACAGCATTTTTGGCTATTTTAATAATGTGGAAATACGATTTGAACGAAAAGAAATCGAACGAAATAAGAGAAGAATTGATAAAACGCAGAGGTAAACTTTAAAAAATAAATTAATACGAAAATATTATGTCAGTAAGAGCAGGAAAAAAATTGTCGTTAACAGGGGTCGCCGGAAGGGATTTCAGCAACAAAAGCAACGACGAACTGAAGGATTTGTTCAGCAAAGTGATGAACGATGGCATGCACGGGCTTTGTTACAGTGCATACGAGGAAGGTCAAAAGCCGGGCGATGTGCTCAGCGAAGAGCAAATACGCCGACGAATGCAAATCATTTATCCCTACACCAATTGGATACGCACATTTTCGTGTATCGAGGGCAATGAGTTGATACCCCAAATAGCCAAAGAATTTGGGATAAAAACCTTAGTGGGCGCTTGGTTGGGGAAAGATGACGAAAAAAACGAAGAAGAAATTGCCGGGCTCATCCAATTGGCCAACGATGGCTATGTGGATATAGCAGCTGTTGGCAATGAAGTTTTGTATCGCGAGGATATGACCGAAGAAGCCTTATTGAAAACCATTCTTCGGGTAAAAAAAGCCATTCCTGAGATACCTGTTGGCTATGTAGACGCTTATTACGAATTTGCAGCCCGCCCAAAAATCACCGAAGCTTGTGATGTGATTTTAGCCAACTGCTATCCGTTTTGGGAATGTTGCCATGCCGATTATTCGTTGATGTACATGAAAGAAATGTTTTACCAGGCGGTACATGCCGGCGGTGGCGACAAACAAGTGATAATTACCGAAACAGGGTGGCCAAGCCAAGGCGAAGACTACAAAGGAGCATTACCATCGCCCGAAAATGCATTGAAATATTTTCTGAATACCCAATTGTGGTCAAAAGAAGAAAATATTGATATATTCTATTTTACGTCTTTCGACGAATCGTGGAAAGTAGGCACCGAAGGCGATGTGGGAGCTTTTTGGGGAATTTGGGATAAAGATGGAAATCTGAAATACTAAAACCCCCAACCCCTAAAGGGGTGAATAAATTGGTATAGTTAATTATTTAACACCCTATTTTAACAAGTAAATATAGTAACCTTTTTAATAAAAAATGTATGAAAAAAGCAGTTATAACTTTCGTGGTTTTCCTTTTACTACATACTGTATATGCGCAGACCGACAAAGTTTCAGTTGTAAACGATACCGATGGCTCTAAGCTTTTGGTAAATGGTAATAGTTTTATGATAAATGGTGTAAATTGGGATTATTTTCCCATTGGAACCAATTATAATTATAGCCTTTGGACGCAATCGGATGATTTTATACGCGTTGCGCTCGATAACGAAATGTCCATGCTTAAAAATATGGGCGTGAATACCATTCGGGCTTATTCGGGCATTCAACCCAAGTGGATTAAATATATCTACGAAAAATATGGTATATGGACTGTTGTAAATCACACTTTTGGCCGATACGGATTAACCCTGAATGGTGTATGGGTGCCTAATACGGAATACGCGGATGCTTCAACACGTGAGTATCTGATTAACGAAGCCATTAAAATGGCCAATGAGTACAAAGGTACGCCCGGGTTACTTTCGTATTTGCTTGGTAATGAGAATAATTACGGACTTTTTTGGTCGGGTGCCGAAACGGAAGATATTCCGGTTGAAGATAGAAAATCCACAAAGCGCGCCAAAGGATTGTATAAGCTATTCAACGACGCAACTTTAGCCATGAAAAAAGTGGATACTACACGACCCATAGCTATTTGTAATGGCGATATGCTTTTTATAGATATTATTGCCGACGAATGTAAAGATATTGATATTTTGGGTATTAACTGTTATAGGGGTGCATCGTTTGGCGATTTGTTTCAAAAAGCGAAAGCTAAAGTGAACAAACCAATTTTGTTTACCGAGTTTGGTTCCGATGCTTTCAATACAGTTACCGGCGAGGAAGATCAGGCATCGCAAGCCTATTATTTGATAAATAACTGGAAAGAAATTTATGAAAATGCGGCCGGATTTGGCAAGGGTAATAATAGTATTGGTGGTATGACATTTCAGTTTAGCGATGGATGGTGGAAATATGGACAAACCAGCTTTTTGGATGTGCATGATACACACGCTTCGTGGGTAAATGGTGGTTACAGCAATGATTATGTTCCAGGCGAAAATAATATGAACGAAGAATGGTTTGGCATCTGCGCCAAAGGGCAAAACGATGTTCGTGGTCATTATCAACTTTATCCGCGTGCTGCCTATTATGCACTCAAACAAGCACACGAATTGAACCCTTATGCAAATGGTGTTACAACCGAAACCATCAACAAGCACTTTTCGAAAATTCAAGTTACCAAAAATGTGTTGAAAGCACGGACAGATAAAGCTTCTTTATTTAGCGAAGTAGCCGAAAAAGTGCGCGTTAGTGGAGTTCGGGCTGAATTAACAACTTTCACCACAGGTGGAAACATGATAAGTACGCCACTCGAAAAAAGTACAGATCCAACCAAATCGACCTATCCAAGCCGTCTTGGTTTCGACCGTATGGAATCGTTTTATATTGGTGTGGAAGCAAAACCCACTCAGAGTGTACAGGCAAATGTAACGTTCAATGTGTTGGGCAATGTGGCTGAAAATCCGATTGATGAGATTTTTTACGAAAACCGTGGAGCCATTCGCGAAGTAAAAACTACCGACCCTGCAACCAATATGTCCATTACCAATAATCGAATTCAGGTATATCAAGCCGATATAAAATGGGATTCGAAATGGTTTAACTTGTTGGGGTTTTACCGTACGGGCCATAATCATTGGGGGTACGATGGCGATTTATTCGGTTTATATCCCGAAACGCATTACGGTGCCAACATGGATATTTACAACGGCGAAGCGCCATTTGGTTTCGAAGTAGGTGGCAAAAAGGCATTGAGTGGTTTGATGGTTGCTTTTGGTCCCGAGCTTTGGTGGGGCGCCAATCCGGCAATTTTGGCAAAATACAATTTTAAATTAGGCGGATTTAATATAACCGGTATTTACCACGAAGATATTGACAAAAGAACCGCTTCGGTGAGTTCGTTTGCCATACCTACGCCACAAACACGTAGAGCCACATTGAATGTAAAAACAAAATTAGGAAAGTTTGGTTTCGACTTTGGTGGTATATGGGCTGGTTCGCGAAGAATTGGCGACATGTTTCAAATTGTAGAAGGAACAACCGGAAATTACACGATTTATCAGGATAAAATCAAATCGCAAGATACTTGGGGTGGAAAAGCAAAAATTACTTATGCCTCTGGTCCAATAAACTGGTATGCTCAAAGTGCCGTTCAAGGATTAGTGGCTATGGGCGGTTCCGACTACACCATTACGTACACCGGCTGGCGACTTAAAGACAGTGGCAGCGGCAATCAATACAACTTTTTGTCCGGTTTAACTTACACCGTAGGCGATTTTCAGATTGCACCCAACTTCTTGTGGCAAAAACCAATTGTAGGCCCTGTACCGGGCGATGCGCAAGGTCCCGGACGACCACGTAATATAGTGGACGATCCTTTTGCTGTAAGAGCAAACCGTGAAACTACAGCAGGAGAGCTTTTGTTGGCTTACGACCCAACACCTGCAACCTGGATGTGGGCATGGGATAATGATGAAATGGAAGATGCGCCCTTTGCCATGAGTGTCGATTTTGTGTATCGTCATCATCCGACTACCATGGATGCTTCCATTGGTATGTTGGCCAATCGTACCCGTTTTGCATTTGCAAGTTCGCCATCGGCGCGCGATTTATGGGAAATAAATTCACGTATTGTAAGCAAGGTAAATGGTAATTTCGGACTTATTGCAAATATGTTTTTTGGCACTGCACAGTCCAATGGTAGCGACGAACGATTAATTAAACGCTATGGCGGCGATATTAGAATGATTTATCAAAAATTAAAACTTATTTCTACTGTAAAAGTAAACGATTGGGGTCCTTACGATTATCACCGCGATTTTAACTTGACTTATCCATTGCAGTTAATGGCCGATTTATCCACTTCGGTGGCTAAACCAAAATGGTTTATCGTTCCTGAAACTCGATTGGGAATACGTGCTACTTGGCGTGCGCTCAATCAATATTCGCCTCGTTATAGTCCTACAACAAAGACTGATGCTTCGGGAGCCATAGTGCCCGACCCAACCGCTATCGGCTTCGGAAATGGTAATGAATGGGAAATAAGAACGTATATTCATTTTAATATTGGAAAATAACCTTCAAAATTATTGATTCGTATGAAAAACATTAAATTATATTATTATGCAATTGTAGGCATTGTTTTTTCGATGCTGATAACGAGCTGCGAACGAAATGTTAATGAATTACCTTATGCAACCAACTTCGACACTACACCGGAGCTTTTTATGGATGGTTTCAGTGCAGGGTTGGATTATGCAGCCTGGGGAAAAGTAACCAATTTCAGTTTAGATTATAACGAAAAATACAGCGGAACAGCTTCGATGAAGTTTGAGGTTCCGAATGCCAACGATC
>JFJP01024709.1_pt1 | contig 11555 bp, 17 predicted proteins | sample 431651 | NCBI WGS metagenome assembly JFJP01 (sample SAMN02602958, study PRJNA72255) | Microbial mat metagenome, whole genome shotgun sequencing project. | biome: fresh water; feature: sink hole; material: water; isolation source: purple microbial (photo- and chemosynthetic) mats found in... | reverse complement strand
CCCCAAACCCCAAACCCCAAACCCCAAACCCCAAACCCCAAACCCCAAACCCCGAACTGATCGGCTAGATATCGTATAAACTTTTTAAAGTGGAGCTTTTAAACTTTTTTTCGAGGCTTTGTTGAGTGTTGGTCACTCTCTGGCGGGCTGCCTTGCTGGGTTTTGGTGGGCTGGGTCGGGGCTGTCGGGATCTCGTGGTGCTGGTCCATCAGCTCTCGAGAGGACTGAGCTGCTAATAATAGAAAACCCCTTTAGCATTTGAATTCGGAGGCTCTGGCATGGCTTTCCTGAAGGTCTCCACCACCAGTCGCTGCTGCTGGATTTTATAATTTGAATGAGAACAAGCATCGCTGTCATCAACGCCTTGTTGTTGATACTGATGATCTCCGTCTCTGTGACGCCTGCGAAAGTAGATACGATCACCTGGAACGCTAAAGTCGTGCTCGAAGCAAACCAAGGAGTTATCAATTTCGCACCACTCGCTCTCGCCGAAAGAATCTACTACTACTCATCCGCCTCAACTCCGACCGTCTACGGATACACCGCGAATTCCCAGCCGAACCCCGCAGGAGAAGAAACCAACCCAAACACAGGCGGCAAGTGGACTCGAGTATCGAACATAAGAGTCGCCATCGGTGATGCAGACAGTGAAGCCATCTACATCCTCTACCAGCCTCCCGCTCAGTCTGCTGCTGCACCTTATCTCGTCAGGAAGAACGGAGCCAGCTTTGGGACGATCGCAGTATCGCCGACCACCATGAGCACCTGCAGATACTTCGCCGGATGGATCGGAGGCTGCGAACAGACCAACTTCGATCGAGTCGCCTTTTCGACCATCAATCCTACCCCCACTGTTCTGACTGGATTCGTCAGTGTTGGAAGAGACCACTTCTTGGACGACCCCTTCTACACCAGGATTCCAAACGGTCTCTTGGGAGGAGGGACGAACATCTACTTGGAGTCAACCAACAGGTTCAGTAAGATTTTCTTCGCTTCCCCCGACAGCTGGGACACCTCTACCTTCTGGGCTGGCTACCTGTCTCGGACGGAAGAAACAAGCAACCTGAGGATGGTCTTCACGGGCAATTCTTTCCCCTTTAAGATTCTGAGTCTCCAGCTTTCGAGGAACCTGGCCATCGGCATCGCGTACGACGGAAACAACATACTGCAGTACCTGTTCGACATCTACTCTCAAGTCGTCATCAACCAGCAGTCCGTGCCCTGGTCTGGCTGGGCCGCATCTGCAGATCGAATAGTCATCTCTCGAAAAGGATACGTCATCGTGTCAGATGCGAGATCGAACAGCCTGCTCACTCTCTGGATCACGAGGAACAACAAAGGATCGAAGATCGTCCAGCTCAACACCGCTGCCACCGGAGCAAACGTCGACCAGCTCAGACTCAACGACAACCTCGCCGGAAACATAGATAAACTGTCCGCAGTAACCTCGAACGACGGCACCGGCACCAGCTCCCAAGGCCACTACGTCGGCACCATCAACAAAATCTCAACCACGGGGTCCGGCTACGACCAATCGAACTGCCAAGACTTCAACGCAGAGCTCGACGTCTGCGACAAGTGCAACCAAGGAAGAGCGCTGAACCCGAACAACAACTTCGCCTGCTCCGTCCAGTGCCACGGGTCCTGCTACTACTGTCTGTCGACCGACCAGAACTACTGCACCAAGTGCAAAGACTTCGCCGAACTCGTCGGAGGCAAGTGCGTCGCGACCACCGGGTACTTCTTCGACAACAACTTCGACTCGCAGCCCTGCAACGGAAGGTGTCTCAGCTGCTCGTCTTCGAGCACCACCTGCCAAATCTGCGACGGCTCCAGGCTGGCTTACCTCCAGACCGGCAGCTGCGTCTGTCCGAGAGGCTTCTTCGCTTCGGGGTCTAACGCTGCTGCCACCTGCACAGCTTGTCCGACTGGCTGTATGGTCTGCAACTCCGCAACAGTGTGCACTCAGTGCTGGCCGGTCTCTCCGAACCCAGACCCGAACCTCTGCTCATGTCCGACCGGATCGACTTGGGACGCATCGAGAGGCATCTGCAGAAAAGACAACTGCCAGCCGAACTGCGATACCTGCTCTGCGGGAGGCTCGTTCTGCAACACCTGCAACGACGACACAGCCGGAGGACTCACTGCCTTGAACCCCGCAGACGGCGTGTGCAGGTGCAACGCTGGATTCGGTTTCGACAACCAAGGCTTCTGCAGGCCATGCCACCCCGCCTGTGCAGCCTGCAACTCCAACGCGGCCAATGCATGCACCCAGTGCAAGACCAACGGCTTCATCTCCCCCGCAGGCAGCAGCGTCGGCTCATGTCTGCCCCAGAACAGATTCTACTTCCGAAAGACGACCAACACCTTCGAAGCCTGTCCTAATTCCTGCGCGGCCTGCGATGAGAGCTCACCAGGAGGAGCAGCCATCTGCAAATCCTGTCCGAGCTTCGCCGCCATCAACGCGCAGGGCTTCTGCGCCTGTCTCGTCGGAACGATGGAAACAAACGCCAATCCGCTCGCATGCCAGAGGTGCAGGTCGCTTTGTCTCACCTGCTCTTCGCAGACCACCTGCATCACCTGCATCACCAACGCATCAAAGAACGGCGCGAACCAGTGCTCCTGCGACAGCGGCTTCTACGAGTTCAACGGTCAGTGTCTGTCGTGCGATGTTCTCTGTGCCGACTGCAGAGGGCCCGGAAAGTTCAACTGTCTGAGCTGCAAACCAAGCACTAGTTCGTTCCTCAACTCGGGCGACTCGAGCTGCTCTTGTTCTCCTGGATACTGGTTGAACAATCAAGGACTCTGCCAGCCTGGCTGCCATGCCACCTGCTTCTCTTGTTCAGGCACTGCTTCTAACCAATGCACAGGCTGCTACTCGCCAGCCATCCTGAGCACCCAAGGAACCTGCGGCTGTCCACCGTCGCTTACCAACTGGTTCTTCAACACGGCCAACGGCTACTGCTCACCTTGCCATCCAACCTGCGCCACCTGTGGAGGCCCCAACAACAACAACTGCCTCACCTGTTCTACAGGAAATCCTACAAACGGCGCCTGTGCTTGTCCCAGTAACAGCTACTATGATTCGACCTTCAACTCTTGTCTGAGCTGTAACTCCAACTGCCTAACCTGCACCACCACCAGCACCAACTGTCTCACATGTCCTGGAAACAACGTCATATCGATCAACTCCAACACCAACACCAGAACTTGCGCCTGTCCTCCTGGCGCCTTCAGAGACAACAACGGAAATTGCGTCAACTGCCACGCCACTTGTGAGACTTGTTTTGGATCTGGATTGAACCAATGTCTGACCTGCAAGACTTCTCAAAATGCAATCCTCACTCCGATCAACGGAGTCTGCTTCTGCTCGAACGGATTTTCGATGGACACAAACACCGGAGGTTGCATCGGCTGCCACTTCTCTTGCGCGACTTGCTCGAACACCAATCCGAACCAATGCAGCTCTTGCAAGTCTTCGAACGCAGTGACAACTGGAGGTCTGTGTCAATGCACAGGCAACTTATGGATGCTCAGCACTGGCCAGTGTGTTCAATGCTATCAGGCATGCACCCAGTGCACAGGAACAGAAGCAACTCAGTGCTCTGCCTGCATCAACGGCCTCACTTTCTTTTCGAACAGCTTCTGCGGTTGTGGACCAGGCTTCTTCTACAACCCAGTCACCAACAGATGCGAATCTTGCCACTCATCATGCTCGACCTGCAACGGCCCATCCTGGACGAGCTGCTTGTCGTGCCCTCAAAACTCAGTCATCCAAGGAAACCAAGCCTGCGTTTGTGACGCCGGATTCTACTCTTCGTCGCCCAACACCTGCACAGCCTGCCACAACACCTGCTTCTCATGCTTCGGAACAGCTAACAACCAGTGCTCTTCTTGCAAGCAGTGGGCCACTCTCGCCAACGGAGTCTGCACGTGCAACCCTGGCTACTATCCAGACAGCAACAACGGAAACTGCAGAAGATGCCATGCATCGTGCAAAACGTGCACAGGACCAAACCAAGACAACTGCTCGACCTGCGGAGTCGGCTCCACGCAGGTAACCAACACATGTACCTGTCCTAGCAACTCTTACGATCTTCAAGCCAACTGTCTCGTCTGTGACTCAAGCTGTCTAACTTGCTTTGGTACATTGTCGAATCAGTGCCTCACCTGCAGAGCGAACACCGACCTTCTCTTCAACGGCCAGTGCAGATGCAAACCTGGATTCTATCTCGATGCCTCCTTCAACTGCCAGGCTTGCGACCCTTCCTGCACCACTTGCAGCGCTGCAGGACCGAACTCCTGTCTCGGATGCCAGGCAAACTCAGCACTGAACGCTGGGTCCTGTGTTTGTCTCGAGAAGTTCTTCAGGTCTGCCCCGAACACCTGCAGTCCTTGCCACAGCAGCTGCAGAACCTGCACATCCGCACTGAATACCGGGTGCTTAACCTGTGAAATCGGAGCTGCGCTGACTGACCAGTTCACCTGCAGATGCGACAGTGCGAACAAATACATGGACAGCAGAGGTGTCTGTTTCAACTGTCACTTCACCTGCCAGACTTGCCAACTCGGATCACTGAGGACTCAATGCACTTCATGCAAATCACTTGCTGTTCTCGGAGGATCGCTTGGAGGTGAGTGCAGCTGCCCAACCGGAACTGTGGTGGATTCTACTGGTGCTTGCATCCAGTGCCATGCAAGCTGCAGAAACTGTGTCAACAACCTTCAGAACGGATGCATCGAGTGCATCCAAGGAGCCACTTTGAGGATGAACGGAGTATGCCTCTGCAACGAAGGCACCTACTTCGACGGAACCGTCTGCAGAAGCTGCTTCATAGGATGCAGGACTTGCGAAAACAATCAAGCCAACGGCTGTCTCACCTGCAAAGCCAACGCTGTCAGACAGAACGATGGCACCTGCTCATGCAGACCTGGCTACACCGCAAACCTGTTGACCGGAAACTGCGACCCGATTCTTAACTGCCACGTTACCTGCCAACTCTGCACCACTGCCACTGACGCCAACGCCTGTGTCACTTGCAAAGGAAACGGCATCCTCTCAGGAGTCAACTCTTGCACCTGCCCTGAAGGCTTCTTCATGAACGCTAACACTGGAAACTGCGACTTGTGTCATGGATCATGCGGAACCTGCAACGGAGCACTTGACAACAACTGTCTGAGCTGCAAATTGAACGGCATCTACGACTCTGTCACCAGGAGATGTTCGTGCCCGATCAACTTCTACTTCAACACCCAGGCTGCTCAATGCGTCAACTGCCATAACTCATGCACTCAGTGTACAGGTGGATCGAACAGAGACTGCACAAGATGCAAAGACTTTGCTTCACTTACAACAACGAATGCAGTAACTCTATGTACCTGTAATCCAGGATATGAGATGAACACAAACGGAGACTGCATCAAGATCGTATGCGCTGGTGTTTGTTCGACCTGCACTAACTCTCTTTCAACCGGATGTCTGACCTGCAAACCCTTCAGCACGCTCAGTTCTGGAAGATGCACATGCGACCCCTTCTACTTCGCAAACAACGCTGATTGCTCGCCTTGCCATTCGACCTGCAGAACCTGCTCTTCTCAAGCTCCTAATGGATGTCTGAGCTGCAAATCAAATGCCATTCTCCTCAGCGACAACACCTGTGCTTGCGATGCAGGTTTCTACATGGATATTCTCAACGGAAACTGCAACCCATGCCACATCTCCTGCGCTTCCTGCTCGAACGGACTTTCAACAAGCTGCTCAATCTGCAAACCCAACGCAGACCTTGACGCCGACAAGACCTGCAAATGCAGAATCGGATTCTACATGAACGACGCCGGTGCTTGCATGCCTTGCCACAACTCATGCCAAAGGTGCTTCGGTCCGAACAACAACCAATGCTTCGAATGCAAGACCTTCGCTTTGCTTCAGAGCACCAACACATGTCTCTGTCAGGTCGGAAGATACATGGACACCTTCGGAACTTGCTTAGACTGCCATCCAAACTGCAGAACCTGCAACGGACCCTACTTCAACAGCTGCCTCACCTGCGACTCCACCGCAGTCTTCAACACCGGAAGATGCCAGTGCCCTGACAACGGCACGACCATGTCGCTCGCAGGAACCTGCTCGACTTGCCACGTGACTTGCGAAACCTGTCTGACGAACAACGGAACACCCAACGGATGTCTGACCTGCAGAACCGGTGCTTCGCTGGTCAACGGCGCTTGTGTCTGCAACAGCAATTCAGTCATGAGCAACTCTGGCCAGTGCGTTACTTGCCACTCATCTTGCCTGACTTGCATCAACTCGACTCCGAACGGCTGCACTTCATGCAGGCCAACTTCAGTCTACAATTCAGCAGCTGCGACCTGTACCTGCTCAGATGGATCGCAAATTGATTCGACTGGCAATTGCCAAGGATGCGACAATGTCTGTGCGACCTGCTCAACTGCATCAAGATCCACCTGCATCAGCTGCAAGTCCAACGCGTTCCTGCTGAACTCGAGATGCTTCTGCAGCAGTGGCTTCTTCCTTGATTCAAACGGCAACTGCCAAACCTGCCACAGCACCTGTGCAACTTGCGGAGGAACACTGAGCACCAACTGCCTCACCTGTAAATCAAACGCCTTCTTCGACTCCAACACGAACACCTGTCGCTGCAACAATGGATTCACAATGGACGGCAGCGGAAACTGTGTCTCTGCATCTTGCCACTCCACCTGCTCGACCTGCTCCGGCTCGTTCGCAACACAATGCACATCCTGCAAAATAAACGCCTCGATCAATAGCGGTTCATGTATCTGTAGTGCTGGCTACTTCATGGATTCGAACGGCAACTGCAACAACTGCTTAAACAGATGCAACACCTGCAGCACGAACGATCCGAACGCCTGTTCTTCTTGTCGACTGAACGCTTTCTTGAGCGGTGTGAACTGCATCTGCAACACTGGATTCGCTTTCGACAACAACGGATTCTGTTCTCAGTGCCATGCTTCGTGCACGACCTGCAGCGGCCTCAGTTTCAATCAGTGTTTGGGATGCAGAGACACAAGGGCATTCCTAGATGGCGGAGTCTGTCGATGCTCGAACGGATTTTTCCTCGACTCAGTCGGAACCTGCTCTGCCTGTTCAGCGAACTGTCTCACCTGTCTTGGATCTGCGACTACTTGCCAGACATGCAGAACGAATGCTTCTTTGGTGGCTGGTACCTGCTTCTGTAACTCTGGATTCAGCTCTGACTCAAATGGAAACTGTGTTCCAGTCACTTGCCACAACTCCTGTGGATCTTGCAGTGGACCGAATAGCAATCAATGCCAGACCTGCAAATCAAACGCAATCTTGAACTCAGGCCAGTGCTCATGTCTTCCAGGCTTCTTCATGGGCTCAGATGGAAACTGCCAGTCTTGCTCGAGCAGTTGCAACTCCTGTTCAGGTTCATCATCCTTCTGCACATCCTGCAAAGCTAACGCGGGACTCACCAATGCAAATACTTGCCAGTGCAACTCTGGATTCGTCTTCGACAACTTCGGAAACTGTCTGAACCAGCCCTGCCACTTCTCATGCGCTTCCTGCTCAGGAACGTCATCGAACCAATGCACTTCCTGCAGATCTCTGGCCAGCCTGAACAACGGAGCTTGTGTCTGCGCAAATGGCTACTACATGGATGGAGCAGGCAACTGCTTGAGTTGCAATGTGCAGTGCAACACCTGTACTTCGTTCACTTCCAACTCGTGCACCTCCTGCAAAGGCTCGAATGTGCTTCTGAGCAGCAACACCTGCACGTGCAACAGCGGATCTTACATGGACGGAAACGGATTCTGCCAGACCTGCCACTTTTCTTGCGCTTCGTGTTCTAACGGACTCAGCAACGGATGCACTTCCTGCAGACCCAACGGATCGCTTCAGAACGGAGTTTGTGTCTGCAACTCGAACTTCTCGATGGACGTCAATGGCAACTGCAATCCTGTTGTCTGCGACTACACTTGCTTAACCTGCTCAGACTCCGCTAGCACCTCATGCCTCAGCTGCAGAACGAACGCCTTCCTCAACTCCCAAAGAGCTTGCATCTGTAATGCTGGAACCTTCATGAACTCGAATGGTGTCTGCACTACCTGCCACAACACCTGTTCGACCTGTTCAGGACCGAACTCCAACCAGTGTCTTGGTTGCAAGAACAACGCTTTCAGACTCTCGACGGGAGAGTGCACGTGCAATTCTGGCTTCACCTTGGACTCTGCAACAGGCAACTGCATCAACGTTCCGTGCCACAATACTTGCTCGACTTGCTTCGGACCGACAAACGTGAACTGCCTCACCTGCAAGTCGAACGCCATCAGACTGAACACCAACAACTGCGTCTGCAACAACGGATTCTTCATGGACGTCAACGGAAACTGCTTGAACTGCAACAACAGATGCGACAACTGCAACAACGCTAACGCCAACGGATGCAGCAGCTGCAAAGTGAACGCTTTCTTGAACAACGATGGCACCTGTTCATGCATCAGTGGATTCCAATTCGATGTTAATGGAAATTGCGTGGCTTTGACCTGCCACCCAACTTGCGCTTCCTGCACCAACAGCAACAGCGATGGATGCCTGACCTGCAGAAGCAACGCCTTCAGAACCTCTTCGAACACCTGCGCTTGCTCAAACGGATACTACATGGATCAAAATGGTATCTGCCAACTATGCAGTTCCAACTGCTTGACCTGCTCGGGACCAAGTTCCAACCAATGCACTTCTTGCAAACCTTTCGCTAACCTCTCCAACGGATTCTGCAACTGCCAGTTCGGATATTACGCAGACAACACCGGACAGTGCCAGCTCTGCCACAACACCTGCAACACTTGCGTCGGCGGAAACACCTTCAGCTGCCAGACTTGCAAAGCTAACTCCGCCCTCCAGACCGACGGCTCCTGCAGATGCAACTCTGGATACAGCGTCGATTCTGCGACTGGAAACTGCGTGATCATCGGCTGCCACTTCACCTGCAACACCTGCACAAACTCAGCCTCAACGTCATGCACCAGCTGCAAATCGAATGCAGTGCTGTCGCTCGGAGTCTGCTCTTGTCCTTCAGGCTTCACCATGGACAACAACGGCAACTGCATCGTGAACTCTTGCCACAACACCTGCGCCACTTGCTTCAACCCATCCAACACAGGCTGCACCAGCTGCAAAGCGAACGCCTTCATCCTCAACAACCAGTGTCTCTGCAACAACGGTTTCTTCCTCGACTCTAACGGAAACTGTGCATCTTGCCACAACACTTGTGCCACCTGCACAACTGGACTGTCGACATCTTGCCAAGCCTGTAAGATCAATTCAGTCCGACTCTCTGATGGAAGCTGTGTCTGCAACAACGGATTCCTGCCAGACGCGAACGGAAACTGCCTCAACTGCGCAAACACTTGCGCCACCTGCTCGAACACCAACTCGAACGGCTGCACATCTTGCAAATCGAACTCTTCTCTCCAGTCGGATAACACCTGCAGATGCAACACCGGGTACCAGATGGACGCCACTGGAACCTGTGTATTCTCGACCTGCCACTTCACGTGCGCGAGCTGCTCAGGCTCATCTTCCAATCAGTGTCTCTCTTGCAAAGCAAATGCGAACCTCAGGTTCGACGGTACTTGCGTCTGCCAAGAATTCTTCTACTTCCTCTCGTCAGGACAGTGCACAACTTGCCATCCAACCTGCAGAAACTGTATCGGATCGGCAGACAACAGCTGCACGGCTTGCGGACCGAACGCGACCTTGCAGTCGAACGGCCAGTGCACCTGCAACGCAGGCTACTACAGAGACCCGAACACTTCTCAGTGCGTGTTGTGCCACTTCTCTTGCGCCTCCTGTTCTGGAGGAGCGTCAAATCAGTGCTTGTCTTGCAAAGCTTCGAACATCATCTTCAGCCAAAGCACCTGCACATGCCAAAATGGCGTCGTGATGAACAGCGGCGGAACCTGCACCACCTGCGGACCGAACTGCGCAACCTGCAACACGAACAACGTCTGCACCTCGTGTGCCTCGAACGCAAGTCTCTCGCCTCAAGCCACCTGCATCTGCAACAACGGCTTCTATGCAGACTCGCAGGGCATCTGCCAGACCTGCCACTCCACGTGTCTCACCTGCAACGGAGGCTTCAGCAGCAACTGCTTGTCCTGCAGGACGAACGAAGTGCTCAACGGGAACAGCTGCCAGTGCGCTTCAGGATTCACGGGTACTCCAGGAGGAGGCTGCACCCAGTGCCACTTCACCTGCCAAACCTGCAACGCCCAAGGCATCTGCCAGACCTGCATAGCGAACTCCTCCCCGTCGACGACCACAAACACCTGCACCTGCAACAACGGCTTCTACATTTCTGCCATCGGCTGTCTGCAGTGCTACCCCACCTGCAACACCTGCGCCAACGGAAACATCGACAGCTGCTCGAGCTGCTTCGGCGGGGCCACCCTCGTCAACGGCAAGTGCACGTGTCAACAAGGCTTCTACCCCGACAGCGCGTCGCGGACGTGTGTGCCCTGCACGAACAGGTGCCTCACCTGCGACTCGAGCACGGTCTGCATAACTTGCGTCACCGGCTACGTCCTCAACTCGAACCAGCAGTGCGTGACTTCTCTGAACCTGATCCCCTTCCAGTGGTCGACTGAAGTCATCCATGACCAGCTCTTCATCTACACAGACCTCAGCCTCTCCGAAGAACAGCGATACAACTACATCAAGTCCATCGCGACCAACGACCTGCTGTCGATCAGAGAAGGTGAGTCGGCAAACACGAATGTGAACTTCATGACCTGGAACATCGTCGAAGACAGCAAGTACGAGTGGCAGCAAGGCCTCATTCGCTATGCCCTCAGTTACGAAACATCGAAGCAAGCATTCGACTCCACCATCAGCGTCAGTCCTAAGCTGCTACCCTCGACCACTGCTTCCGGCGCAAGGCTGCTCCAGCTTTCTTCCGTGGACGACAAGGACAAAAAGTACCTGATTCCCACCTACTCGTACATCTCACCTACAGCCAAGCGATCGTGGTTCATCGGCTTCTGTATCCTCTACGTCTTGGTCATCCTCTCGATGGTCTTCCTCATCTGCATCAGACCATTCAACAAGAGCCTCAGAAACAGCCTCAGGCTCTTCTGGTTCGGACAAAACGTCATGTGGTTCCAGCTGATCTTCTTGTTCGGTTTCCTCGCAGTCGAGTTCAAAGGAGCGCTTGACGAAATCCTGTTCAACATCTCGCAAGCATCCCTGAAGTACTTCGGAGCAGACCTCGAGATCACCTTCATCGGCAACCTCCAGCAGATCAGAAACGGCTACTACGTCGGAAAGTACACAGGCAAAGGCCAGACTCCTTACGTTCTGCAGAAGATGTTCCTCCCCGTGCTCGCATACTTCGTGACCTACATCCTCTCGATCTTCACCAAAGGAACCACGAGAGAAGTCACCACCGCCATCAGGGCAGGAATCGGCTTCAGCTACGGAGTGCAGTTCATCTTCATGTGTTGTGTCAACTTCGTTGCGTTCTTCGGAGCAGGCGCCTACAACGGATTCA
>JFJP01040266.1_pt1 | contig 11556 bp, 9 predicted proteins | sample 431651 | NCBI WGS metagenome assembly JFJP01 (sample SAMN02602958, study PRJNA72255) | Microbial mat metagenome, whole genome shotgun sequencing project. | biome: fresh water; feature: sink hole; material: water; isolation source: purple microbial (photo- and chemosynthetic) mats found in... | reverse complement strand
AATATATTGATAATAATTGCTTTTTTTTTCTTTAATAATTCTTTAATATTATTAGATATATCTGAATTAGCTTCTATGTTATTAAAACACTTTTCTGTTTTTTCCTTTAAGTTTCTATTACCTAAATCAATTTTATATATCATACATCTTCTCATTATTTCTGGATAAGATGTTTGATCTGCCTCTACTGTCTTGTCAATACTAGCTTCATTACTTGTAACTCCTGTAAAGAAAAACTGTAGACCTTTTGTATGTAATGATGAGCCTGTAGATCCTCTGATAACTGGTTCACTTCCAGTGCTCATAGTTAGTAAAGTTGAATATCTATCCTTGCCAAATCCTGTACCTGATTTCGATTGTTCCCATACTTTAGTTGTTTCATCTAACATGATCATTAAATGATTATTACCTGATTGGGCTTTTGCTAACTCATCAACAAAATCTATTTTTGATCCTAAAAATCCGGCAACTTTCATTTGATTAGCATTCATTGAAATTACTTGTACTTTAGGTATCTTATAATCTTGCGCTACTTTATTAAAAGATTTACATACTTGAGTAAATAGTGCTGTTTTTCCGCTACCAGCTGGTCCATATATAATACTTGACATATTTTCTCCTTTTTTTGCAGCATTTATAAAATTATGTACAAACGTTCTAACTAGTTCTCTTTGATCCTTATATTCTATAATAGCATCCTTAACAACAGCATCCTCTATTTTTTTTAGATCTTCTTTTGATTTTTTTTTAAGTTCTGTAGTAAGTTTTGATTCATATTTACTTTCAGTATCTTCTTTTTTATCTATAAAATTGTTTCTTTTGTTTATTATGATTATCAATGAAATCGCTAATATTGTTATTTTAAATACAAATAATTTTATTTTTTTTCTAATTTGTTTTTTTGTTGTTTGTTTTGGTTTTTTTTCAATTGGTATTTCTTCTATTGCTTGGATAATTTCATCTGGACTTGCATTATTTTCAATTAAATTGATAATTTCTACAGCTCTTTGATATGATATAAATGATTCTATATGTTCTATTATTTTTTTATCTGCTTTATTATTAAGTATTAAAAAATACTCATGTGCCGTTATTTTTAGCCATCCTTGAAATAAATCTCTATATTCCGATTTATTTATTTCTTTTATTATGTGTTCTGATTTTTTTCTATTGTTTTTTCTGATATCTAGAGATTTTGGATTAAAGTGAGAAGCTTCTATAAAATCATCAATTATTTTTGCATCTTCTTTATCTATTGAATTACTATCTGCATCAAAATGTCCATACAAAAAAAATAATAACATAATATAAATATATTATATAAGACATAAAATATGTTATAAAAATATAAATAAATATATCTAAATAAAAAAGATATACTATGTATATGATTATTTTTATTCACGGTAATATGATATTTCAATCTCTATCGGATACTATAGCTAAACAAATAGGAGAAGGTATTTCTAATTATATTAGCTCAAAATATAATATTTGGAAAACATTAATAGATATGCAAACTCAAACTACTATTTTTCTAGAAGGTTCAAGTGATTTTACAGATGTGGTAGTACTTAGTCCAGATGTGCAAGAAAAGTTTAGCGAAATGAAATATACTATTTCATCTATTCTTAAAGATGGAGTATCTAGAAATGCATTATTATCTGGTCCCCCAGGTACATCAAAAACATCTATACTATTGAATTTAGCTCATTTTTTTCGATCTACTCATAAAAAACATAAATATAAAATTACTATAATTATAGGATCCTTTTTTGCTGTTTTTGAGGAATCTAAAGCTATAGAAATACTTAATGCCTATTTTAATCAGGTAATTAGTGATATGAAAAAAGGAGTTAATATATTTATAGGAATAGATGAAGGTGATGCGTTATTTTTACATGAACAAAATGGAAAAAGATCTGCTATTATCAATACATTTGCATCTTACTTAAGTCAAATTGAGAGATTAGGACAAGAAAATCTTCATAAAAAGAAAAAAATGGGAAAATGTATTATTGTATTCACAACTAATCATCCAGAATTATTTCCAGAAATGTCTGGTCGTAGAATAGGTATTCATATGAATTGTACATTACCTACATTAGTAGAAACTAAACAAATTATTAAAAATCATATAAAAAGGTACTTTAATAAAACTAGTTGGTTTAATATTATGGATGAATTTTTAGATTTTATTGTTACTCAAATAGATGGACTTACAGGAGGAGATATTTATAATATTATTAAAAATATATATCTATTATATGCTTCTACAAATGATAGGCTAAAAAGCAACTTTTTTGTATCTACTAAAAAATTATTTGAATATTTTCTGGATGAGTATTATAAAAAATTACTTATTGTTGGTAAAAAATCAGAGAAATCAGCAAAAAAAATTATAGCAGAAAAAATGTTATTGTTTAATGACTGGATTAGTGAAAGAAATAATATAGCTATAGAGCAATATAATGAATTAAAATATTTATCAGATATAATTGATGTATTAGGCACTGACTTACAAACTTTAATATCAGCTTGCACAAACAATGAAAAAACAGTTATATGGAATATTAGATATCTTATATATAATAACAAATATAATATTTCATTATCTAAATTTGATGAAACAATAACTAAAAATGGATATGTAATAGATAATGAAGATTTACTAGATCATGAGTTAGAACAAGAATGACAACGCGCACCCAATTACTGTTATGCAACTCATAATTAAAAGAATTTTTTTATTAGAATATCCTATTAATTCGAAATGATGATGTATAGGAGTAAATTTAAAGATTTTCTTTTTTCTTATTTTTACTGATAATAATTGCAACACAACAGAAAAAGATTCAATAACAAACATTAAGCTCATAAATATCATTGCTATCTCAATTTTATAAATCATGGCCATTGAAGTAAAATAACCTGCAAGAAAATAGGATCCAACATTACCCATAAATAATTTGTTATTCATATTATAATATAAAAAAACAGATAAAGATATAAATAATGAAATTAGAGAATATAGTACTATAAATTGTTTCATAATTATAAATCTAATAATTAAAGATGCTATAATAATAAGAGAAGGAAATCCTAGTCCACCATTAATACCATCTGTAATATTAATAGAAGTGGTCATACATAAATAATAAATAGGAGCAAGTAAAATATATAAAAAATTACTTTTAATCATTATAAATAATATTAAATATCCTTGATTTAAATATAATGCATTATATAAGCTAATAATAAGTCCAAAAGTTAAAACTACAATAATAGCAGTATTCCATGAAAGTGTCTTATTATTCATTTTATAATAGTCATCAAATGCTCCATATAATGAAAATAAATATATAAATATTTTTAATAGTATTGTATTAATGTTAATTGTTACTAAGAAACTTAAACTGGGCCAAAACATTATACCTCCCATTGTTTTTATTTTAGGTTTATTAAAGTGATGAGTAATATAATTATTAATTTTTTCATATATATTTATATATTTATTAAATAAATAATAGATGACATAATAGAACAAAATATTAATAGTTATAAATGCACATAAAAAATAAAAAGCTTTCATGTAAATATTATGATATATTACAGATATAATACAGAAAGAAAAGAAGATAATTGAATTATGAATCAGCATATTATTGTGATAGCAAATCATAAAGGGGGAACAGGTAAAACAACTTTATCTACTTTACTTGCAATTGGTTTACAAAATAAAAATTATCAAGTAGTTCATATTGATTTAGATGCTTATCAAGGTAGCGCATCAAACTTTTGGTTAACAAGAGAACCAATAAGTAAAGAGTACAATCTGAAAACGCCAGAGTATAATAAAATATATTTTAGTAAAAATAATGATAAGTTTATAGCATCTCAAGAAGATAATGAAAATTTAAATAATATGTTAATTAAATATAAGGATAAGAACTTTATTATACTTGATACTGCTGGTAGTGAGAATAATTTTACTTCTTATAGTATAAATAAAGCAAGTTGCGTGATTACTCCAGTTACAGATAGTCCTTTAGATATATCAAGTATAATTAGTAAAGATAATGAATATAAGTATGGACCATTTGCTAAATTTATATTTGATCACAAAATTAATCAAATGCGTACAGGAAATATATTTGAATGGATTGTAGTAAGAAATAAAATACCAGTTACTCCAGGATATAATTTTAATACATCTTTTATTGAAAAAGCATCTAAAAATTTGCAGTTTTATTATTACTCACCTATTTATGATAGAGAAATATATCGAAAAACATTTGATTATGGTGTTACAACTTATGATTTAACTTTATTAGATAGTAATCCTAATAGTGTATTTACTAATTTAACCGCATATAATGAAATTGATAAATTTATTAATTTTGTTATTAATAAAACTCTTAAATTATAAGTAATATATTTACTATCAAAAAGTATAATAGATATATTTGAAGTTAAATAATTAAATAAGATCTTGTAATAAAAATGCCTCTAAATTATTAATAGGTATAATTTCTACTTTGTATTCAGAGGTTTTCTGTTTAAGATAAGGAATATGGTCTTGTAAATAGGATGGCATATATATATTTGTAATTTTTGTATTAGCATTTAATCCAGAAATAATATCAATATACATTTTATCTAAAGAACTAAGAGAGATAAAATCTCCATTTGAAAGAAAATCTCCGCATATAAGACAGTCTTTATGTTTCTTATTTTTGTATAATTCTAATGCTATTAAAATAATAATATAATTACTTGGTTTTGATGTTCCTTTAACTTCTAAATAAGTAACTATCTTCCTTAACTCTTCATCTTTTATATAATCAGTAAGATTACTGCTTTGAGGAACATTGGATCTTTGTCCATAATATAAATCTTCATAATATTCGCCAGATTCTTTATATGTTGGTATACTAATATATCCTGGTTTACTCGTAGTTTTTTTAATGGAAGAAGGAACAACAAAACTATAACAATAATTTTTTGCGAAAGCAATTATATTATCGGGATTAATATGCTGAGAAGTATTAGATATAATTTGTGATATTATTTGTGTAATTTTACCAATAATATCTCGAATAGAAATACTCGCTTGAGATAAATATGTAAGAAGATTGCTAACAATCTTTGATATATCTGACTTTTGTATTTGTGCTTGCATTTTATCATCTTCATTCCATTTTATATTTAATTGATCTATTGCTGCTTTTTCTTGATTTGCAGAACTAATAGGAGACATAAGCATCATATTACATCTACTTTTTAATGGAGAAGATATACTATCTGGATCATTAGCGCAGAAAATCATAAATCCAGATATACCTGTACCCATATATACATCTTGAAGAGTATCTCCATTTGCAACTGAGAGTAATATATTTTGTGCACTTGATCCAGATTGAGCTGATCCAGCTTTATCTATTTCATCTACTATAATAAGAGGCAAGTTTGTTGGTCCAGTATGATCAAAAATAGTTTCAGATAATGTATTAGCTAAATATACATATCCTGGAGAAGAATTTGTATATACTGGATCAGATCCTACTAGTCTAGTCGATGGAGTGCTTGAAGATGCAGATAAATTTACAATAGCTGATTGCATAGGTGCTAATTTTCTTGCAAGCTCAAAAGATTTATTTATTTGATTATCAGTAAGAGTAATATTATCCGTTAAACATAATAAGTCTGTTATTTTTCTTGCTTTATGTATTATTATATCTAATACTAATCTGAGTAGCTCTATCGCCTTAAGTAATGATGTTTTACCATTACCAGGAGGTCCATATAAAAATATAGGACGAGGTGGTGCTACTCCTTTTATATAAGCATTGAAAGCATCAAATATTGCACAAGTAATAGGATCTTGACCATAAATATATTGTGTAGCTTTTTTCCATATTTTTCGTCTATCCGCTTCAGATATTTTAGATAGATTATATTTACCTACAGTACTATAACTAGGTGCAAATTTAGCTTTATTTTGTCTAGTTGTTTTAATAGCCGAAGTAACACTATTAATGATACTATTTTTAGTAGTATTAGGTATATGTGAATATGGATTTTCTTTTGTTGGTAATTTTATCTTTAACATATCTGAATGAAACTCTCTATCCTCAAATTTACTTTCGTATGAATTGATTGTTATTTCAGGTATAGTCGTCTTCTTGTCTTGAAATAACTTATTGAATGCATCTTCTTTATTATATGGAGCATCATTTACTGCTTTATCATTTTTTATTTTGTTAGACCATTTGAGTTCCTTAATTTCTTCTCGTTGTTCCTCTAATTTTTTATTTATATCCTTAATGTCTTCATTTATTTTAGAGTTATATGAAGCTCCAATAATTGCTAATATAATGACAACTATCCCAATTACTACAAATATTTTGAACAATATATTTATATAATTTGATAATTTTGGCGCTTGAAATGATGTTTTTTGAGTATTTATAGATGAAGAATGATCTTTTAATAATTCTTTATCATACAGATCATCTAAACCAAGTAATTCTGCTTTATATTTTTTAGATTCATTATCTAGTGCATAACAAACAAAGAAATACATATTAAGCAGTCTCAAAAAGATGATCTAAGCATTCATTTAAGGTTTCACAATAAATAATATTAGCTGTACTTCCTATTTCTTTTAATAGATTTTTATATACAGTATTATTTATTTCCAATTCTTTAGGTAAAATAATAATTTTATACTTATTACCAAAATAATTTAAAATCATTTTTAATCTTGATGACATTTCTGAAGCAACTACAAGTCTTGCGCTATTATTTAATCCAGCAAGTAGTAGTGCATCAGATTTAATTTTTACTCCTTTAATTACAGATATTACTGCTTGAGCTACTACTGCCATAAACATATATATATCTTGATATTGTATTGATTTTTCTGATAATACTGTGCATGTTTTAGTAGTAATAAATGATTTGATTGGACCGCTATAACTAGGATGCATAATATTACTTAATACTGATTGTAATGATTGTTCAATATCCGGAGTAGCTTTATATAAATTTTGACCATTATGATCAGTACAATTTACTGCTAAATATACACAATTTTGTGTTGTTTTTGGTGCAGATGCCGCATTTATTACTGTAAGAGATAAAGATCCATCTCCATTTCTTAATACACCGATAATATTACCAACAAATGAGTTACCAGATATTGGAATAAAAGCAAATGAAGGTAAATACTTTTGTATAAATTCTGCAATATTATTTTTATCTATTGTTTTTGGTCCATTATAATTAGGATTCTCTAATATTTCACGTATAGCTGAAAGTAAATCGCCACCAAGAGATAGTATTTCTCTCATACCAGCTTTATCACTATAAAAATAAATAACAATTATATCAAAAATATTTTTGTCTACTTTTGCATGCTGTTGACTTGTATTTATTTTTTCAATTTCGCCTGCATATTTTCTTTGCAGTGTTTTAGATTTATCTGAATTTGCAATAGCTGTAAATTGCAATATTTGTAAACGAGATTTTAAATGTTCTGGTATTGTTTCGGTAGTATTAGATGCTGTTATCATAAATAGATTTTCTTTTGGTATTATAGTATTCATCCATGTATCTTTAAATTGAGATGAAGGCTCTAATACACTTAATAAAGTATTAACCATTTCTATATGCGCTTTATCTATTTCATCAATTCCAATAACTTTAATTCCTTGAAAATATTGCCCTAATCTACTTAATATATCTGATTTATTTATTGACTTTTTATTATTTTTTATATGATCAATTATTATTTCTGCTATTTTATAAGAATAAGATTCTGTATTAAATGTAACACCTGAAAAGAAAGCTTGAGCAACAGATCCTGGTATAGATCCTTTATATACTTCTGCGTGACCCTCAAGAGATTTTGGATCTTTATTTTTACTTAAGTCAATTTCAAATAAATAATCTCTTCTTAATGCAAGAAATAAACGCCTAAACTCTGAATTCGTTTGCAATAAATCTAGAATTGAATTTATCACATCTTCTATACAAGATGAATCTATTTCATAAAATACTGAAATAAGATCATATAAACCTAGCATACTAGCTGCATGGTTAATAGAAGATGATTTACCAGTACCAGGAGGACCATTTAATAATAATGGATTACTATTTTGTTTATTTATAAATGCTATTATTTTTTTTGTAATTATTGTTTTGGCAGCTTCTGTTCCTTGTAAAAAATAATCCAAAAGATCTTCAAAAAATTTCTGTATTAATTTTTGATGTTTATTAAACATTATAATAAGTCTATCCGTTTTTATATCAAGAGATTTGCTAATTAAATCAATTTTTTTTGCTTTATTATCTGCGTCTGGTGTAGCATCGATTGCTTTTTTAAATTCATTACCTACTTCATTACCTACTCTGTTATATGGTATTTGTGCAGAAGTATTAGGTGTTGCTTGTTGATTTTCTTGAGATATTCTTCTTGTAATTACGTTATGTATATTGCCTTTTATGCTATTTTCTTGTTTTAAATTAATTCTATTTGTACTCAAAAATACACGAAACATATCTTGTATTTCAGGTGTAATTTCTGTATTATACAAATGAATTTCAATAAGATCTGAAAAACTACGAATATACTCAAATGATGTGCTATTTATTTCTCCTTCTGTAATTGTAAGTATTTTTATATTACTTTTTATAGCTGATTTACTAAGTTTTTCTAATACATCTAAATTTGATACGCGAGCATGTATTGGTTGATCTGTGTTTTGATAAATATCAATATGACCTTTAATATTATCTGGTGTAAAATTTATAAACTTTAATTGTACACTCGCATAAACAAAGATATTTTTCCTATTAATGCTTATAAAATTTTCTATGAATTTAAATGTAAAAGTATTCGTATACATAATTTATTTTATATTATTATTTGTTATTTATATCTTAATATATTGATTTTTATATCTGATTTATTATCTTAATATTTTGATTATTATTTGTCTAAGAATAATCCAGGAGTATATGTAAATGCACTTTTTCGTTTAATAATAAGATATGTAAATATTCCTACTATTGCAAAAAAAGCAAATAAAAATCCAATAATATATCCAGCTATACTACCTCCATTTTCTACTTCATTTGTCTTTTTATTAAACTGACAAGAGTCTTTTTGTAATTGTTTGGATTTTTCCTCAAGATCATCTATATTCTCCTGTGTTTTTAAATGTGTTGTTATATTGGTTTCGAGAGTGTATTTTAATTCTTGTGTTTTTTTATTTAATTTCTCTACTTTTTCTCTTACTTGCTTAGCTCTTTCTTCTTTATTGCGTTGATAAGTACTGTCAATAGTTTTTGTTATAGAATCTATTAATTCTTGTAAATAAGAATCATTAAGATCTTTTTGAAATTTTATCAGATTACCAAGAATTTGTTCTGCTATTTCTGTTTTATCTGTAGATCGTAATATTTCTGATTCTAAATCATATAGATTATCTGTATCGAGTATATTGCCTTTAAATTTAAAATTATCTTTTAAATATTTAATAAAAGATTTATATCTTTTTATTCTATTATCTTCGTATTCAGGTTTTTCTTTAAAAGAAATACTACCATATTTATTTACTTTTCGTTTTTTTGTCTTTAATTTTAATGGTTGAGTATCAAAGTTTTTTGACCTAATTGGATTAATAAAAATAATTTCTTTTGGTCGTTTTTGATTGGTATTGATACATTGTCTTTCAATATATTTAATAATAAATAACATACTATCTTCATTTAAAAATAAATTATAAAAATCTAAATATCTTGCTTGCCATATATTCTTAGTAGGTGGCAATTTAATAAAACTATCAAAACCTTCACCAGAAAATATACTTAATTTATGCTCTTTATTTGGTATATTTATTTTATAATCTTCTATATCTTTTGATGTTTTAATTATGATATTTTGAATACAATATATCAACATTATAGTATCTTACATAATAAATATTATATTTATATTATTATATATAAATTTATGCAAATAAAATTATAACTAATTTATTTACTATATTTTCTTAAAGAAATATCTTGATCTTATTTCTTTTGCTGTTTTACCTAATCTAGCTGCAATAGATTCAACACTATGCAATTGTTTTAACGCATTAAATGTTGCATAAATTGTATTATGCGGAGAAGATGATCCAATAATTTTACTAACTATATCACTTATACCTGCAACATGCATAACATCTCTTACTACGCCTCCTGCAATAATACCAGTACCTTGTTTTGCGCTATTTATTTGAACCTTAGTTGCTCCATTTTTAGCAAATGTGTTATGAGGTATTGTTCCATTAATAATAGGTACTTGTATTAAGTTTTTATAAGCATTACGCTCTGCTTTTTTTTGAGCATCTGCAGAATCCTTAGCTTTACCTGCACCAACACCAATTTTACCTTTTTTATCACCAACTACAACTAGAACTCTCATGCTTTTAACTCTACCTCCTGTTGTTGTTTTAGATACAGAAGCTCTTACAACTGTCTTAACTATAAATTCATTATTTTCATCTCTCATATTTTAATATTCTCCCTAATACCTTCTGCTACTTTTTCAATTCTACCTGTATATTGATATTGACCTCTATCAAAAATACACTGAATAATACCTGCATTTTTAGCTCTTTCTCCTAGTAGTTTACCAACAAGATAAGCTCCTTCTTGATTATATCCTTTACCTTTAAAATCTGATTCTAAAGAATTAGCATAAGCAACTATCTTTCCATTCATAACGATTGAAGCATAAATATTATTTACTGATCTATAGACTGTACATCTAGGATAGTTATTAGAATTTTTGCTTTTCATATTGTATCTAATACGATTTAATTTGTCATATTTTCTCATTTCTTTTTACCCTCCTTTCTTCTCATTAATCCAGCTGCCTCTTTTGCAACATTAATTACACCTGTTCCTTTATAAACATTATATTTTAGTTTTTCAATTTTTGCAACAATATCTCCAAGTAAAATTGCATCTGGAGAGCTAAGTGTGGCATTAAGTACTCCTTCAAGTTTTATATCTACATTATCAGGTATATTTACTTCTATAACATGACTAAAACCTAGAGATAATTGTAGTGTTTTACCCTTAAGCATCATTTTATATCCTACGCCTACTACTTTGATTTTTTTTTCATAAAACTGATTTAATCCTCTTATTGCATTAAAACAAGTACTTTCTGCTGTACCTAATAAGGCTTTATTTTCTGAAAAAAACTGAATTGAATTGTTGTTAATTTCATATGTAACACCTGTTGGTAAATGGCAATTTACTGTTTTATTATTTTTTGAAATTGAAATAGTATTGCCGCTACTTGTAATTTTATGATCATTTAATTTAATTTCTTTAAATTTCTTAGACATTAGAAAACCTCCAATAGTAATTAGCCGCCGATACCTTTATGATTAGCATCTGATCCAGACATAATACCTTTACTTGTTGACACAATTGTAATACCATAATTTCTTTTTGATAGTACTCCTTGTTTACTAATATATTGTCTTAATC
>JFJP01021710.1_pt1 | contig 11556 bp, 6 predicted proteins | sample 431651 | NCBI WGS metagenome assembly JFJP01 (sample SAMN02602958, study PRJNA72255) | Microbial mat metagenome, whole genome shotgun sequencing project. | biome: fresh water; feature: sink hole; material: water; isolation source: purple microbial (photo- and chemosynthetic) mats found in... | reverse complement strand
TCTTACGGATACACTCTTTCTGACAATGTGAAAAACATTTTCCACAACTATCGCAAAACCCACAACGCCGGCGTGTTTGACGCCTACACTCCCGAAATCCGCGCCGCTCGTTCTGCCGGGATTATCACGGGACTTCCCGATGCATACGGTCGCGGACGAATCATCGGCGACTACCGCCGCGTAGCACTTTACGGCGTGGACAAACTGATCGAAGACAAAATTAATCAGGGACATTCATACGAAGTTGCAACGCTCGACGAAGAGGTGATCCGTTCCCGCGAAGAGATCTCTGAACAGATTCGTGCGCTCAAAGATCTCAAATCAATGGCGAAAAAATATGGATTCGATATTTCTCGTCCTGCCGAATCGGCAAAAGAGGCGATTCAGTGGACCTATTTCGGATTTCTTGCGGCGGTGAAACAGCAGGACGGCGCGGCAATGTCGCTCGGTCGTGTCTCATCGTTTCTTGATATCTATATTGAAAAAGATATTCGCGAAGGCAAACTCACCGAAGAGATCGCTCAGGAGTATATCGATCATTTCGTAATGAAACTCCGCATGGTTCGATTCCTTCGCACTCCCGACTACAACGAACTGTTCAGTGGCGACCCAACGTGGGTGACCGAATCAATCGGAGGAATGGGCGTAGATGGCCGCACCATGGTGACAAAAACTTCCTACCGTGTTCTTAATACACTTTATACACTGGGCGCTTCACCGGAACCAAACCTCACCGTTCTCTGGTCAACCCGCCTTCCTGATGCGTTCAAGAAATACTGTGCACAGGTTTCGATCGACACCAGTTCGATTCAGTATGAATCAGACGATCTCATGCGCGGATTCTGGGGCGATGACTACTCGATTGCCTGCTGTGTATCTGCCATGGCGACCGGAAAACAGATGCAGTTCTTTGGCGCGCGCTGTAATTTGGCCAAAGCGCTTCTCTATTCGATCAATGGCGGTCACGACGAGATGACCGGTATTCAGGTGGGACCGAAATTTGAACGGATCACGTCCGAGTATCTCGACTATGAAGAGGTGAAACAGAAATTCGACTATTTCCAGGATTGGATCGCGAATCTTTATATCAATGCGCTCAATACGATTCACTTTATGCATGACAAATACTGTTATGAATCGCTGCAGATGGCACTTCACGACCGCGATATTTTGCGGACAATGGCCTGCGGAATCGCGGGACTTTCCGTGACGGCAGATTCGCTTTCGGCGATAAAACACGCCAAAGTGAAAGTGATTCGCGATGAAAAAGGGTACGCCGCAGACTTTGAAATCGAAGGTGATTATCCGAAATTCGGGAACAATGATGATCGCGTCGACCAAATTGCTTCGGATCTTGTGGAAGATTTCATGGAGAAACTGAAAAAGAATCCAACGTACCGAAAATCAGTGCCAACCATGAGTGTTCTGACCATTACGTCGAATATCGTCTACGGCAAAAAAACGGGGAACACGCCGTGCGGTCGTAAAGCGGGCGAACCGTTTGCGCCGGGAGCAAACCCGATGCACGGAAGAGACACGAACGGAGCGCTCGCGTCGATCGCATCGGTGGCAAAACTTCCGTACCAATTCGCTCAAGACGGAATCTCCTATACATTCTCGATTGAACCGCGTTCACTGGGGAAAGATGAATCATCGCGAGTGAACAATCTCTGCGCCATGCTCGATGGCTATACGCTTCAGGGTGGACACCATATCAACGTGAATGTTCTCGATCGCGAAATGCTCTTTGATGCGATGGAACATCCTGAAAAATATCCTCAGTTGACCATTCGCGTTTCGGGATATGCGGTGAACTTTATCAAACTGACCCGTGATCAGCAGATGGATGTGATCAACCGGACGTTCCACGGGACGATTTAGACATCTCGACAAGCTCAGTGACCATGGTGCCTGAGCTCGTTGAAGGCTAGGATACAACGAGAATTGGCGAATCAGAAATGGTTCGCCAATTTTGTAATCTCCACCAAACTTTTTTTGGCTGAACATAATCACTCATAATTTCGAATATCATCATATCTTTACGAGCAACCTTCTGTTCAAGGGACTCGATCTTGCGAAGTTCAGCCTTGGTGGGGAGCTTCTCTTGCAAGAATGGAGCTTCACCGTTTATAAAGAACTTTCTCTGCCACTCGTAGTAGGTGTTGGGGTGCACTTTAAGTTCATCCGCGATAGTTGAAACTGGAATTTTCTCGCTAAGATAACATCTGACAGCTGTGACCTTTTGGTCGGTGGTCACGCGAGTAGACTGTTTTTCTCTGACATAAAAATCTCTGTATTGAGGTAATGTATAACCCGCCATTTGAGATGTCAGTAAATTTGGATTCCATCAGAGGTAACACAGAACTTGAACTCATGCTCGATTATATTTTGGATGATTTAGATTGGGGGACCACTACATGGCTGGCCATTGAAACTGATGGAGAGTTCGATCCCGAGTGTGAAGAAGGTCCCGATGAAAGAGATTTTCGATACATTCTCTATCGGGAACTGCATCATCATGTTATGGAAAAAGCCGAAGATGAGTGGAGGGAGCGGGAAGGGTGATTTGTGTATCCTTGAAACTATAGATTTCACCCATTTCGCATTAAAAGTGGAGTCATACTAGCAAGGAAATGGTGATTGAACAAGTGATCAGATTGCACTGTGCGGAAATCGAGTTCGGTGCTACTTTATCATGTTTATATAATTGTTTCTTCTCTGTTCAAACCATTGAAATATCCCTCCGCCAATGATACAATTCAGAATTCTAATCATGACATATATTTAGTTGTAAAACCTATGGTTCCCTTTTCGAATGGAAGCGTTCATGAATACTCAAAAACCGTTGTACTATGTCGGTGTTGGAGCCTCTGCCGGTGGGCTTGAAGCTATCGAATCATTCTTTTCCGAAATGCCCACCGACACCGGTTTGGCATTTATTGTTATTCAGCACCTTTCACCGGACTATAAAAGTCTCATGGTAGAACTTCTCTCGAAAAAGACAAAGATCGCTGTGGAACGAATCGAAGATGGCATGACGGTTTACGGTGACACTATTTATCTCATTCCACCAAAAACCAATGTTGTCATTCGCGAAGGCAAACTGGTCTTAACTCCTCAAGATTATTCAAAAGGAATTAATCTCCCCATTGATACTTTTTTTGCATCTCTTGCCGATGATGCGGGAGAAAAATCAGCAGGGATAATTCTGTCTGGAACCGGAAGCGATGGAGTTCGCGGGTTGCGGGCGATTAAAGCTGCCGGTGGTTTGGTCATGGCTCAGAGTCCGCAAAGTGCAAAATTTACCGGAATGCCTGATTCAGCCATTGCCACGGGCTTAGCAGATTTTATTCTCGACCCCAAAGCATTGTCAAAGCAGTTAGTTCAATTCTGTACATACCCCGAAAATCGTACTCTTGCGGCACAGGTTATTCAGTCGGAAGATAGTAGCTTGAAAAAGATTTTCATGCTGATTGATAAGCGTTGTCAGGTGGATTTTACTCATTACAAAATGAGCACTGTTTCGCGTCGTATAGAACGACGGATTGCAATTAATCAACTGGAAAGCGTTGACGAGTATCTTCGGTACCTCAATGAATATCCCGCAGAAGTGGGAACACTCTACAAGGAGATGCTCATTGGAGTGACCAACTTTTTCCGCGATCCTGAAGTTTTCACCTACTATGAAACAGAAATACTCCCTTCATTGATCGAAAAGATTGGTACCCGAGAGCTGCGGTTCTGGTCTGCTGGTTGTTCCACCGGTGAAGAGGCGTATAGTTTTGCCATTATGCTTCGCGAATACCTTGATAAACATGAAATTTCGGCTCTTCGACATTTTCTGTGGGTGAATGAATGCTCTGATGAGGTATTTTAGGGTATCCCCTTTAACTTAATCGGAAGTGTTTTGTGCAATCAATATTTGAAGCAGCTCTCTCAATATCATCACCGTGGTTTATCTCTGAAATGATTTTTTCTGAAGTAGAAAAACGACTCGATATTTACATCGATTTTGAAACTGGCACTCACTTTTCAGTCGATGACTCAAAGGTGAAATATCCAGTACATGACACTGAACAGAAAACCTGGCGTCACCTCAACTTTTTTCAGCACGAATGTTACCTTCACTGCCGTACACCTCGTGTGAACACCGGTTCTGGATTCAAGAAAGTATCTCCTCCATGGGCAGGAAAGTCATTGGGATTCAGCCTGTTATTCGAAGCGCTTCTGCTTGAACTCTGTAAACATATGCCCGTTGCAGCGGTAAGTAAATTGGTTGGTGTTACCGATAAAAAGATTTGGCGAATGTTGGATAAGTACATCCATGAAACGCGTAAACTTGAAGGTTTTTCAGGTGTTACCGCTATTGGACTCGATGAAACAAGCCGTGCCAAACACCATCAATACATAACACTTTTTGTCGACCTTGACCAACGACGAACACTGTTTATTACTGAAGGGAAGGACAGCGAAACAGTAAAGGCATTCGTTGAAGATTTCACCGAACATCAGGGAAAAGTTGAAGCTGTTTTGGATGTTTCTTCCGATATGTCGCCAGCATTTATCAAGGGAATCAAGGAAAACTTACCCAATGCTGAGATCACTTTTGATAAATTCCATGTTTCGAAAATCATTGGTGATGCGTTAGATACGATTCGTAAACGGGAAGTGAAAGAGAATCCAATACTGAAACACAGCAAATTTGCACTGGTAACTTCGCCGAAAAACCGTTCCGATAAACAGTGGAAAAAAGTTCGGGAATTAAGTGAAATGAAATTGAAACTCGACACCTATAAAGCACTTGAACTCAAAGATGCATTCACTGACATATACAAGATTGAGAATGAAACGATGTTTGCGAAACGGCTTACGGAGTGGCATTCCTGGGCTTCGAAATGCCAGATACCGGAGATGGTTGATGTTGCAAAAACAATCAAGAAACATTGGGATGGAATCTTAAAATGGCGGGTCAGTGGAATTTCGAATGGGATTCTAGAAGGGCTCAATTCGTTGATTCAGGCTGCAAAAGCAAAGGCACGGGGATATCGATCAATTCGGAATTTTAAGATTATTGCGTATCTTGTCACCGGTAAGCTGGAGTTCGAAAAAATCAATCCTGCATTTCGCCCGTAACCCACTGTTTTTGTCGAGGAGCCACTTTTTTCGTTTATCCGTAAATTGTGGCACTTTTTCCATCTTTACATTTGGTAAATAGAACGGTACAATTACGGTAAACAGGGGGTGCTATTGGGATTTTATAATGGACAATTGAAAATCTCATCAATGTCTGGCATTCATCATTTATCATAGGAATACTATGCAAGAAACAACTCTCTCCAATTTACACTTGAACGTAAAAGACTACTCTCCACACCTGAATGAAGTGATCCGCTTTCAAGAGTTATTTCTTAATCTACATGTTGCAATTCATCGAGCCGATTCCCTTGAAAATCTATGTGAAACGGTAACGTATTCACTATCGCGAATGCAACGCTACAGCTCTTTGGCACTGGTGATCGATCATCCGATACTCGGTTCAATTGTGAAGCAGAACGTGCAAGATTTCGGTTTTGATGGATTAATTCACGAGTGGCAAAGAACTCACACCACTATTCCCTGCTTTGAACGCTGTCTGCAGGAACTGAACTCTCTAGTGATTTTGGGATCTGAAAAACAATGTCGTAACTGTAATTTTAAGTTTCTCTCTGCAACGGTATCCATGATTCCCGTTTCACTCGCCTATAACGGCGAACGATTTGGCGTTCTTTTTGTCGAACTGAATACATTAGAACCACTTCAGGTTGATGAACTTCACCTCTTTGAATCGCTCGGTGAAGATATCGGCTTCCGCTTGCATCAGTTCTCCCACGAAAAAGTACGCTCCTCGAAAGCACCTCAGCTCTTTGCAATGGAAGAAAACAGTTCAATAACGATATTTCAATTTGGATGGAACGGCACGATTTTACACTGTTCTGAATCGATGAATAGGTGGGGATATTCCGCCACTGACTTTACGGAATTTCCTCTTGTATCGCAACTTTTCCCTGAATTGGATCTCACAAGGCTGAAGACCAAGACCGTTCTGATGACCCCTGTAGTCACCGCTTCAAATGAGTTACACCAAGCCATTATCTACCCTGTTGTTCAACGTGAAGATGCAGTTTCGGTGATAGCCTTTGAAGCAGATCCGCTGATCGCAGATCTCAATAAAACGGTTCCCATGAATCAGCAGATCGAACTACTCTATCGCTTTGGATTTACATTCAACACCAACTTGTCAGTTATTATGGGCAACAGTGCAATTATGCACGAGAAACTCATGTCTCACGAAATCGATAGCTCTGAACTAGATGAAATTGATCGTTCAGCCCGTACACTCCAATCCATGATTGCGGAACTTTCTGAAACAGAAACGGCAGAACCGGGAACGGCGATTCCGCTCACCGAACTCATTGCCACGGTGCAACCAAAAATCAATGAACTTGCTTCATCTGAAATTTCTATTCGATGGGAAACGGTTCCCCAGCCGGTTACTGTACCGCTGAGTCGAACCGAATTTGAGCAGGTGATTCTGGCGATCTTACAGAATAGCGTTGAATCAATTTACGGCGCAGGTAGTGTTGCGATCTCTCTGGAACTCTCCACGATTAAACAACATCGGCGGTTCGGAACGGCAATTCTTGTTCCTCAAACGTACCTTGTGCTCACGGTGACCGATTCTGGGTGTGGTATTTCTGAAAAAGAGATCGGATCGGTATTTGAACCATTTTTCACTACAAAGTCGCGACTGTCATACTCAGGAATGGGATTGACCGCTTCGCAACTGATTCTGAACAAAACAGGCGGAGGTATCCAAATACACTCAACAGAGAACAGCGGAACAACCGTTTCCTGCATGATCCCGATTGCCGACTTTATCGATGACAGCGTTGTTCCTGAACCATCAACCCCAAACCTCTCTTCCAGATCCGAACAAATCACGGTGATGGTTGTCGATGATGAAGCGGTTGTCTGCACCGTCATGAGCAGAATGGTGGAACTTCTAGAGCACAAATCAGAATCATTTTTGAACGGTAAAGATGCACTGAAACGGATCGAAGAACGAGGTCCGGAACAGCTGATCATATTGACCGATTTTCTCATGCCCGGAATGGACGGTGAAGAGCTTACGAAACGACTAAAACGGCTCTACCCGGAACTGCCGGTCATTTTTCACACCGGTGAAACCCGCACAAAAATCCTTCAGGATTTGATATCATTGCATAAATGGAAGGATGTATACCGGATTAACAAGCCTGTTATTATATCTGATCTCAAAGATTTGCTGGAACATGTTATTTCCCAAAGTTTCATGAAAAGTCAGGAAAAAGTATGAACAGCTCAGTGCTAGAGAAAATCAGAGAGGAACTAACGCTCTTTTCTCGCTGTTTTTCCGAATCTTTCGCGATTATCTTTCCCGCAACAGCACAACTCTGCCAGCTGGAACTTTCGCAGATCTCCGGTGATCTTTTGGAAAAAATTGAGGTTGCACCCGATGAGATCGCAACTATTGATGGCTGGAATTATCGCAAAATCAGTCGATACTATGATTCAGAACTGTGGATTACCATTTCAATAGAACAAGGGCGAGTGCCTCCCGTTGAACCAATCCAGTTTCTTTCAAATATGGTTGAACGGGTGATTCTCTCTGAAATGGAACACTGCCCCGTTGCTCGCACGAAACATCTCTGTCACTGCCCGACCTTCGGCTCTGTAACGAAATCAGCCATCAATGTTCTATCTCGAGAAATTACTTCAGAATCGATTGCCTACATCTCATTGCAGAAAGGGGAAGTGGATGGAATCTGGTTTTCGGAGCACTTCGAAGATACTCTACGACCACATCTTTCGACGGAACGATGCAAGGAACTCTATCAGGAGATGACAACGGCACCGAACCAATCAATCGCAGAGATGCAGTTCCAGATTTCCGTTCCTGAGAGTATGCTCAAAATCCTCTGCTTTCCCCTTGTCCATGATGAAACTGTTGTAGGATTAATCGGCGTTCTGGTAGAGAACGATCCTCAATCGCCGGAGAACAGAAATAGTATTGAACTGATCCTCGTGCTACTGTCCGACTTTTATCTGCTTATCCACGAAGGAGAAACGGAACTGTGGGTCGCTCAGGCGGTGGAAAAACTGAAGTGGAATCGCATCGAACAGGACACGGCACTTGGCATGGGGAACTGGGAACTGGACCGTATTCCAAATACCATCAGTTTCGATTCAGATGCAAAGGAGATCCTCAACATAGAGACACTTCCTGCGAAAATGAGGATGGATCAACTGCAGATAGAGCAGGGTGACATTGCCACTATGATGACGAATATTGTAGAAAAGTTTGAACAGAACAGTGCTCATTCCGATTGGTATGATGAGATCTATGAACTCACCGTTGGCGACGCACCACTTTTTTTACAGACCCGATCAACATGCTATCGCGATGCCAGCGGTACTCCTTTCAAATTTGTCGGTCGATTGAATGATGTCACAGAAATTTACCAACAAACAATCGATTATAAGGCCAAAACGATACTTCTTCAGGAGATTGTAGACACCATTCCCGTTTCGGTGTATTGGAAAGATCGTCAGGGGATAATTCAAGGGTGCAATCAAATGGTGGCGACCGAAATGGGCTGCACCTCATCTCAGGAGGTTGTGGGCAAGACAATCTATGATTTTTATCCCACACATATTGCAAATACCTATTGGGCTGATGACTGTGCCGTTATGGATTCCGGGAAATCATATAGAAATGCTATTGTTGGAAATGAGGAGTCGCGAAGTTGGTACTACGCTTCAAAATCACCGATGATAGATTCGCAGGGAACGATCATCGGTATGATTGGATCTCACTATGACATCTCCGATTTGAAACGGGCAAATGAAAACTTCCGAAACAGTGAAACACGCTTCTCTACCATTTTCAACATGGCCCCCATTGGTCTTGCACTGATCAGTTACGATGGAACGGTAGTTGACTGCAACAATGCGCTGGCGACGATTCTGAAGCGGGACAAGAAGAAGATTCTCAATGCATCTCTTCTCTCCATTTCAGCACCGGAATCGTTTGATCTTCTCGCTGAACTGATCAACCGGATTACGCTCTATTTTGACCGAACCTTTCATCAACCGGTCTTCATAACTGATGGAAATGGGGCACAGATTGTGGTTGATCTCAATCTGCGCAATGTGGGGTACCTTGCGGGAACGGGCGAAGTGTTTGCAATTACCGTGGAAGATATCACGGAACAGCGAAAACTCAACGAAGAGATACAAAATCAAGAGATCGAACTGCGTCACATGATCGATTTCACCTACGACGGTGAACTGTGGCTCAATCCAGATCGTTCGATTCGAATTATGTCTCAATCGGTGGAACGGATCACCGGGTACCGACGAGACGAGATTATGGCAGATCCATCGCTCCTTATTTCCATGATTACCAATGGTTCACGGCAACTTCAGATCGATACATTGGAAAATCTCTTTACCCTGCGCCCTTCCGAACCGGTCGTTGTGCAACTTCATTTGCGCAATGCAGAAGGAAAAACCAGCTGGCTCGAACAACTGGGACAACCGGTATTCGATGAAAACGGCATGTTTCTGGGAGTGCGACTCTCTATTCGCGACATTACGGAACAGAAAAAGTTGACCGAAAAGGTCGAAGAGAGTCACCGGCAGTTTACCCTTTTCAGTAGCAGTGTGGACGAAGTGTTTGCGCTGGTTAATCTCACAACCAATGCAGTTCGACTGGTGCAGAAATCACCATTTGAACAGATGTTTGCCCTTCCCTTTGCAATTGTCAATTACGGTTCTGAATTTCTTACCTCGATTCTTCCTCAAGAGGCCTCTTCTGGATTAAAACATCTCATTGAAGATTTCCGCTGTAATAAATTGAATGCCGTGAACTTTGTCCAGCAAATCCGCGATGGCCTTGGAGATGAACGATATATTGAAATTCATATTCGCAGTGCAATGACAAAAGGGCTCGTGGTGGAAGAAATTACCATTCTCGCAAAGGATGTCACACTCGATGTGCAACTGAAAAAACAGGAACGAGTACGGCAGGAACAACTTCGCCACGCTGACAAAATGATCAGTCTTGGGATCCTATCCGCCGGAGTGGCCCATGAAATCAACAATCCTAATAATCTAATCGGACTCAATGCAGAGTTCTTACTTCAAATGTGGGAAGATATCACCCCGGTCTTAGAGGAGTATTCACACTCTCACGCAAACTTCACGATGAACCGACTCCCCTACGACCTCGTTTCAGCAGAACTTCCTCGGCTTCTGAAAGGAATCCAGTTGGGATCAAACCGCATTAAAAAGATCGTCGAAGGGATGAAAAACTATTCGAGAAATGAGACACTGCTCATGACAGAAGTGATTGATTTGAATGAAATAATCCATGATGGACTGCTCATTGTAGGCCATTCAATTTCAAAGATGACTCACAATCTTCAGGTCATACTGGCTGATAATCTGCCCATGATTCGGGGGAATTGTCAGCAGGTTGAACAGGTCTTTATCAATCTGATCACCAACGCTTCACAGGCACTGACCGATCCCAGTCAAGAGATTCATATCTCCACCGGAGTTGCCGGTGAGTGGGTCTATATGAGTGTCGATGACAGTGGTTGCGGGATGAGCAAAGAGACCGTCGAAAAAATCAGTATACCCTTTTTCACCACCCGCCGTGACACTGGCGGAACAGGTCTCGGTATGTCCGTCACCCATGAAATTATTCAGTCCCACGGTGCTCAAATGGATATTCAATCAAAATTGGGGCACGGAACCACCATTACCATTCTATTCCCGCAATTCAAAGGAGCCGATTCTCATGAATAGTGCCAAAATTCTGCTTGTCGATGATGAAATTGAGTATCTCACTATAGCACGACTTATCCTTCTTTCAAACGGGTATAGTGCCGTCGATTGCCTCCATGACAGCCGAATGGTTCTCTCTTCAATTGAACAAAATCAGCCGGAGCTGATCGTTCTTGATCTGACAATGCCCTACGTTACCGGTTCCGAACTGCTTCGGGAGATTTCTGCCCGCTGGCCACAGATCCCCGTGATAATAAATAGTGGTCTCAATGATCTTTCACTGGCAGTGGGATGTATGAAAAACGGAGCCCGTGATTTTCTCACAAAACCATTCAATTCAGAGCGGTTTCTCACAACAGTGAAAACCGTTCTTTCTGAAAATCAGCTGGAAAAAGAGAACTATCGGCTCAGAGAAAAACTGATAAGCCGAACCGTTGAAAATCCCGAGGCCTTTGCACATATTATTTCACGATCCGAGGGGATGGATGCGGTCTTTCTCTATGCCGAAGCGGTGGTTCACTCCAATTTGCCGATTCTGATTCTTGGCGAAACCGGAACAGGCAAAGAGTTAATGGCACGAGCACTTCACAATCTTCGCAATCCCGAAGCGCCCTTTGTCGCGCGAAACGTCGCCGGGATCGACGATGCACTCTTTTCAGATTCACTGTTTGGCCATGTCAAAGG
>JFJP01006413.1_pt1 | contig 11557 bp, 14 predicted proteins | sample 431651 | NCBI WGS metagenome assembly JFJP01 (sample SAMN02602958, study PRJNA72255) | Microbial mat metagenome, whole genome shotgun sequencing project. | biome: fresh water; feature: sink hole; material: water; isolation source: purple microbial (photo- and chemosynthetic) mats found in... | reverse complement strand
CAAGGCGGTGTGATCTCACCGTTGCTCAGCAATATTTACCTCAACGAAGTAGACAAAATGCTGGAGCGAGCCAAGGCCGTAACTGCCAAAAGCGGATACACGGCGGTGGAATACGCAAGGTTTGCCGATGACATTGTGGTGCTGGTAGACGCGCATCCGCGACATGCGTGGTTGAAGGAGGCGGTGTCTAAGAGACTGAGGCAGGAATTGGACAAACTGCAGGTCAAGGTGAATGAAGAGAAGAGCAAGACCGTAGATTTGGCACAAGGCGAAAGTTTTGGCTTTCTGGGGTTTGACTTCCGCCGGATACGGTCACTGGCAGGGAAATGGCGTCCTCAGTACACGCCCAAGCTTAAAAAGCGTACGGCGTTGCTGGAGAAGTTGCGGGAAATCTTCAACCGCTTTCAATCCCAACCGGTTGATAGGGTGGTCGAACTGATCACACCTATTCTTCGCGGGTGGGTGAATTACTTTGCTGTGGGACATTCAAGCGAGTGCTTTGGCTTCATTCAGGACTGGGTAGAAAAGAGGATCAGGCGACACATGATGCGAGCCCGAAAACGACAAGGCTTCGGCTGGAAGCGGTGGAGTAAGCAATGGCTATATGACGTGCTTGGGCTGTTTAACGGCTATAAGGTGCGTCGTCCTGCGCCGAAAGCGGCCCCAGCACGATAGGTCACATAACCCTTGACATGAAACACGCAGGAGAGCGCAGTGCGGGAAATCCGCCCGCTGCGTTCGACGTGGAGGGGGCTGGAAACGTGGCGATGGCAGCCGAACTGAGGGCCGGTGCGAAAGCACTGGGCTAACCTACCGGAGCCTAATGCTGGCGCGCCAGTCCTCGACCCTACCGGATGGAGGGGAGGACGGCATCCTTCTCTACCCCTATCCTATTTAATGCAAAATCTTAAGCCATGCAGCTTGATCAGCCTTGCGTAAACCCATTCTGCCGCCAGGCCTCAAACACCGTTATCGCTACCGCATTGGATAAGTTCAGGCTGCGCTGCCCGGCCACCATCGGGAGTTTGAGGGTGCAGAGGGGCATAAAACACAGGCGCACCGTGTCGCTCAAGCCTTTGGTTTCCGAGCCAAACACCAGATAGTCGCCCGGGGCAAATCGGGCCTCGAAAACGCCTTGCGTGGCGCGTGTCGTCAGGCCAAACAGGTGCTCGGGTGGCGGTTTTTCGGTTGCCAGAAATGCTGGCCAGCTGGGGTGGCGTTTGACCGTGGCGTACTCGTGGTAGTCCAGCCCGGCGCGTCGCAGGTGCCGGTCGTCCATCGAGAAACCCAGCGGCTCGACCAGATGCAGTGTGCAGCCGGTGTTGGCCGCCAGACGGATGATGTTGCCGGTATTGGGCGGAATTTCGGGCTCGACCAGAACAATATGGAACATCGGCAAATTGTCGCGCACCCGGGCCGCAGCGGTGCTGGGCCTATTCGGTCCGTGCCATCACCAGGGCGCTGACGTGGCGGGCACCAGCGGCCTTGAGCACGCGTGCTGCCGCATACAGCGATGCGCCGGTGGTCATCACATCGTCCACCAGCACCACGCGCCGGTCTTTCAGGGCGTTGAGCTGTAGCGGCTCCACGGCAAATGCGTGGTTCAGGATGCTCAGCCGCTGGGCCCGCTTGAGGGTGTGCTGCGCGGGTGTATGTTGAATGCGCAGCAGCAGATCGGTGCGGGTTTTGGCGGCGTTAAGTTGCCGCGTCAGCAGCAAGGCCTGGTTGTAGCCGCGCTCCCTGAGGCGCTGATCCGACAGTGGTAGGGGCAGCAGCAAGTCAGCGGCATCAAGCATGGGTTCAACCCAGGGCGTGGCGCGCATCAGGGTGGCAAAGCTGCGCGCCAGGCCCGGCTCGGCATGAAACTTGAAATCCAGAATCAGTCGCGACCAGGGATAGGCATAGACCACGGCTGCCAGGCATTGGTCCAGCGGCGGTGGGTCTTTCAGGCAAATGCCGCATTGGCGCAGGCCTGCCGGCAAGGGCAGGGCGCAGGTACTGCAGCGTGGCTGCGGCTGGGCAAAGTGGTTGACACAGGCTTCGCAAACCGTGTGCGAAGGCCAGGCGTGGCAGACCCGGCACTGGCTTGGCAAGCCCGGCAGTAAGGTCAAGGCGCGGGAAATCAGTTTGACAAACATCCAGTCAATATACTCGCGCTCAAACTGATTTTTTTCATGTCTGACAAACCCGCACCCACTATCGACCCCCCGGCCGCACGGCGCTGGCAGCATTTGCCCGCTGAGGCCTCGCCCTGGCTGCATGAAGAAGTGGCGCAGCGCATGCAAGAGCGGCTTGATGTGATCAAGTGTCAACCGGCCCATTGGATTGATTGGGAGCCCCTGCGCGGTGGTGTGCAGGCGCATGGTTTGCTGTCGCGGCGCTACCCCCGGGCCACCTGCACGGTGGTCGAGACATCGGTTCAAGGGGTTGGGCGGGCATCGCAGGCACTGGTCACCCCAAGGTGGAAGCCGCAAGCCTGGTTGCAGCCCAGGACCTCGGTGGCTGGGCATGCAGCACCAGGTGCTGATATGCTGTGGTCGAACATGGCGCTGCACATGGCGGCAGACCCGCTGGCCCTGATTGAGCAGTGGCATCAGGCATTGCAAGTGGATGGTTTTCTGATGTTTTCCTGCCTCGGTCCTGACACGCTGATCGAGTTGCGGGCGCTCTACCAGTCGATGTGCTGGCCGGCACCGGCACACGCCTTCACTGACTTGCACGACTGGGGCGACATGCTGGTGTCCGCCGGGTTTGCCGAGCCGGTGATGGACATGGAGTGCATCACGCTCACGTTTGAGACCCCTGAGCGTCTTTTGCAAGAATTGCGCGGCTTGGGGCGCAACCTGCATCCGGAGCGTTTTGCCGCGTTGCGTGGGCGGCGTTGGCATCGACAACTGCTACAGGCGCTGGCCAGCTTTCAAACCGGCACCACGCCTGAACGTGGCGACCCACAGCCAGATCAGCCTTGACGACATGCGCGCCACCCTGATGCGGGGCAAGATGGCGGTCAACGCCAAGTCGCCCGCTGTCGTTACCGGAGTTCAAGGTGAGTGAATTCAGCTTTCGTGGCGTGTTGATGCTGGTGTGCCTGCTGATTTTTGTGGTGTCATTTGCGGCCTTGTTGCTGGCCGCCTGGCGGCACCACCGCATGGACAAGCAGACCGGCGAGAATTTTCACAGCGCCTTGTGGGTCGAAATCTCCTGGACCATCGTGCCCTGCGTGATCGTTTTGGTGCTGGTGTGGCCGACCGTCAGGATTTTCTGGGCACCGTGAGTCAAGCCATGAAAAACGGTTCTAGCGCATTACCAGTCTGCCTAAGCAGCTATAAAAAAGGGAATTTCAAATGACCGTGCAAGACTTGGGTCAGCGGGCCACCATCACCTTGGGCGGTGGCTGTTTTTGGTGCACCGAGGCAGTGTACGTCAACGTCCGGGGCGTGGTGGATGTGGAGTCTGGCTACACCAATGGTCACAGCCAGCGGCCCAGCTACGGCCAGGTGTGCACCGGTGAAACGGGTCATAACGAAGTGGTGAAGATCGTCTTTGACCCCCAAACCATCAGCCTGAGCGAGATTCTGGAGATATTCTTTGTCATCCATGATCCGACCAGCCGCAACGCTCAGGGTAACGATCATGGCACCCAGTACCGAAGCGGCATTTACTTCACCGCGCCAGAGCAGCAAGTGGTGGCGCAGGAGGTCATTGCTGGATTGGCACAAAGCGGTGTTTACAGCCGCCCTGTCGTCACTGAAGTCCTGCCGGTGCACAACTACTGGCCCGCCGAGGACTACCACCAGGATTACTTTGCCCGCAACCCGCAGCAGGGTTATTGCATGGCTGTGGCAGCACCCAAGGTGGCCAAGTTCCGGCAAACCTTTGCACGGCTGCAAAAGACTTGAGCCGCCCAGCCTGCAGGCCTGGCTGCTTTTTCGCCTATGAACTGGTTGGGGTTTGCTTGCGTCAATTCTGCGCCATGCCCGCTGCCAACTGGGTTACGTTGTGGCGCATCATCTGTAGGTAGGTGGCACCGGGTTTGTCGGGGGCTGACCCGACTTTGACACTACCAAGTAACACGCCACGTGGAAAGCCGAGTGGCATAGGGCTTTCGACGAAGGTGCCGAAAGCGGTGTGTATATATGGGTGATAACAGCCGGGGAGGTGTCAATTTTGTGCCTGTCGCGGGTCAGTCTGGCTGTGCCACAGCTTGATATCCACTATTTGCGTTCTGTTCAGCTTGCGTTCATGCAGCCACATGCAAACTGCGTTCCATATCAACCCAAGGAGCTCTTCATGAAACGCTTTGTCATCGCCAGCCTGTTGTCATCCACCTTGCTTGGCGCATACGCCGAAACCTATGTTGACCTCGCACCGGTGCGCAACGCGGAGCCTATGATGGAAAACATCAGCGTACCGCGCGAAGAATGCAGCAACCACTGGGTTCCGGATCGCGGCGGTCGCATTAGTTACGAGCAGCAGGAACGCAGCCCTGGTGGCGCCATTCTGGGTGGCCTGGCCGGCGGCATCCTGGGGCACCAGGTCGGCGCTGGCAGCGGCAAGGATGCGGCCACGGCGCTGGGCGTGATGCTCGGTGCGGTCGTCGGTGACCGTCTTGAAAACCGTGATCCACGTCGCGCTTATGACAACCGTCAGTATGAAAGTGCCCAACGTGAAGTCAGGCGTTGCCGGACCGTTTATGACACCCAGGCACGGATCACCGGCTACCGGGTTGCCTACGAATACCGGGGTCAGCACTACACCACAACCACCCGAAACCACCCGGGTCAGCAATTGCGGGTACGGGTGTCGGTCGATCCCATCGAACAATAAACTGAACAACTTCACAGATGCCAAGGTCGGAGCTGCGCGGATACCATTGGCGCACTCCGATTGCAAAATATCTTGATGCTATGAAACCCACCATCATCCTGAAACCCTTGGTCATCCTGATCAGCGTGTTGATCATGACGCTTGGCCTGCCCGCCTGGGCCGTCGACCTGGATCGCGATGCCGCCGCCTCGGTGGCACAGCGTGCCAGCGGTGGCCGGGTGCTGGCCGTGGAAAGTGTCAGGCACGATGGCCGCGCCGTCTGGCGCGTCAAGGTCGTGACGCCGCAGGGCGAGGTCAGGGTGGTGCTGGTGGATGCGGCCACTGGCCGCACCTTGTAGTCGGCCCCAGGGATTTTCACCACATGCGCCTGCTGCTGATCGAGGACGATGCCGTCCTGAGGCTTGGCCTGAAACGTCAGCTTGAGGCCGACGGCTACCGTGTCGATTCGGCGGCTGACGGCGAAGACGGCTTGTTCCAGGCACGCGAATACCCACTGGATCTGGCGATCGTGGATTTGGGACTGCCCAAGGTCAACGGCCTGCAGGTGGTGCAGGCACTACGCGCTGAAGGTTGCGCCCTGCCCATCCTGATACTGACCGCGCGCGGCAGTTGGCAAGACAAAGTCAGGGGGCTTGAAACGGGGGCCGATGACTACCTGGTCAAACCCTTTGAATACCCGGAGCTGGCAGCCCGCGTCAAAGCGTTGTTGCGACGCTCTCTCAAAGCAACCTCGGATCTGCTCAAGCTGGGTCCACTGGGCATCGACTTCGCTGCCCAGCTTGCATCGCTCAACGGGGTACCGCTGGAGCTGACCACCTTTGAGTACAGGATGCTGGAGTATCTGGTGCGTGACCGTGCCAGGGTGGTTAGCAAACAGGAACTGTCGGACTATCTGTATCCGCATGATGAGGACCGCGACAGCAACGTGCTGGAGGTTTTGATGGGCAGGCTGCGACGCAAGCTCGATCCTGACGGCACGCTGATGCCGATTGAAACCCTGCGTGGGCGTGGTTACAGGTTCGTTTTGCAGTGAAGCGCCCATGGTCCATCCGCTCGCGCCTGGTGTGGGGAGCTGCGCTGGTTTTGTTGGTCTTTCTGGCCGGTGCTGGCTGGGCGGTTCAAAAGGCCTATGTGGACAGTCTGCGAGAGCAACGCTTTGCCCGCCTGCAAACCACCGTCTATTTGCTGATGGCTGGTGCCGAGATCGACGCTCGGGGCGCATTGACCATGCCCGCCACCCTGGCCGAACCCCGACTTTCTCTGCCCGGCTCGGGTTTGTATGCCAGCATTGCCAACCCTGCCCATGGCCAGGTCTGGCAGTCGGCATCCACCGTGGGGCTTGAGCCACCCTTTCTTCGCCAGCAGGCAGTAGGCCAATGGCAGTTTGACACCCTTGTCGATGCTGCGGGTGGCTTTCTGGCCGCCAGCTACGGCGTCAAGTGGTCCGTCAATCAGCAAGAGACGGTGCTGGTGTTTTCGGTGCTTGAGGACAAGACTGCGTTTGACCGCGAGTTGCTGGCTTTTGAGCGCACGCTGTGGAGCTGGCTGGGTGGTACGGCCCTGCTGCTGCTGCTGGCGCAGACTTTTTTGCTGCGCTGGGGGCTGGCACCATTGCGGCGCATGTCGCAGGAAATCGAGCACGTGGAAAATGGCCGACAGGCCAGGATCGAGGGCCACTACCCGCGGGAACTTGCCGGACTGGCCCTGAACCTGAACTTGCTGATCGACCAGGAACGCGCGCGACAGTCACGTTACAAAAACGCCCTTGATGACCTGGCCCACAGCCTTAAAACACCGCTGGCAGTGCTGCGTGCGACGCTTGACCATCCTGCTGAACTGCCGCAAATGGTGTCGCAGCAGGTTGCGCGCATGGATGACATTGTTATTCACCAACTGGGCCGGGCTGGGGCCGGTGGTAGCACCCGTTTCGCTCCCCAACTGGCGTTGGCACCGATCCTGGTGCGAATTCGCGACACTCTGGCCAAGGTGTATCTTGAAAAAAACCTGGTGTTCACGCTGGATTGCCCCGCCGAACTCAGTTGGCGCATGGATGAGGGAGATGCTTTCGAAATACTCGGCAATGTGCTTGACAACGCAGCCAAATGGGCACGACACACCGTTTCGGTGCGAATCTGGTTATCAGCCACACATTTGTCCATCCGGGTGACCGATGACGGCCCTGGTTTTCCGGACTCATCGACGGCCCTTGGTCGAAGGGTCAGGCTCGACGAACAGGTGCCCGGCCATGGCATCGGTCTGTCGGTCGTGCGGGACTTGGTCGACAGCCATCAGGGTGAATTGACAATTTCTCAAGCCGTGGGCGGGGGTGCCCAGCTCGACATTGTTTTGCCGGCGGTGTGACAGGCTGGCCCGACTTGGAGCTTTCGAAGGAAAAATGCATCGACATATACTTCGCGCCTCAACCCATTGACTGGGGGCCATTGATGTCACCCAAACCCATCCGATCCCAATACGAAGACTTCCTGCGCCATGTCAATTCTCATGGCGTGTTCAAGGCCGACCGCACCGGCACTGGCACCACCAGCGTATTTGGCTACCAGATGCGCTTTGACCTCAACGAAGGCTTTCCGCTGGTCACCACCAAAAAGGTGTTTCTGAGGGCCATCATTGTGGAACTGCTGTGGTTCTTGCGCGGTGACAGCAACGTGAAATGGCTGCAAGAGCGCGGCTGCACCATCTGGGACGAATGGGCGCGCCCTGATGGCGATTTGGGGCCGGTTTATGGCGTGCAGTGGCGCAGCTGGCCCAAGCCTGAGGGGGGGCACATCGACCAGATCGGGCAGGTCATCGACACCCTCAAAAGCAACCCCGATTCACGCCGCATCATTGTCAGCGCCTGGAACGTGGCCGATCTGGACAAGATGGCGCTGATGCCTTGCCATGCCTTCTTTCAGTTCTATGTGGCACCACCCACCGCGCCGGGTGCGCGCGGCAAACTGAGCTGCCATCTGTACCAGCGCAGCGCCGACATCTTTCTGGGTGTGCCCTTCAACATTGCCAGCTACGCGCTGCTGACCCACATGGTGGCGCAGCAGTGTGAGCTGGATGTGGGTGACTTCATCTGGACCGGGGGCGATTGCCACATTTACAGCAATCATGCCGAACAGGTTGCGTTGCAGCTCAGTCGTGAGCCTTTTGCCTATCCAGCCCTTGTCATCAAAGCCAAGCCTGCTAGCATTTTTGATTATAAGTACGAAGACTTTGAGGTCCAAGCTTACCAGTGCCACCCGGCCATCAAGGCACCGGTGGCGGTCTGACAGCGGCTTGCAAGCGTGATTCGAGCCGCCAAACTGCCCTGGGCGCACATGGCCCTGCTGGCCATCATCTACCTCGCCTTCATCAGCCTGGGCCTACCGGACGGGGTGCTGGGGGTGGCCTGGACCACCATGCGTCTCGACCTGAACCAGCCGCTGGCTGCTGTGGGATGGCTCACGCTGGTGGGCACCATCGCCTCGGGCCTGAGCACCATCGCCAGCAGCCATGTGCTCAAGCACCTGGGCACCGGCCCGGTGGTGATGCTCAGCGGCTTTTTGACTGGGTTGGCATTGCTGGGGTATTCGCTGGTGCCTTCATTGACCTGGCTGCTGCTGCTGACCATTCCGCTAGGCCTGGGTGCCGGCGCGGTCGATGCCGGGCTGAACCATTTTGTGGCGGCGCACTATTCATCGCGCCAGATGAACTGGTTGCACGGCTGCTGGGGCATCGGTGCCACGCTGGGGCCGCTCATCATGGGCAGCGCCCTGCTACTGCCACACGGCTGGGCCAGCGGCTACCGCACCCTGGCGCTGCTGCAACTGGCGCTGGCGGTGCTGCTGCTGGCGTCGCTGTCGCTCTGGACCCGTGAATACGCCAAACCTGAAGCGCAAGGCCATCACGAAGCCCAGCAAGCACGGATCAAGCCCGTCAACACCCTGGCCACCTGGCTGGCGCCGCTGGCTTTCTTGCTCTACGTGTCAGCCGAGCTGGGCACCGGCCTGTGGGCGGCCAGCATTCTGGTGACTGAACGTGGTCTCAGCGCTGCCACGGCGGGGGGATGGGTGTCGTTTTACTATGGCTCAATTACCTTGGGGCGCTTTGGTGTCGGGCTGGTGGCCAACCGGCTGGGCAACCGGCGCCTGATCCGGTTGGGGCTGCTGCTTGCCACGGCCGGTGCGGTGCTGTTTGCGCTACCGGGTCTGCCCGCACCGCTGTTGCTGGCCGGTTTGGTGCTGATGGGGCTGGGCTGCGCGCCCATTTACCCGTCGATGATGCACGAGACTGCGCAGCGCTTTCCGGCGGACATCACCGCCACGGTGATTGGCCGACAGGTGGGGTTTTCATACATTGGCGGCGCCATCGTGCCCGCGGCCTGCGGTGTCCTGGCCGCCACTGCCGGCCTGAATGCCGTGATGCCCGCGTTGGTGCTGATTTTGCTGGCGCTGCTGGCCACCACCGAACGCCTGAACCGGTTAAGCTGAACGGCCCGCGCAGCCCACCCACGTCTCACTCCAAGCCATGCACACCCACGTCACCCGCCGCCAGCTCTGGGGCATGCTGACCCTGACCCTGCTGTGGGGCATGAACTGGCCCATGATGAAGCTGGCACTGCAAGGCATGACACCGCTGTTCTTTCGCGCCAGCACCATGGTGGTTGGGGCGTGCTGGCTGTTTTTGTATGTGGCCCGGCGCGGCGGGCGCATGCGCCCACGCGGGCGCGAATGGCTCAGCATCGTGCTGCTGGGGCTGCCCAATGTGCTGGGCTGGCACACGCTGTCAATCTTTGGTGTGCAGGCGCTGGCCTCGGGCCGCGCCGCCATTCTGGGTTTCACCATGCCAATCTTTACCGTGCTGATCGGTGCGCTGTTTTTTGGCGAACGTATCACCCCACGGGTGCGGCTGGCGGTGGTCAGTGCCGCGCTGGCCATTGGCCTGCTGCTGTGGCACGAACTGCAACGCCTGAGCGGGCGACCCACCGGAGTGGTCTGGATGCTGAGTGCCGCGTTTTGCTGGGGTCTGGGTATCGTGCTGTTTCGCCGCGCCCACATGACGCTGTCTGCCACTGTGACTACGGTCTGGATGTTGCTGCTCTCAAGCGGCGTGATTTGCGTGTTGGCTCTGGTGCTTGAGCCTCTGCCGCAACCCGCCGCATTTTCAACCCGGCTATGGCTGGGGCTGGCCTACGCAGCGTTCATCAACTACGGTGTCGCCCAGTTGATCTGGTTTGGCCTGGCACGCGACCTGCCGCCGGCCACCAGCGCCATGAGTGTGATGGCCATCCCACTGGTCGGCACGCTGAGTGCCACCTTTATCGTGGGCGAGATGCCACACTGGCAAGACTGGCTGGCGATGGTGTTTGTCATGCTGGCCATCGCCAGCGTGTTGCTACCCGCACGAAAAACCTGAACCTGCCCCAAATCATGCAACTCAAAATGATTTTTGCCCGCGCCCGCAACGGCATCATTGGCCAGCGCAACGCCCTGCCCTGGCACCTGCCCGAAGACTTGGCGCATTTCAAACGCACCACGCTGGGCTGCCCGGTCATCATGGGGCGCAACACCTGGGACTCGTTGCCACCCAAGTTCCGCCCCTTGCCGGGTCGCCTCAATGTGGTGCTGACGCGGCAGAGCGACTGGCACGCCGATGGCGCGCAAGTGGCGCAATCACTGGAGGATGCCTGCGCGTTGTGCCCACCCGAGAGCACCGCCTGGGTCATTGGCGGGGCCGACATCTATGCCCAGGCCCTGCCATTGGCCATCGAAGCAGTGGTGACCGAAATCGACGCTGACCATGAAGGCGATGCTGTTGCGCCACAATTCGGCCCCGGCTGGCGTGAAGTCAGCCGCAACGCCCAAACTGCCAGTAATGGCCAGTCATTCAGTTTTGTCACTTACCGTCATTTTTCAGGAGATTGACCCATGTCCGGACACGGATTTCACGTCCACGGCCCCCACGATCATGAACTGGAAACCGCTCAGCAAGGCGGCCATGCCAACGACCACGGCAGTGGCGGCATGATCAACCAGATCGCACTGTTTACCGCCATCATCGCCACCGTGGGCGCCCTGTTTGGCTATATGGGCGGCGCCACCCAGGCCAACGCCGGCCTTTTCAAGAACAACGCCGCACTCAAAAAGACCGAAGCCTCCAACCAGTGGAATTATTTTCAGGCCAAGAGCACCAAACAGGCGCTGGCCGAACTGGCACGCGACCTGGCCCCCGAGGACAAAAAAGCCACTTATCAGGCCAAGATTGACCGCTACGAAAAAGAAAAGGGTGAGATCAAAACCGTGGCCGACAAGCTGGAAACGGAGGCCAATGTCTGGGACCAGCAAAGTGACGAGCAAATGCACCAGCACCACCGCTGGGCCCAATCGACCACCGTGTTACAGATCTCCATCGCCCTGGCAGCCATTGCGTTGTTGACCAAGAAGAAATGGCTGGAATACGCCATGTTTGCTGCGGGCGGCGTGGGTTTGGTGGTAGGTGCGCTTGCAGCGATTCATATTTGATAGCTGCCAGCGCTTTCTAATCAAGGGCTGGAGGTCTATTTCTTATGCAACTTGGGATCTGAAGGGTTAATGAGGGCTTCATGACGGATCACGCCACCTCAATGAAACATCTAATTCCATTTCTAAATCATTCCTGATTAGCAATGAACTTCAGCCAGCACACCAAAGAGGTCAGCCAGTGCGGAATTCTGAGGTTTTTGGGACGATTTCAGCCGCTCGTT
>JFJP01002305.1_pt1 | contig 11558 bp, 4 predicted proteins | sample 431651 | NCBI WGS metagenome assembly JFJP01 (sample SAMN02602958, study PRJNA72255) | Microbial mat metagenome, whole genome shotgun sequencing project. | biome: fresh water; feature: sink hole; material: water; isolation source: purple microbial (photo- and chemosynthetic) mats found in... | reverse complement strand
GAAGGCTCCGGTGATGGCGAGTGTATCGGAAACGTTTGAGTTGGCGCTGAGATCGAACTGCCAAATGGTAGCCGCGTCGCTTGTTGCTGCTCCCTTCCAAGTGGTCTCGCCCGCAGCCAGAGTCCCGATGCCGCCACTGACCCCTGTGATGCCCGGAGCGAGGATGCCGGTAACGCCAACCGTTCCTGCAATGGTGCCCGAGCCACCGAGCGTCGCGTTGCTGGCAACCGTGACTCCCGATGTGGCGAAGTTATCGGCCGCGGCATCGCCCATCAGCAACTTGCCTGCATTGACGACGGTCGTGCCGGTGTAATCGTTAGTTGCCGAGAGGGCTTGGGTGAATGCTCCGTCTTTGATGACATTGATGGTGCCCAGTCCTACGCCGCCGCGGATGACGGTTCCTGCCGTGGTTCTGTCCACCAGGTTGTCCACCGTGAGGGTGGAGGCGGTGCTGGTGTTGGAGTTGATGATGTTCAGGTTGGTCGATCCGGCCAGACCGTTGAGCGTCTGAATTTTGCCGTTGAGATCCAGCGCGGTTCCGGCACCGGTGCCGGTGTCACCTAAAATCGTGAGACTGGTCGGCAAGGCGTTGTCCACGCCGAGGCGGACGCCGGCGTGGTTTCCGGCGGTCGCATTCGTATAGATCCTCGAGTCTCCGCCAAACGAGTTGCCTGAGTTCGACAGGGTCACATAGTCACCGGCGGTATCACCCGGACGGAAGTAAACGCTGCCGGTCGTGATGCCTGAGGCTTGAGTGATCGCTCCGGTGATTTCCAGCGATGCTCCGTTCTGGGTCCCGATACGGATGGTCGTGTTAGTCCCGAGTTCGATATTGCCAGCGTAACTATTGGATCCACTGATGCTTTGCAGCGCACCGCGCGAGCCTGCGGAACCTGTGACGAAATGGTTGGCAGTGGTTACGCCCGCTCCTGTAATGGTGAGGGTCTCATTCGTGCCGAAGGTCCCGGCACCGGATAGACCTAAGGATGAGCCGCTGGCCACGCTGGTTCCAGCAGCGTTGCTTCCCAGAGTTCCAGAGTCGCTGAGAGTCACGGACCCGGCGGTGATCGAGGTGGCACCGTCGTAGGAGTTCGCGCCGGAGAGTCTCTGGGTGCCCAAACCGTTCTTGGTCAGGGTCATGGCACCATTGGCGATCATGCCGGAGTAGCTATGGGATACTCCTGTGCCGGGATTCAAGGTCAGGGCGGTCACACCGGAATATCCGCCAGAGGTAGTGGTGAAGACGTCGGCGAGGTTCTTGTCGCCGGACAGGCCGCCAAAAGTGAGGGCGGTGACCGTGGTTTTGAGACCATTGCCCGCGTCGCCGGTGACGCTGTTGAGGGTATCCAACGCGCTGTTCTGGATCGCCTGACTGACCCCCAAACTAAGGATGCCTGCCGTGACCTTCGTCGCCCCGTTGTAAGTGCTCGCGCCGCTGAGAGTGAGGGTACCCGCACCGTTCTTGGTGAGCCCGCCGTCGAGACCGGTACCGAGAGTGGTGTCGTGCTCCAGCACCTCGGCGATGGTGAGGTTGAGGTTGTTGGAGTCGATGACAGCACCGCCGGTTTTGACGATGGTCTGCAATCCGGTAAGCGCATTCAGGAAGTTTGCGTTGTTCCCACCACGGATACGAAGGGTGCCGCCGTTGAGGTTGAGGATGGATGTGGCGGTGGTTGCGGTTCGGGTAAAACCGGTCACGGCCATGGACCCTCCATTCAGGTTGATGGTGCCTGTTCCTGCGGTGCCTACCGTTAACAAATCGAATCCATTCGAAGAGAATGAGCCACTGCTGATGGTGAGATTGCTGGTGAGGCTCGTTGCAGCGCTTCCGAAAAAGCGGAATGCTGTCGGGTGTCCGGTAATATCGAAGTTGCCGCCATCGATTAGCAATGAGGCACTGACGCCATTCGCCATGATGGGTTCGTTCCCCGCCGTGCCAGCTCCATTGATTTTCAAAGTGCCGCTGGAGACGGTGAGATTTGCCGCGCCTTGGGTCGTTGAGCCGATGATAATCCCCCGTCCGGAACCAAAGGTGGTCGTAACCCCCGCTCCTGGATCGTAAACCGCTCCGGCATTGGCACCATTGCCAATGACCAGCCGGTCAGCCGTCAAAGTGGCACCATAAGCCGGTGCACTACCGCCTAACCAGTTGGTTCCAGTCCCCCATGTGGAATTGGTAGTGCCTTTCCAGGTGAAGTCGGCGGCGAAGCTATTTAGGGGAGCGAGAACCGCCATCACGGCGGATGAGGTGAGGACAAGGTTGAGCGGGAATGCGAGGAATTTAGGTTTCATGGATTGATGCGGGGCTATTAATGACTCTGGGAACTTGGCGGGAGGCTGCTGGAGGGCCGGCAGTGAAGCGGCGGATTGAATCCTCTGCGTTTTATGGCGGACCGCCGCTAGAGTGGTATCGGGCTCTTGGAATGTCACCTGTTCCAGCTTACACGGATCGTGCAATAACTTACACATTCCGAGCATCTCGCTTGTCCCCAATGGCGACCAGGCAAGGGATCTTTCAACCGCGAATGGACAACGCGAATGAAAATGGGTTTTTGAATGAAGTGCCCGTCGATTCTGAAAATTTGCTGGTAGTGCTCAAGAGGAAAATTGAACCGCAGATGGACCCGGATGAACATTGATGTGAAGAAGCTTATGGGAAGTCGGACGCCAAGCCAATCAGGCCATTCGGGCTGTGCTTCAACTTTCCCTCAAAATTGATGCATTTGGGCATGGCGGTTGAAAACCGCCGCCACGCGGTCGCGCCTTCAGTTCCCGATGACTTCCAGGATATAGAATCCACGGTCCGGATAGGCCATGGCGGGCGTGGCGGTGATGCGGTCGATATCGCCTTCACGCGTGATGGTGGTGGGTCCGGGAGCGACCACGGGCCAGATCGCGATGTTTGACAAGTCCTGGCCGTGACGGATCTGCCAGGTGATTCCGGCGGCCTGCCAGTTCCACGGGAATGCGAGGGTGACGGTGCTGTCGTTCGCGCTGTTGATACGGAACGGGTTGGCGTTGGGAATCCCGGGATCGGTGACGAATGCATATTCCAACAGATCGGAGAGTCCGTCTCCATCGGTATCGACCTCCGGACTGGGAAGCGGGCTTTCAACGGTGACGGACACCGGTTGATCGTGGGTTAGATTCCCATCACTGACGCGGGTGCTGAAGTTGAAGCTGCCGGGACCTTGGGCCGCAGTGGGCGTCCAGGTGAAGATGCCGGTGCCGGGGTTGATGGATGCGCCGGCGGGTGCGCCAATCAGGCTGTAGGCCAGCGTGTTGGCCGGAAGATCGGTGTCCGTGGCGCTGGCCGTGAAGGTGAGCAGCGTGCCTTGGTCCACGGTCTGGGGCGGGATGGCTGCGAGGACCGGTGCCGTGTTGACATCGTTGTCGATGACGGTGGCAGTCACTCCGTTAATCGGCAAACCACCAAAGGACAAGTCGGTGCTGGATAGACCATGACTGATCGAGCCGGAGTGGTTTGATTCAACCACGGCATCATTGACCGCTGTCACCGTGACGGTTTGCGGTGTCGCCCAATTTCCCGAGGTATAGGTCAGGCTGGCGGGTGAGACGCTGACCTGGGAATCCGTGGTGATGTTGATCGTGACGTCGGCGGATGGCGCACGGGTGAGGGTGACGGTGTAGGTATCCGTGGCAGCGCCCTCGGTGACGCTGGTGACTCCGCCGGACTCGGAAACCAGCACTCCGGAATCGATTCGCGAGATCGCGGCATCCGCGAAGCGCTCGCCTAGCAGCACTTGCCCGGCGGTGTCGTAATGCACGCCCGAGGCGCCCCAGTCATCGACGGTCATCACGCTCAGGTCGTTGGTGCCATCGACGATGAAGACATTCGGGTCCGCCGCAGCGACCGCGTTTTGGGCGTTGATCACCGTCTGGCGGAAGGCGGTGGTATTCCTAACCGTTCCAACAAACACATCCAGTTCGCCCCATGAGGCTGCGGACCGGGTCATCCTGCCGCCACTGGCAGCCGCGATGGCGCCGATGTCCGCGCGCAGTGCGGCGATCAACTCGGTGAGGTTGGCCTGATAGGCGGGGGCGTTTGTGGCCGTCGCATCGCTTTCTCCCTGCATCCAGACCACGCCCCTCATCTTGAGAACCTGTCCCGCGGGCAGGTTGTTGACCGCAGCCTGAATGGTGGAAACGAGTTTGTCGTATTGATTAAGCCGGTCGTCGCTGGGATCGAAATCCCTCCAGGCGTCGCCGCTCTGGTCGGCGGACGGCGCGATCGAGGAAGATCCCCGGGCATACTTGATCAGGGCGATGGATGAGCCGAGCTGCATTTGCACATCATAACCAAAGGCCAGTTCCGGGCCGAAGCGGCGTCCGCTTTCATTACCTCTTCCGCTCCCCCAGTCGTAGGCGAGGCCTTCATAGGCGGTCATGGCATGCCAGGTATTTCGAGGAGGCAGGGGCAATCCTGCGGAGGCGGTGATGGAGCCGTTTGAATCATTCGCCCCCTGAAACATCTGGATGTTGTTGTGAATCACATTGAGGTTGCTGCGTCCGATGCTGGCAAGCGTGCTGGCGGGAGCCAGACCGGGGACCGGGCTTTCCGTGATGCCATAGCCCTCGGCATTGGATTGCCCGGACACAATCCAGGTTCCAAGATGATCGGCACCGCCGTCATCGGTGACCGTCACCGTGGCCGGCTGATCGTGGGTTAGATTTCCATCACTGACGCGGACGGTGAAGTTGAAACTGCCGGGACCTTGAGCCTCGGTGGGCGTCCAAGTGAAGACGCCGGTGCTCGGGTTGATAGAAGCACCGCTGGGTGCGCCAACCAGGCTGTAGGCCAGGGTGTTGGAGGGAAGTCCGTCATCGGTCGCGCTGGCGGTGAAGGTGAGCAGGCTGCCTTCGTTCACCGTCCGGGGCGGGATGGACGCGAGCACCGGAGCCACATTGGCTCCGCTGACTTCACTGACGGTGACGGTAACGGGCAGGTTTTGGGCCAGCCTTCCATCGCTTGCGCGGACGGTGAAATTGAAAACACCGGGACCTTGGCTCAAGCTGGGCGTCCAGGTGAAGGCGCCGGTGGTGGAGTTGATCGAAGCACCACTGGGTGCGCCGACGAGGCTGTAAATCAGGGCCCCGGCTGGAACCAAGGAATCGGTGGCGGTGGCGGTGAAGGTGAGTTGGGTGCCTTCCTGAACGGTTTGAGACGGGATGGCTGCGAGGACCGGCGCCGAATTCGCCTCCACGGGCACAATGAAACGCCACTGGACGGCGTCCGAAGTCACTGTACTTGCCGCCATGCTGAAACTGGAGAAATTGTTGGAACCGGTGAATGAAGTGAGTTGCAGCCGTGTATTGGTAGCGGTGTGAACGAGGTAATGCCAACCATGTTGAGTGGGCGTGAGCGACCATTCCACGGCGGTGCCGGTCGTGCCCGCAGCGGCGTAACTTGCGGCAGTGCCATTGGAACTGAGGCGGCGGCCGTCGAGTGATGAAACCACGTAATAACGGTTCGCGGGGCCTGCGGAAACGAGTTGCCAATGCACCAGGTCGCCCTCGACGCGGATGTTTCTACCCGCAAGATTGGTGGTGCTGGTGTTATTGGCCAGCCGCTTGTGGAACTGCTTGTGGTGGATGTAATAGGTTTTATTGGTGCGAACGGTGGTGTCGCCATCCCATGCGGCATAGAGTTTGCCGAAGGCGGTCATGCTGCCGTTGATATCGTAGGAATTCGATCTGGGGGCCGGAGTGAAATTGTCGTATGAGTTGGCGGGTTGGGGGTTTTCCGCGTCTTCGGTGAAGATGAACAGGGCATACTTGCGGAGCTTGTCCTCGCCCTCGGCGCGCCACAAGAACTCGGCGAGGCAGTGGTAGCTGTCCTCCTCGCTCCAGGATTGATTCCCCCCCCAATCGACGAAGGAGAACTCAGTGAGCCAGACCGGGCGGTTCCTCGAGTTGTAAGTGTAGGCGGAGGTGACGAAATTCATCAGGTTGGTGGCGGAGCCACCGCTGGGGCTGGGATAGGTGTGGACGGCAGTGTAATCCACCCGATAGCCAAGGGCGTCCGCCTGGGTGTAGAAGGAATCCAGCCAGCCGCCGTCACCGCCGATGGTGCCGGGTGACGGGCTGGCCAGCGGCAGGTCCATTTCCTGAATGCGGGGCCAGAGTGTTAGGACGGTGCTTTGCGGGATGTTCGACTGATCGGTGCGGTCCGGTTCGTTGAAGCCGAGCAGGTGGACGCCGTCCGCTCTTTTGCGCCAGGCTGGATACTCCTGCCAGAGCGGCCCTTGGGCACTGCCGATGTCCCAACTGTAGTTGCCCCACTGCATGGGATAGAAAGAGGCACTTGCGGGAAGGGTTTGCGAGTTGGTCCGGCCCCAGTTGTATACCCAGTGGATATCGAACGCTTGGGCAAGTGCCGAGTGGCCGATGCCTTTTTTGGGATAGACGGTGTATTTGGAAATCCCCCAGCGCTGGGTGGTGGAGCCATTAGCGGTGTTTTGCACCAATGGCGTGCCTGCAGCGGTGGCACCGCTCTGGGTGTCGATGGCCAGACCGCTCCATTGATTGATGAATCGGAACGCGCCACCACCGAGCGGATCGAGAATCCAGTCTTGGTGGGGAAGCGCGGAGTAAGGTGCATCGATGAGAAGCTGGCCGGGAGTTTTGGACAACTGGGCACCTGAAAGGCAGTTTCCAGAGGCGCGGTTGCGAAGGCGGCAGGTGCCGTTGGAGAGATTGAGGAGGACTTGGTATTGGCTCTGCCCGAAGGTGAGGCTGCCTGGATCGAGCGCGGGCTGGCCGTTGTTTGGAACCGACATTGTGCGGCCGGATGCGGAATGGCTGATCAGATAGAAGGCGTCGTTGTAGGTTTCGTAATCGCCAATCGCGCCGGAATTGATGATGTTAGTTCCGAGCGGGTAGCCCGTGTTTCCGGTGTTGGCGGGGAAAATGCAGAGTTCGCGGATGGAAGCGGTGCCGGGGTTGGTGAATTCAAGGCGCACCTTCGTGGTGGTGACCGGGGTGAACGAGTCCACAAGATCCGCGGTGGCATTTCCGCTAACGGTTGCTCCGGGGATGTTCTGCCATGCAGTTCCGTCCCAATATTTCAGCACGAAGTCGGAAAGCGGTAAAACGCCGGGTGAGCCGGTATATATGTGAGCACTGCCGATCTTGGTGGGAACCCGCAGGTCGATGTCGAGCGTGTTGGTGCCTGCGGTGCTGGTCTGCCAGAAGGAACCGGTGTGAGTCCGGCCGTCCACGGCGTTCAGGGCGAAGTTTCCGGCGGTGTTGGCCGTGGCGGTGGCCGGGCGCTGATAGGCGAGGTTGACGGTGAGATCGGTTCCGAGGGGGTAGCCGGCGGGGCCGTTGGGCGGATAGAGAGCCAATTCGCGCACGCGGAGCGAACCCTCCGCACTCATCAACCTGAAGGACGAGGCAGTCACCGGATTGGTGAAGACCAGGTTGCGTTCGATGTTCGTATTTCCACTCGCGACACCGCCTCCGTCGATATTGGTCCAGGTGGTGCCGTTCCAAAATTGGAGGCCGTAACTGCCGATTGGAAAACCGTCATCCACTCCGGTGAAAACCTGAGCGCTGCCGACCTCCACGGGAAAAGGGAAATTCACAACCACCGACTGCCAAACATCACTACTGCCCTGCCAGCGGTTGTCGTTTCCGGTCACGCCGTCGGTCAGGTAGGAGGCAAGGCGCTGGCCGGCCACCGAGGTGGCGGTAACGGTTTGATACTTCGCCAAATTGACGCGCTGCGGATCAACCGTCGAGGAAGCTACGCCAGCCACACTCACATAGGGGGCATAACTGGGGCTTAGGGATTTGATTTTCAGCGATCCACTGGCCGTGGCGTTGGAAGGGGTGATGCTGATGCGAAAGCGTGTGCCCGTCACATTGAGGTTGGCGGTCAGCGGAGTATCAAAGGCAAAGACGTATTCTCCACCGCCCGTGAAATTCAGATTGCCAGTCGCGGTGCCGATCACGACATCGTCGGAACCACCGACCACTTCATCGGCCCCGAGGTAGGTAAAGGCGACGGCCACGGAGGTCGCATCATTCGCCGTGGTGCTGGTGTGGAGTGCGAAACCGAAACCGGTCAGCACCACCCGGGTGGGCCCTTGGTTGGGGCTGAGCACTCCGTTGAACGAGCGGAGAAGCACGGCGGAGTTCGGCTGATTGAGGTCGGTGTCCACGCCTCCATTGACCGCTTCGTCCAAGAAGAAGCTGGGGCCGAGGCTGGTGGTGACGTTTCCCGCCTGGATGGTGGCCGCCCGGAGAGCGGTCGGGCCGGCGAGCGCGAACCACGAAGCCGCCGACGCCGCGATCAGGCGGCGGGGCGAGAGTGGGTTCAATAAGGTGAAACTCTGCATCTGATGTTGAAAGTTACTGGCTCTGGCGTTTTCGCTACCGATTTCACGGAAACCAAGTGGACTGGCACTCGTGAAAGCGGTGCATCCGGTCACTGGAACGAGCGCTGCGGAATGGGCACGGCCAGCAGCTCGACGTGGCCATCGAGAAAAGCTACGGGTGCCGTCCTGTTGTCAAACCAGTAGATGTTGGTGGCTCCGCCGCGATCGTTCCTGGGCATTTTGGCATAGGTCCGCCCGTCCACTTCGTTGAAGGCGTACCATCCGTATGTGAAATAGACGACGGTGCCGGGGTTTGAGAAGGATTGGACTTTCTTGTAGGCACCCCATCCGGCGCGGACATTTGAATTGAAGGTAAGAGGCACGGAGGGCCCCCGGTCAGCATAGATGCTTGAGCCCTGCAGGAATGTGCCGTTCATGGTTTTCAAATCGTTTGTCCCGAGAATCGACCGCAATCTGGAGGCAAGTTGATTTCCGAGGGCGGCCTGATTGTTTGTCGAAACATCGGGTGCCAGATAAGGACCGAGATATCCCCAAAAGCTGTATTTGATATAGTCCCCCTGCGCCAGCGAATCTCCAGTATCGCGAAGGAAATGGATGTTTCCGCTGTTCTCTCCAATGAAAGAGGCGGTGAACAACGAGAACTGGCGCAATGACGAAACCGCCTTCGCCTGTTGCGCGCTGGCCCGGATTTTTCCAGTGACGGCGAACACCATTGCGGCAAGGACGATGATGATGGTGATGGTGACCAGTAACTCCACCAAGGTGAAGCCCTGGTGACGGTGGCCTCGCGGAATGCCAATGCAGGTTTTGTTCATTTTCAAACGATCTTGATTGCGGGTTTATTACGGCAGCTTCCATTACCTCGCCTTTCGCATTTGGGGACGGCTTGCGGCCACCAAATTCGAAGGGACATCCGCATTAGGATTGCACGCATCCTTTGAGCTGTCACCCATTCCAATTTGCACCTTTTGCGCAAAATCTTATACTTTTCGATCATCCCGAGCCACCGCGCGGACTTCGGCACACTGCCGTTGCGGCACCAGACGAAGTGGATTTCCAACACATCGACAGGGTCGGGTCAGGAAATCCGAAGGAGTCGCCCCGGCACTGTCCAGTTGCCCCTTCCGTCATCCGCACGATGATATTCCGATGAGCAAGGTCCTCGTCCTCGCCATGTTCCTGATGATCCTCTGGGTTAAGGGGAGAGTAATCGGAAGAATCATGCAGGATGATGCGAGGGCGGACGCGGGGTACGGTGAAACTGATGAAGAACCGCCTTCGAGTCCTAACGAGGACAACAACTTTCGGTCCAGCGAGCGGTATTGGATCGCCTCCGGAATGTCATTCGGCCGGATGCCCATCGAACCCGCCAGATCGGCGAGGGTGCGCGCGACCTTGAGGATCCGGTCGTGGGCACGGGCGGAGAAGTTCATTTCCTCCATCGCGTGCTCCAGATAGCAGGTGCTTTCGGCATTGAGCTGGCAGTGGGGGCGGATTGAAAATATGATCAGGAGTTTGATAGTCGGGGCATTCCCTGATCGATTTGACAAATAGAAGCGCATTCCGAGTGAGAGATCAGCAAATGGTGCGGAGCGAAGGGCGCGTGGGTGGTGTATCAGTTGCTGAAACGAATTTCGAGCAACATACCAGTGAGCGATCCTTCTTCCAAAAACGATTTTCCCGCAGTGCCGTTTGATGAGGACAGTCCTTTCGACAGGATCCGCGAGTTCTATCTCTATCAGGAGCCGGCGTTGCTCGGTGCGATCCGGCTGGGAGATCGCCGGGAGGCGCGGCGCGTCATCAACCACGTGCTCGTCCACATTTACGCGGCTGGGCAGGAACGCAGCGAACTGCTCAAGGGCCTGCTGCTGGAGTTGGTGGTGATGATTTCCCGCGCCGCGGTGGAGGCCGGAGCGTCGCAATCCGAGGTGCTGGGCATGCGGTTCGCCCACCTTACCGAGCTGGCGGAAATCGATGACGACGAGGCGCTCGCCGTCTGGCTGCGCAGCACGCTGGAGCGCATTTTTACCGCCATCGAGCGTCATCAGCGCTTCGAGGTGCCGCTGATGGTTGCGGGCACGCTGAAGTTCCTCCGTGAGAATCTGGATCGTGACTTGAGCCGCGAGGAGGTGGCCCGGCACGTGGGCGTGTCTCCGGGGCATCTGTCAGAGTCGCTCAAGGAGCGCACCGGACGGTCGTTCGTCGAGTTGCTGCGGGAGACGCGCATCCAGCGTGCCTGTGAATTGCTCGCGCAGACGGAGAAGCCGTTATCGGAAATCGCCGTCGCCTGTGGATTCTGTGATCAGAGCTATTTCACCCATGTCTTCAGAGACATGCGCGGCATGACGCCCCGGCAATACCGCGGACAGTCGCACTCGGGGGCCGTCTCCAAATGAAAAGTCCCGCACCCATCGCGCTGATCGCCTGCGAGGTCTTCCGCAGTGAAATCGATCTGCTTGCTGCTGGAGCGGAGCATATTGTGGAGAAGCGGTTTTACGAAATCGGCCTGCATGACCGGCCGGACGAAATGCGGGTCCGGCTGCAACAGGAGGTGGCGGAAATGGATCGGCGTGACGACATCGAGGCCATCGTTCTCGCCTACGGCCTGTGCGGCTGCGGCACGGCGGGATTACGGGCGGGGCGGCATCCGCTGGTGATTCCGCGGGGCATGACTGCATCACCGTGTTTCTCGGCAACAAGGAAATGTATGCGGAGCGGCAGTCGGCGTGTCCGGGTTGTTATTATTACACGCCGGGCTGGAACCTCGCCCGCCGCGTGCCGGGGCCGGACCGGATCGCCGCGCTGCGCGAGGATTTTTCCAAACAGTTTGATCCCGAGGACGTGGACTTCCTGTTGGAGAATGAACGGGCGATGTGGGATCACTACGGCACGTCCACTTTCATCGATCTCGGCACGCCTGAGGCGGAGCGCGAGGCCGCCTACACGAAACAATGCGCGAATTGGCTGGGCTGGAAGTTCGAGCATCTGAAAGGCGACCCCGCCCTGCTACAAGACACCTCTTCATCTCTTCCCATCTGCGTCCATCCCGTTCATCTGCGGTTAATAATTCTTCATCTCCATTCTGACACCTCATTCGCACGACGGTCGCAGACCGCCGCTACAAGACACCTCATGCACAAAAACAAAGAACTCACCACCCTCCGCGACTGGCTGCTGCCGATGCTGATGAACGGG
>JFJP01041778.1_pt1 | contig 11559 bp, 8 predicted proteins | sample 431651 | NCBI WGS metagenome assembly JFJP01 (sample SAMN02602958, study PRJNA72255) | Microbial mat metagenome, whole genome shotgun sequencing project. | biome: fresh water; feature: sink hole; material: water; isolation source: purple microbial (photo- and chemosynthetic) mats found in... | reverse complement strand
AACAAACTAATAAAGATTTTAGTGAATCTTATAAGGAAATTCATCAATATTTAATTAATCAAGATTATGTTAAAGCTAAGTATATTTGTACATCAATACTTAATAATAATCCATGACATGAAGGTACTCTAAAAAAATTAAAAGATATTTCAGATTTAATGAAGTCTGCAGTAGAAATGAAATTGAAAGACTATAATATCGATCAAAATACTAAAAATGAAATTATAAGTAATCTAAATGAATATCCACTTACTTTTGATACTCGAAAAAATAGTAATTGAAAATTAACATTTATTGATAATTATTGATTAAGTCAGTGAACTTTTAAAAACTGATTGATTAACTGAAAATCAGTTTTTACTTGGCCAGATTGAACTAAATATGAGTGAAATTTTGTAAATCATAAAAAAAATTGACAATGAACTTATACTTTGGCTAATTGAGAAAAATATGTATGAAATTTTGTAGATGATAAATTTTCATGACAATGAACTTATACTTGGGCAAATTGAAATAAATATGAATGAGATTTTGTAGATTGAAAATTTTCATGAAAATGAACTTGTACTTTTAAAAATTGAGATAAATATGAGTGAAATTTTGTAGAAGATAAATTTTCATGACAATGAACTTATACTAGAAAAGATTGACAAGAATTTACATGAGATTGGGTAGATGATAAATTGGATTGAAAAGATGTTGATGAATTGGATAAAAAATGACAAAGTATAGAAAAGAAAACTCAACCTAAAAAATTAGAAGTAAGTACTAGTAGTGAAAAAACTCCTTCATATAATTTACAAAAAGATTATCATCCTAATTATTGATACCCTGAAAATACTGAATACAAAGTTACTGCTAGTAGTCTAAATGTTAGAGATGAAAATTGAGATAAAGTAAGTTGATTAAGTTTAAAAAAATGAGAAATTGTTACTGTTACTTGAAATACAAAATTAGCACAAGATAATAAAACTGTTTTTGCTGAAGTATTGATTGATGATAAAAAATATTTTGTTGCAGGTAATTATATTACAAATAATTCACAAAAATAAAATAAAAGAATTAAAATCTTAAAACTCATATAATTATAACTTAAATTACAAGAATGAATGAAGAAATAATAATAAGTGAAAATGAAATAAATACATCTATAGAAATATTAAAAGCCTTTGAAGTAGCAAATATGAATTTGATGTTTAATATAGAAAAAAGAGAATTAGAACAAAATGAAGTAAATCAAGAAATAGAAGAAGCAGAAAATTTATTAGATAATTTTTAAATAAAATGGAAAAAATAAATTATCAAGAGGAAATTAAGCAAGCAAAAGTAAGTGAAGTTCACAAAGATATTTTGAGTCAAAAAATTGCTAAAATATATAATGAAATTGCATTGTATGAAAAACAATTTCCAAAAGAAATGAAATATATAAATCAAGTTTTTAATGAAAGATTGCAAGCAATTTCTAATTTGCAAGATAATGCAAATGCTTTGAAATTTTTATCAAAAGATGAATTATTAAAACTTTGAATTGTAGAGGTTTCAGAGTGAGATACAGCTTCTGGAAAATTATATAAATATAATATTGATCCAAATAAAGCTTTTGTTGATTGAAATACGACTTTGAATGTATGAAAAACTGAATTTCTAAAAACTGAAACAACTATGATTTTGAGACTAAAAGATTTAGAAAACCAATGAGTTTTGGAATTTTGAGCTGATAATATCCCAAAGATTAAATGAGAGTTATCATTTGATAAACAATTAGAGGTTTTGGATGTTATCAAAGATTATGCAAATTATAAAGCTCAAAATTGACAAGAAACTCAAAAATATTCTCAAATACTACAAAAAGTAAGTGCATTAGAATATCAATATTCTCAATCAGTGGAACGATCAATTAGAGAACAAGCTAGTAAAATAACAAAAAAAGATGTTGCAGATTATAAAAATAATTTGATTTATTCAATTAATCACTCTTCTAATATTTCAGCTTGAGAAAAAGTATGAATGGTAAAAGAAATTGAAAATTGGTTTAATGATCCTTATGTTGATGTAGAACTAAAAATTGTAGCAGTATCATTAACCGTTGCTTGAACTTTGATCTGATGATGAATTATGGTAAAAGCATTAGCCAGTTTGTGAATAAAAGACGCAATGTTTTGATCATTAATTAAATTTAATAATGCAGCAATTAATGTTGCAGTTTGAGGGGCTTGATCTGTAATCTGGTTCAACTTTTTGAGCATGAATGCAAAGTCAATGATGAATTAAAGCTTTTACTTTTACAGCATGAAAGATGACTAAAGATATTTTAAAACAAGAGGAAGTAAAAAGTTATTTTAGGGATTGTTTTTCTTGAATTGTTAATAATGTTAAAAAGTAAAAGACTTAAAAACTTAAAACTCATAAAAAAATCTCCAAACGATAATTCGTTTGGAGATTTTTCATTTTATATATTATTTTTTTGATAAATCGATTTTTAGATGATCAAATAAATGATTAACTAAGTCTTCTAATTTGTTATATTTTTCTCTTGCGAAATGAAACAATTCTCCATCTAGAGAAGCATGTAATTTTCAATCAAAAGTATTATCAGAGTTCTTTTTAAAATTTGTTTCAATTCTACCTACAGCTGTTGGTGTATCAAATTTTTTTAAGTAGGCATCAAGTTTACCAGTTAAATTTTCTTCAACTTTATTTGTGATAAACTCTTTTTCTGTATCCAATCATACAGTATGAGTAATAACTTCTATATTCATAATCCTCCAAATTAGATAATAAATCGCTTAAATATATTTTCAATAATTGAAATATTATATTCTTAAGCTCCTATTATTGTATCCTATATTTTCATAAAATCAAATGATTTTTTATTAAAGTTACAATTAATATGTTTTTTCTTGATTAATTAAATATTTTGATTACAATGCAAGGGAATTTATTTATTTTTATTTTTTATTATGCAAGAAAACCAAGATTTAAATAGTGAAGAATTAAACATTGATGAAACTTTGAATGAAGTTATGATTAATAAAGATGAAGCTGAAGATGAAGAATGTGCTTTAGTGGTACCTACTTCTCAATGAATTGTTTATGAATGAGATAGTAATAGAAATATAGTTACTGAAATGGAAACTTGTTATTTGGAATATGCCATGAGTGTAATTGTTTCAAGAGCCTTACCTGATATTAGAGACTGATTAAAACCAGTACATAGAAGAATCTTATTTTCAATGCATGAACAAGGTTTAACAGCTGGTGCAAAATATAGAAAATCTGCAACAGTAGTATGACATGTACTTTGAAATTATCATCCACATGGTGATTCATCAGTTTATGAAGCTATGGTAAGAATGGCTCAAGATTTCTCACTTAGATATCCACTAGTTAATGGTCAATGAAATTTCTGATCTATGGACTGAGATAATGCAGCTGCATATAGATATACGGAAGCTAAAATGACAAAATTAGCTGAGTTTATGTTGTCTGATATTGATAAAGAAACAGTTGATTGGAGAGATAACTTTGATACTACAAAAAAAGAACCTACAGTACTTCCAGCTAGATTACCAAATCTACTTATGAACTGAGTTATGTGAATAGCTGTTTGAATGGCTACAAATATACCTCCACATAATTTAACTGAACTTATTGATGCTATTGAATACTTGATGAAAGTACCAGAAGCTGGAGATATCACAGTTGAAGATTTGATGCAATTTGTTAAATGACCAGATTTTCCAACTGGATGAATAGTTTATGATAAAGATGCTTTATTAACAGCTTATTCTACAGGTAGATGATCAGTTGTAATAAGATGAGTTGCAAATATTGAAGAAAATTCTAAATGAAGAAAATATATAAATATTAGTGAAATTCCTTATGGTTTAAATAAAGCTAATTTTGTTATGAAAATAGCTGATTTAGTAAGAGATAAAATTATAATCTGAATAAGTGATATTAGAGATGAATCTACTCAACATTGAGTTAGAGTTATTATTGAACTTAAAAAAGATGCTTTCCCTAAAAAAATCCTTAATCAATTATATAAATTAACACCACTTCAAACAAGTTTTGGTTATAATATGATTTGATTATGAGAAAGATGAAGACAACCAAGACTTCATAATCTTAAAGATTTTTTATTAGCATTTATAGATCATAGAAAAGAAGTAGTAACAAGAAGAACTCAATATGAATTATGAGTAGCTGAAGCTAGAGCTCATATTTTGGAATGATTAAAAAAAGCACTAGATCATATTGATGAAATTATTGCAACAATTAAAGCTGCAAATACAAAAGAAGAAGCAAGAAATGCATTAATTATGAATTTTGGTTTTAGTGAAATTCAAGCTGAAGCAATTCTTGAAATGAAATTGAATAAATTAGCTTGACTTGAAAGACAAAAATTAGAAGATGAATTAAATGAAAAATTATTACTTATTGCTGATTTAAAAGATATTTTGGCAAAACCAGAAAGAGTAGTAGAAATAATTATTACTGATTTGGATCTTATAAAAGAAACTTTTGGTGATGCTAGAAGAACTCAAGTAAATTCAGGTAAAGTATGAGAATTTAATGCAAAAGATACTATTCCAAATGAAGATGTAGTAATTGTATTATCAAAAAATGATTATATAAAAAGAGTTAAATCAAATACATTCAGAACTCAAAAAAGAGGATGAAGATGAGTAACTACTTGAGCAAAAGAAAATGATGAAATCAAATTAGTTGTTTCAACGAGAAATCATAATGCTTTATTATTCTTTACTTCAAAATGAAGAGTATTTAATCTTGATGCTCATGAAATCCCAGAAACAGCTAGAACTGCAAAATGACAAGCAATAGTTAATATTTTGTCTCTTCAAAAAGATGAAACAATATCAGCTGTACTTGATATTACAGAAGAAAAAAACAAATATTTATTCTTTGTAACTCAAAAATGAGTTGTTAAAAAACTTGATATGGAACTTGTTAAAAAGATCAGATCTAGTTGATTAATAGTTCTTTGAATAAAAGAAGATGATACACTTTCTTGGGTAAGAACTACATCAGGTGAAAATAGAGTATTTATTGCTACAAAACAATGAAAAGCTATTCAATTTGATGAAAATGATGTTAGACCAATGTGAAGAGCAGCAGCTTGAGTAAGATGAATAAAATTAAAAACTGATGATGAAGTTGTAGAAGTTACAATTGTAGCACCAGAAGATAAATATGTATTAGTTGTTAGTGAAAACTGACTAGGTAAAATTTCTGAACTAGATGAATATAAAGAACAAAATAGATGATGAAGTTGAGTGAAAACAATGGCAATTACAGTAAAAACTTGAAAATTAATTTCTGCTATGACTCTAAGTGATGAATCTAGAAAAGAACTTGATTTATTATTAATTAGTAAATGAGGACAAACTATAAGAATGTCGCTTGATTGAATTAGATCTACTTCAAGAGTTACTCAATGAGTTATTCTTACAAAAGTAAGATGAGAAGATGATGTTATTGTTTCTGCTTCATTAATTAAAACTTCTGAAGATTTGGAAGAAGCTGGACAAGCAGATATTGTAGAAAATGAAGAAATTGATAATGAAGAATAATATAACAATTATTTTATAAAAATGAATTATGTTACAACAAATTAACAAAATTAAACAAGATTTTTTGGATAAATTAACTACAGTTTCTAGTCTTGAAGAATTAAAAGATTTAGAAAGTGATATTTTATGAAAAAAATGACAATTAAATGAAATTCTTAAAGGATTGAAGGATTTATCAAATGATGAAAAAAAATCTGTTTGAATTGAAGCAAATACATTGAAATCTCTAGTTTTAAATTCTGTAGCAGATATGGAATTAGAATTAGAAGCAAAAATGTATGAAAATATTGAATCAGAACAAAAAATAGATGTAACTATTGCTCTTGATAATACTGAAAAATGACATTTTCATCCTATTACTTTAACAAAAAGATTATTAGAAGAAATTTTTGTATCACTTTGATTTAAAGTTGTAGATGGTCCACAAGTTGAGATAGAAGAATATAATTTTGATAAATTAAATATTCCAGATAACCATCCTGCGCGTGATGTGTGGGATACTTTCTGGATAAGTAAAGAAATCAATGATCAAAAAGCTAAATGAGAAAAAGTATTACTTAGAACTCATACTTCTCCAGTACAAGTTAGAGAAATGTTAAAATGAGAATTACCTTTAAAAATTATTGTTCCTGGTAGAGTATTTAGATATGAACAAGAAGATGCAAGACATACTTCAAATTTTTATCAATTAGAATGACTTGTAATCGGTGAAAATATCAATTTTGGTAACTTAAAATGGACTTTGGAGACAGTTATGAAAAAACTTCTTTGAGATGATACAGTTCTTAGATTTAGACCTTCTATATTCCCATTTACAGAACCAAGTGCAGAAATCGATATTAGTTGCCAAATTTGTCATCAAAAAGATTCATCTTGTAGAATGTGTTCTTGAACTGGTTGGGTTGAATTACTTTGAGCTTGAATGGTTCATCCAAAAGTTTTGGAAGACTGTGGAGTTGATAGTAAAAAATATAATGGTTTTGCTTTTGGTATGTGAATAGATAGAATTGCTGCACAAAGATTTAGTGTTGCTTCTTCTAGAATGTTTTATCAAAATAAATTTGATTTAAATAAACAGTTTTAAGGAATCCCCTAACCCCTTATTAAGGGGAATTAAGATCTAGAGATGCGATTTATCGCATCTTTTTTTGTATTTTGATAATAAAATACTAACTAAAAATATTGACATAATGATAATAATAATTACAATATAAAAGTTCAAAAATTATTCTTAAAAAAATATACAAGGAGTTTCTTATGGATACTAAAAATAATGATTTTTATGTAATTGGAACTGTTTCTGGATATGATATAAAGAAAATGGCTGCTGATATGGTGTCATTATACCATGAAAAAATTAATAGTGTTCCTAAAAAATTGATAAATGGTAGAATTGCAGCAATTGAAAATAAGTGTAATGGAATATACTTTTATGCAACTGAGAATTCTACACCAGAATCAGTTTATGCTGAATATATTTTTCTACTAAGAAAAGCAGAAGAAGAATATAAGAATTCTCCAGCTGGTAAAAAAGAAGAGATAAAAAGACGTAAACAACTTATTCCATTTGAAAAAAAACGAGATAAATTAATGTTGAAGCTTCCAAATTTGGATTTCAGCAATTATGAAGTTTTACTCAATTGGCTTTCAAAAATATGTGATCCTTGTAGAAATCGTTATGTCAAAATTGATAGAGAAAATATAATTGCTACTTTTGAGGAGAAAGGTTTTGATTTTAAATTTACTTGTAGTGAATCTGAATTAAATACAAATCCTGAAAGTCATGCTAAAAAAATTATTATCTATCATATGGGGCCTGACCCATATTTTATAACTCATATTAAAAATGATATATCTTGCTGGAAACGTGAGTGGATAATTTATAGAGTTGTATCTAAAATTAAAAGAATTTTTTGAACAAAAATGAAAGGGGAATAACAAGAGAGCCGAAATCTATACAGATTTACGGCTCTTTTTTTATGCAGCTTGTAAATTTCAAAAATTAAAACTTAGTTGTACAAATCAATCAGGTTGTGTAGTAAATTATCATAAAATAACTACGGCTTAATTTTATTATATACAAACAAGATTATTTTCCAAAAGATTTGCTAATTTTCGCATAGGAGTAATATAATTTATTCATCAATGAACTCTTTCATTATTATAATAATCAAGCCATTTCATTAACTTTAAATTAAAATCTTTGTTAGAACTAAATTCATTTTTACTAAAAAATTGTTCTTCATAAATTCTCCAAAATCTTTCTATTTTTCAGTTAGTTTGAGGTCTTCTAACTCTAGTATATTTATGCTCAATTCATAGTTTTTCAAGCATAATTTCAAAACTATGAAATTTTCTAGATTTTTCATGATGTGTTGTGAATTCTAAGCCATTATCAGATAAAAGTTTTTTGATTATTATTCATTTATTTTTAAACCATTTATAAGCTCTTTTCATAAAATCTGCTACAGTTTTTGCTTTTTTATTAGGTAAAACCTCGCTATAATCAATTCTAGTAGCATCATCTATAACTGATGCCATATATTTCTTTTTCTTTGGGTTTTCTCATTTTACATTTTTTCTTTTATGTAGATCTATATGCACTAATTCTCATGCTTTCTCCTTTTCATACCTAATTATTCGTTCTCTATCTAATCTTCTATATAGCTTTTTTTCAGCTTTTACAAGGTTTTTAAACTTATATCATAAATTAGCTTTAGTTGTACTTTTATGTACCGTAAAATCTCATATTTTTCATCTTTTTACTATTTTTCTTATTAAGTTATAGTGAACTCTATAATATTCACCTTGTTCTTTATAAAAAGCTTCTTTTCATTTTCATTTTGTAATTTTCATTTTTTCGATATAATCTTTATAGATTTTTTTCCTATAAAACTCTGTTAATTTTGTTAGTTTGTGCATTGGAAAGTGTTTATGAATTAAATTTATGCTCTTTTGTTCCGAGTCATTTTATTCATAAATACTTTCTACGCAACCTGATTTAATTTTACAATTTATTACTTATAAAAATGTTAGAAAAATTTTAAGAAAATAAATTAATGTATTAAATTTGCAATTTTAAATATATAGATTATACTAATTGAAATATTTTAAATTTAATTATAAAAATATGACAACTGCAACTTTAAATAATTTGAAAAGATTAAATTTTTTTGTAATAAAAAATGAAGTAAAAAATACAAAATCTTTACTTGATTTTAAAAAATATATAGTTAAATCTTGAAAAACTGAAAAAGAAAATATATCTGAAAATATTGATAATATATTATATAAGTAGTAACATATGTATTTAATAGATAGTAGTGTATGGGTTTAATTATTTTTAGATTTTGATACTAATCATAATGATGCCTTAATAATTTTTGAAAATTTAGAAAAATCGAAAGTTTTACTTCCTTATTGTGTAATTAATGAAGTATGTAGTGTTTTAACTTATAAATGAAGTAAAGAAATTGCTAATAATTTTTTACTTTTTATAGAAGATAATAATGATATTTTTATAGAAAATAATAATATTTATGATGAGATAGATAATTTTTTAAAGATAGATAAAAAAATTTCATTTACAGATTTATCATTAGTTTATATTGCAAAAAAACATTCTCTTGATCTTATAACATTTGATAAGCAAATGATTACATTATTTAATAATTAAATTAATATGAAAAAACAAGCTAAATTTAGCTTGTTTTTTTGCATTTAAATTAAAAATAGTGTAAAATATTAAAAATATTACTAAAATAATAATTAAGTATGATTACTTTACCAAAAAATTGAATTGATTCTCAAGAATATGTTTCTGAAAAAGAATTATTAGATAATGAATTATTAGATAATGAATTATTAGATGTTGTTACTTGAACTACAAAAAATGTTGATGATATAGTTAATAAAAAAATTAATACTCAATTGCTTGAACTTCAATCTAGAGGTTTCTTTGATGATATTGAATTAGAGTGGATTGAAGAAAAATTATGTATTGATGATTTATCTGTAGTATCATATTTGATTGATATTGATTTTTCAAATGACAATGATTTAATTAAGTTACAAAATCTATTTTATGAAGATATGTATTTTTGATGATATTTCTTTGAAAAATTAATTACTGATAGTAAGTGAATTGAATTTTTAAATTATCTATATCAAAATTTTTGATTAAAATTTTCACTTGATGAACTTGAAGAATTAATTTATACTAAACAGTTTTATAATGTGTTTATTCACAGTTCATTTGACGAAAAACAAATTGATGAAAAATTAAAATATTTTGGTTTAAATGATAAATCACAATTTAATATTGATGTTTTTGAAAATATTTGAAATGTTGATGTCATATTTTTGAATTTTATGGAAACTAGATTTGGTATCAAATTGAGTTTTGATGAATTAATGCGAAATGAGGAATTACAAAAAAATCTAAGATCATTTGATTCTGATAGTTTTATGTTACTTTGTGAATTATCTAATGATTTCAAACTAAATAATATTGATGAATTTAATTCATTATTTAAAAATAAATCACTTTCTAATTTATTTACTAATGAGTATAACGATTATAAAACTATACATGATCTTGTAAAAATATATAATAAAAATAAAAATATATTTAAAAATTCTAAAATTGATTTTAATGAAGAATGATTTGAAAAATTAAATTCATTTTTATATTCTAAAATAAATAGATGAAGCCTTAATTCAGATATATTAACTCAATATTATGATAGATTTTGAACTGAAATTGAAGAAATGAATTTATTTGAAAATGAAAATATTAAGAAGTTTCTTCTATTTAATTTATCAGATAATTACGGAACAAAAAATCTACCTTTAGAAAATATTAAATTATTGGAAGAATTAACTTGAGAAAAATTTGCTTTAAACGATTATTTAAATAATAATGATATTTACTATTTTATAACAAAAATTTATTGATATTCAAAAGAATGAGATGGAAAAAGTTTAACAGATATAATAAAAGCTTTTTGAGATAAAAAATTAACAATACGTGAGATTTGTAGTTTAGATTTTGCTGATTTTATATATAATACTAATGAAACTCTGGATAGGAATTGAAGTAGAATAGAGGTATTAGTAGTATTAATTAAACATTTAGAAAATTTTAAAATCAGAGATATTTCCTCAAAAGAAATACAAGCTTTAGTTCATAATGTGAATGTTGAACAATTAGAATGAAATATTAAATATTTTGAATTAAAATTTTGAAGAAAATTAAAAATTGAAGATTTAACTAGTCATGAATCTTATTTTGATTTGATTAAAGTATTGAAATATTGAATTTGAGAAAATTTAACATATTTCTATGATAATTTTGAATGAAGAGAAGAATTAGATTATGTAAATTTCACAAAAAATCTTTCAAATATTATCTGTGTTCCATGATATGCAAAAAAATTGAAAATTTATGAAGAAATAACTTGAATGAAAACTGATTTATTAGATTTTCTTGTTTATAATAATTTTGCAAATAATTTTTCAAATTATGATCCAAAAAATTTAGATTCATTTTATAAACATGATTTTCCAAGGGATAGGTTTTTGGACTATAAAAATGCTTTATTAAATTGAAATAGTGATGAAAAAAATGAAGAATTTAAAAAAATAATTGAGTTATTACATAAAAATTGAATTACTGATTATACAAATATAGCTAAATTAGCTGATAAAGTTTGATCGGCTGATCTGTTAGAATTATTAATAAATATTAATGTAAATATTGATATTAATAATATTTTATTAATTTGTAATAAACTTCCTACAAATAAAATTATTGATTTAATTGATTGAAAAAGTGAAAATTATTACAAATTATTTGATATTTATAACTCATGATATTGTAAATTAGATGTTGGAGATTATAACTTACTTCATTTGATTGATAGTAGTGAATTAGTAGATATTTTATATAAATACAAAAATA
>JFJP01027514.1_pt1 | contig 11559 bp, 7 predicted proteins | sample 431651 | NCBI WGS metagenome assembly JFJP01 (sample SAMN02602958, study PRJNA72255) | Microbial mat metagenome, whole genome shotgun sequencing project. | biome: fresh water; feature: sink hole; material: water; isolation source: purple microbial (photo- and chemosynthetic) mats found in... | reverse complement strand
AAAGCCATATTAAAACTGAAGAAAAAGCTACTGTTCCCAAAACATTTTTTCAAAGATTTTTCGGTCCTCAAACTTACACAGCTTCCCCGAAATTCAAAAAGAGATGGTTGATGGTGATTCCCTGTTTTTTAAGTAATTTGTGCATCGGTTCTCCATATGCCTGGTCTCTTGTTGCAAGTATTTTATAAAAATAATCTAAATAACAAACAATAAATTATATTTAAAAATTTATAGGCCAAATTGTTAGAGAAAATGGGTTTGTGGTTTCCTCTGCTTTGGATTGGTCATTAGCCCAAGCTACAATCCCATTGTCAATAGTTTTATGTTGTTTGGGAATTTCTTCAGCAATGTTTGCAAGTCTCCAATTAAAATATGGAATTAGGGCGACAATGGTATTCTCTTCATTTTTATTTGGTGGCGGTATGATTTTAGGATCCATAGGTATAGCTACTCATCAATTGTGGTTATTATATCTCGGCTATGGATTTTTATCAGGCTGTGCTCTTGGTATAGCTTATACTCCTCCTTTACAAGTTTTAATCGACTGGTTTCCTGATAGAAAAGGATTAGCAAGTGGTTTAGTTGTTGGAGGATTTGGTTCAGGTGCCATTGTTTTTACTCCTGTTTTTCAATATCTATCACAAAAATTCCAAAAACTTCCAGAATATGCAGGTTCATTTGATTCTCTTCGAACAATTACCCAAAACGGAAGACTATATTTAGAGCAAGCAGGGGGTTTAAGAGAAGTTGTTCTCGCAAATGCTACGGACCTTTCTAAATTTCAAAGCAATTTAATGGAAGGTTTCTATTACGTTGGTACAGGAAGCACAGGAGCTGCTGCTGCTTTAGCAACATATGGAGTTATATGCACAGCAGTTATGTTAGCTTCTGCTATCGTGATAAAGAAACCAGCACCAGGCTATCTACCTTTAGGATATATACCACCTTCTGCTGATAATAAAGGATTGAAAAGTCTGCCAGGAACAGGAAACGTCCATGTGGATAGAGTGATGAGCACTCCTCAATATTGGTTTTTAATTTCAAGTGTATATTGCTTAGGAACAGGCTCTTTGGGAATCCTTGCATTAGCTAAACCTATGATGTTAGAAGTGTTTGGTAATTGTATGCCAGTCATTGTTACTGCTGCTTTTGCAAGCACTTTTGTTTTGTTGCTATCCGCTGGAAATTTGAGTGGAAGAATACTATGGGGCTTGTTAAGTGATAAAATCGGAAGAAGATCTACTTTTTTCATCTTTACTTTAGGAAGCATTCCTTTGTATTTTAGTTTACCTGCTCTTGTAGGAGGAGTTGTTTCTTATAATTCTATTGCATGTTTGTATACTTTCATTGGTTGCTCAATGCTTTCAATCTCAATAATGGGTGGAGCTTACGCTATATTGCCAGCTTATGAAGCCGATTTATATGGTTCGAAATATGTCGGACCTATTCATGGGAGATTTTTATTATCTGCAAGCGCAGCTTCACTTTCTGGACCACCTCTTTTTTTAGCACTCAGAAATAGATCAGAATTTAATGCGATTAACGAATTATTACAAAAAATCAGCCCTGAAAAATTCAAAGAATTCTTCGGAGTTGATATGAGTCATGTGAATGAATTAATTCAAGCAAAAACTATAACGATTAATACATTGATGACTTTAGTTCCTGAAGGAGTGCAAGACCCAACACCATTTTTATATGATTCCACGATGTATACCATGGCCGCGCTTATGACTTTGTCAGCAGCGAGTCATTATATGGTCAGACCAGTCAATGCAAAATACTTTGAAACTGACAAGAAATCAAACTTGAAGGATAAATAATCAAGTTTATTTTCTTCTTATTTTTTCTTTTAAAAACTTAAACAAAATTATGAGAAACAAGTTTTAAAACTAAAAAAAATAAAAATAATTGACTTTAAAAATTAATTTTTTATAAATAATTAAAAAAAAAATGACTTTTGTGAAAATTGAAAAAAAAAAGATAAAAATATTTTAAAATTGATTCGATAAAAAAAATGAAATTTCTTTTTATTCGGCATGGACAAAGTTCAAATAACATAATTGAAGCAATTCCAGATCTCACTCGTGCGAAATATGAAGAATTGAGAACTCAGGATCCCACTCTCAGCGATTTAGGCAAAATGCAGGTTTTATCTCAAGAATTCCTAATATCCTAATTAACTAACTCCTTCAACTTAGTGTGAACTAGCAGCTGAATATTTAATAAAACAGAATTTCAAAGTTCAAAAAGGTTAATATTTGAGATTTCAAGTTTTTCTTAATCAGAATTAGTGTATTGCAGCGCATTAATCAGAGCATTGGATAGTGCACAAATATTAAAGTCAAAATTAAAATGTGAAGTTGAGGTCCAAAAAACTTAAAAATTTATTACTATTGCCGTAAATAAAAATTTGAAAGGTTTTGATTGAAAATTGTGAAGAAGGGGGAATGTATCACAAAAATAAAGTGTTTACAGGAATTAACAAATCCGCGGTATTCAAAAAGACTTATATTCTTTTTGAGAAAATTAAATCATTGACCAAAAGCTGGAAAAAAGTTTTCCTGGTTTTCTTTTTAATGCAAAAGAAATTACTGAAGAAGGATGGTTCTTCCAAGATCACCGGGAAAATAAAGAAGAATTTTATCAAAGAGCTTTGAGAATCGTCAAATTTATTTCTGAGCTTGCTGTTAAAAGTTTTTCTTAGTTTTTCTCTCGTTAAATTTATTTTATTTTTAGACAAGAATAACAATGAAGAAATAATTATTTTCATATCTCATGGTATTTTTTTAAATCAAAAAATGCATATACTTTTAGAAACTGATAAAAATTCAGGTTTTTTTTCCATATTGCTTCAGATAAAAATTATTAAAATTAGAGTTCTTTTTTGAGCATGAGAATACAGGAATCACGTGCTTCGAAACAAACGCCACTGGAGAACTATTGCTGAATTATTTCAATTATACAGAACATTTACAAAATTTGCCTTCAAAACTATAAAATTTCAAAACAAAATATAGTTTTTTGATTTTTACAAATTTAAGTCAAAAATAAAAATATGAGAAAATTATTATAAAAATTTGACTCGAAACTAAATTTGTCTTTTAGGTTAAATTCAAAATCTTTTCGAAAAAACATCATCCAACAAATCTGAATATTTTTACATTTCCAAATCTTTTAAACATGATTTTTTCCCTTTTTTTTTTGATTTCCTTTTTTGCACCTTGCTTTCCATTTCAAGTGGAGACTTTCTTAGATCAAAGCGATCAAATCTTATGTTCAGATTATCGAAAACTCACTGATTTTGATTCTTTAGTATGGCCTTTTCCTGCGAAACCAATTCCTTGGGTTCTTTTCCCTACGACTGACATTTATTTCTCCCCATGTTTTAATAATAAATTTGAAGCATTCTTCTCAAAGACAATTCCAGGTTCAAATAACATAACATTTAAGAATTTTCTTCAACATTTGGCATCAAATGGCTGTAGATATTACCCTCATGGAGGATTTGTTCGAGATTTAATTAATTCAATTTATCCCCATGATTTAGATGGGCAATATTCTTGTTCTAGGGAAGAACTTTTAAGGATTTGTGGAGGCTTATTTGGCCCAAACTTTTGTTCGGTTGATATGAACAGCAGCTATTTTTTTATTGGCAATCATTCTTTGGAAGGTTTCAATTGGAAAGACTCATTTTTTTCTTTGAAAGATCAAGAATTTACTCCTGATAGTCTATATTATGACACTTTGAATAAAGTTTTAATTGATTTGAGCGGCAAAGGGTTTGAAGATGTCACAAAGAAACAAATTAGAATTCCAGTTGAGAGAAATGATTGGGATCAGTGGCTTTTAAAAGAAACAGATGACTCCATTCGCAGGTTTTATGGCTTAAAAAAGGTCCCCAGATATTGGAAATTGAAGGAAAATGGGTTTAAAGATTATGATAATATCACTTTGAATTATTTGAAAGTGAAAATACGTTATTTATGGAACAATCAGAGATTTCCGATGAAGAAAATATTTATGAAGCATGTTTGTTGGATTTTAGATGGGAGTTTTGATGAAATTTCAAAAAATTCACCCACAGTTTGCTTACCAAAATTAAATCAGTTCGAAAAAAATAATGTTGAAAAATGTAAATCATTTTTAAAAAGCATTAATATGGATTTTTGGCAAAATCCGGGAAGAATTTTAAAAGATTTAAATAAATTCGTTAGAGGAACTGGATGCTTTTCTAAGAAATTTTCAGGAAAACTATTTTTATTTTTTGTTCTATCTATTTTTTTAAATTTGATTTGGTTTTAGGTTTATGAATAGTGAAAATTATAAATTTGAAAGAGAGAGAGAGAAAAAAAATTAAAAAAAATTTTTTTTTAAAATTTAAATCATTTAAAATTCAAATAACAAAAATTAATTCAGGATTTTAGCAAATAATATATTAGAAAATTTAGATGAAACATAAAAAAAAATCTAATTAATCTGATTATGGTGACAAATGATATTTTTTAATCTTCTAAAATTTTTAACATTTTTGGGTTCAAAGTCTTCAAAAATCAAATAATATTCAAGAACTTCTTCCTCTGATATCAAACGTTCAGAACATTCATCCCTAACAGGTAACAACATTTCTTTCATCTTGTAATCTAATTCCTCATTGAGAGAGAAACTTGCGATAAGCAGCTCTTGTTTATTTAATAAGATTGCTGAAATTATTTTTTCTTGATTTATCTTTATCATTTCAAAACGAATTTGATTTTTAAGAAAGCGAGGAGAACTCTCATTTTTGTTTTCAAATGGTATCATAAAAAAGGAGAAATTCTTTGTTGATTTGAAATGTCTCAATTTTCCTTTGTATTTTTTTTTTGAATTTAAAGAATTGCTTTCTTCTGTGATTGAATATCCATTTTTAGGCTTCTCTATGAATTTTTGACTTCGAAGTAGATTGAATTCATTTAAATTTATGATGAACGGTATCCATTCTTCTGTGAATTTATCATCAATACTTTCTCCATAGATAAAGCTTCCTTTTGTGTCGCAAAATTCTTTAAAATATTTGGGTTTTTTACTCAAATCGAAAAAGCTAATCTTTTTTATTTTATTTATGATTGAAGGATTTATGACAATGAAGCGATTGTTGCATTTTGTAATAAAGGGGTTCCTCATTTCTGCTAAATTGGACTTGAAATAGTTATTATTCATGTGATCCCAATAAAAATTTGTTTGAAAGACAAAAGAGGCATTGTCTAAAAATTCTCTTCCCTTTTCTAATTCATTTTGCTTGAATGTGTCTGAAATTGACCCTCCAAAACAAAATAATGTTTCCTCTTCACAATAAATTGATGAATCAACTATGTTAAAATTCATGAACTCCTCTAAAATCGGTTTGGCTAAAACGTGATTTTTATTTAAATTTTCAGGATGATTTAAATCCAAACCATAAATTATCCTTTTTCCTCGTGTCTCAGACTCATTATTTAAAAGAATAAATATTTTATTCTTATTTAAACAAAAACTAGAGCTTTTGAGATGTTTTGAAGTTCTTATGAAATTATTAAAGCATCTAAATTCCAATTTGATAAAGTTGATCATTTCATTACTTTCTTTCGAAAAAATAAAGAGCTCTGACTTTTTTTCATTGCAATAAACATTAAATGAATAATTTTGGAAAGCTTTGATAAGATCCAAAGTTTTGACTTCTATTTTCGGAATTATTTGATCATCAAAAGCTTGAATTTCCTTCATTTTGATATTTTTTTCTTTCGAATTAAAATTTATTTCAGGAGAAATCACAATTCTTGTCTTGTTTTTATCTCGATTTTTTAATCTTTTCCATGTAATAGCACATTTTAAATCCATTTTATTCGAATTGTACAAATCCAACAGCAGGCCTCTTTTTTCTTTTGGGACGAACTGCGAAACAAAGATGATTTTTTTTGAATTTTTATCCAAAAAATAATTGATATTTTGAGTACAAAAATAAATATTCATGATTTTTTCATTTTCTTCTGTTAAATTGTTTTTGGTTATCTCAACTTTGTTTGAATCTTCATCGAAATTTATTGTCAAAACTTCTAATTCATGGTTTCTTTTGGGGTTTATATAGGAATTTGAAGATCCTCCAATCAACATAATTGAATTAATAGAAGTGTTTTTTTCTATATTTAATTCATTTAAATATATTGCGACACTATTAATCAATGGTTTATATGGCATATTATATGAGCTTTTTGGAATTTTCTTATAAATCCAACAATTTGTTTTCTCATTATATTCAATTTTCTCCATTATATTATAAATGTTATTAAAATATGAGTCATTCATTCCAAAACCAGAAAAAAGGAAAATTGATTTATCATGCTTTCTCTGAAAAAAACAACTGGAAACCTTCAATCGTGGGACAATAGGAATTTTACTAGAAGACACCAATTCAATTTTTTCCCATTGATTGTTTTTGCAAAAATATTTGAAAATAAAAGGATTTAATAAAAATTCAGTTTTTTTGTCTAAATTTTCATTAGAAAGTCTCCATTTACCCCAAATCAAATAAATTGCTTGAGATTTCTCATAGCAGATAGAAAACTCTTCCAATTTTTCTAGATTTACATAATTTGTTTCTAGAAATAATCCTTTTTGAATTTCTTTTGGGTAGTTTTTAATTTCGATTGCGTAAAGGTCCAAATTATTGAAATTGAACCGGAACTTGTAATTATGAAAAGCATTTTGAAAAAAAACATTGAAGAAATAAATTTCTTTCATGTCATAAGCCACCAAATATCTGCATTCTTTTGTATAATAGAACTCATTATTTTCTTTATGAAAAAGTCTGAACACCTCCGTTTTGCCTTCAATTTCTTCGATAATATTTATCGTGCAGCTAAAAAAATTATTTTCCTCTATCATAATATCTTGTTTTTCTTTCCATGCTATTTTTTCTTGAGAACCTTTAAAATTAAAATTTTCTTCATAATTGTTCAAAATTCCTTTAGAAATGTTAATTTTTTCTATCAATTTCGCTCTTTCCTTCACATTTTTTTTCTTAATAATTGAGCGAATAAAACCATTTGGTAGATAAACCTTTTTTATTAGATTACTAATATACTCAATCATTAAAGGATTTATCAATTTTTCACGCTGATCCACTGATATTGGAAAATAAGGATTTCTATATGTAACGTTCAAAAACCCACCGAAACATTCATACAAATAATTTCGGTTATCTAACCAATTTTTCAACTCAAAAGAAAATTTATTTTGCAGAATTAAATTAGATTCTTCTTTATTGCTTTGTTTTTCAAAAAAGCTTTCCTTCGAAATCAAATTTTTTTTCTGAAAACTCAGACGAGGAACCAATATAATCCTATAATTTGAGAGTTTGCACAAGTTTTTCAGAATAATTGAGAATTTCTTTGGACTTAAATTAAATTTATGCTCGCTTTTCTCAAAAGAATCACTGAAAGTGAAACTATGTGACATTACGATGACCGAAGGATTAAAATTTCTTATCAATGGATGCACAACATTTTCGAAAATATAAACAAAGTCTTTTCCTTTGATTTTCTTATCATTTCCGAATTTCTTTGATCTTAAAGGGACAAAAATAGCTCTTTTCTGCTCTTCCTTTTCATTCAATCTTTCCAAAATTTGATCAGTTATATTAAATTCCTCATTATCATCTAAATAAATACTGATATATTGTTGTTTTTTAGTGAAATTTCTGAAAATATCTAAATTCAAATCATTGTCATATCCATCAAAATTAATAAATGTTATTTTAGGTAGATTTTTATCATTATAAATGAAGCCTTTTTTATTTTCTAATGTTTTTAAAGTCTGTGAGAAATAAGACAGTGCTAAAAGAGTTGGGTTCATCAAGTTAAATACTTGAGATTTTGTCGATAGATTATTAAAAAATAACACATTACTTGCTTCACCATCCAATATTGAACTCAAAGATTTTGAGAACCCTTTCAAAAAAACATTGTAAGTTTTTTGTAATTCTTGTGATAAATCCTTAGTTGCATTAGCAGTTGTTTTAATAAAATCGTTCAGAAATGTTTTTAGATCTTTGAAACTGTTGTTTTCTGCTTTGTAAAGAAATAAGAAAAAATTCACAATTATCACATAAATCAATTGATTGAACACATCTGCTATTGATTTGAATTTCATTAAATTTTCAATAATTTGGATTAAAACTTTATTTCTATCGTTAGGACATTTTAATGCTATTTGAATTTTATGCTCAAATTCTAAATCTTTTGAAGGCTCTTTTTCCAAATTCTCTAGAACGTGCTCTTCTATCAAAAAAGAAAGACAATTATTATTTTTACCCAGTTGTGAGATTTCTTCTATTATTTGTGGTTTTAAAAAGCTATGTTCAAAGGATTTTATAAATTTCACAATTTTCGTTTCTTCAAAAATGCTAAAAGTTTCATTTCTTTCAATGTTTTTAATTTTTTTAGTTTCCCCATCTAGCATCTGTAAATTTTTTCTGATTATCAGCAGCAACGCAATTTTTCCAAAAAATGAGTCATAGTTGAAATCAAAAGGATCTTCTTGTTTTGAATTATAATGAGTTATCATAGGCCTCGGCAAGGCTGAGAAATTTAAATAATGACTTAAAAAAAAATGTTCTATTGAAAAATCTGTTTGGTATGCCCCAAGTTTGGTGCTGTGATTGAAATGAATTCTGTTGAATAATAAATTTGAGACATTTTTCCATGATCCGTTTTCTTGAGAACAAAAACATTTTTTCGTCTTCATGTAATTTCACTGATGAAAAATATGAAAGGATTCCATTTATATCTAGAATTTTTTAATTCTATGAGATTTTCTTTTTCTGTTCAATAGAATTTTTTCTATAGATAAAAAAAATTTTATTTAAATATTTATTTTTTTAAATCTTTTTTATTATTTAATTAAAAAATAAGAATTTTTTTTCGAAACTATAATAAAAATTTTTTTAAGTTTTTTTAGAAAAAAATAAAAAAAATTCTTTTTCTAAAGTGGGTTTAGGTTTAAATTTTTTTTATTATTTTAAATTAATTTTTTTATTAATTTGATTGTTCTCCTTTAAAACATTCTTTTCGCGAAAAATTGCTTCCTCGTACCGCATTCTGACTTCGTATAACACAGTGACCAATAATTCAATTTCTTCATTTTTTTTTTCTAAACTCTTTTGATACCTCATTTCCATAGCCTCAATAAATTCTTTTAAATTTTCATTTTCCCTTTGTTTATGTAAATCCTTTTTTTCAAACATTTATCATTAATTAAACACAAAATTTTAAAATGGGCTAACTTGTTTTTGATTAAAATTATTTTTTCGATTAGTTTTTTCCAAATTTGCGATTTTCTCAAAAAGTGAGGAGATTTGTTTTTGTTTTTCATTTAAATTGTTCTAAATTTCAAAGAAAATTAATCTTCTTAAAATAAAAGAAAATACTCTTAAATTGTGATTTTCTTCTTCCAACTCATGTATAATTTCTTCATTTTTGATCAAATTATTTATTTTTTCCTCCAAACAAATTTTTTCCTAATATTTTTCAAATAAGATAAGATTTTCCACTAAAAAATAACCTCATTCATTTTCAACAATTCTTCAGCAATCTTTTTGTTTTCTCTTTTCATTTCATTGAACGAACTCTTATTCAAATAATTCGTTTTTTTAATTTCCTCATTTAACTTCTCCCCTCGAGTTTTTATTTCTAATTCCAATTTCATTCTAAATTCCGAATTCTCATTCTGTAACTCCTTACACTTTTCCATCAAATGCTTAATTTCTTTCTCTTTCTGTTGTAAATCATCGTTTTGCAATTCCAATTTCTCCAAATTCGAAAGATTGTTATTGCAATTAAATACTGGTTTTTCAAAAATTTCAGAAATAAAGCCATTCAACTCATTTCTCAGATTTTTGGGAGGTGAATCCAAAAATGAAGCTTTTTGGGTTTCTAAAGAGAGAAAGTTCTCTAATTTGTTCTGGAGTTCAGAAATTTTGTAATCTTTTTTCATTAATTTATCATTGAATTCTGTGACTTCTTGTTTAATTCGCATTAATTCTGAATTGTTCTTAGAAATATCTAGTTCTAGATTCAGCTTTTCTACCTGAAATTGATCGAGTTTTTCTATATATTTTGCTATTTTAATTTCATTAAACTCATGTCTTTTTTGGAAATCTTCAAGTTGGGATTTTAAACTCTCATTGTTTTTGATCAATTCTTTGTTAAATTCTGTTATATTTGAGTAATCACCAAATTTGTTTTTGTAATAATCTAATGATTGTTCTAATTTTTGTACTTTTGTTGTATAATTTTTCTCTTGAATTAAATCTTCCTATCAATTAATTATCATTAGTAAGGGAATTTATTAAACAAAAAAAAATTTCACTTCTAAAGCAGAAATTTTATTTTCATAATTTAATGTTAATTCCTCTATATATTTGCTTAGTTCAATGATTTTAGCATCTTTTGATAAATTGCTCCTCTGATTATCATCCAATTTGTTGATTTCAATCTAAAATAAAAAAAATTTGAAAAAAAAACTTTGAATTTTTCGGAAAACTTGCATTTGCAAATTTTCTCTTTCTGTTTTCACAGCTTTTATTTCATTATTCTTTGAAGTCAAAATCTCATTCATTTCTGCAATTTTATTCTGTTTTTTCAATTGATCTTCTGATAACTCTGTAATTTTATTCAGAAGCTGGAAGTTTTCAATCTCCAATTCATCTAATTTTTCCAACAATTTCTTCTCCTTCTTGATGAAAGAGTCTATCTCATTTGTAGATTGATTTGCTGGTTCAAACTCTTTAAAAAGTTTCTGAATTAACTCCATTAAAATAGCTTGATGCTTCTCATGTGTTTTGATGATTGGTTCTATATATTTCTGTGAATCAGGTGATTTTACAATGATGTAAATCACAAGTTCAATCTTAAAAGAATTGAAAAGATTTGAAATGTTATATTGTATTTATTCGTTTATATACTAAATTTATCAATAAAGAAGGATCGTTTTCTTTAGCAAAAGAAATAATTTCTTTTCTGTCTTTTTTCAAATCAATTTTAAAAATCTAAAAATAAAACAACAATTAACGAACCAAACTAAATATATTACTTCTAAATAGTATTTGTTTAAATCTTCCGAGAGACATTTCAAATTTTTATAAGTAAGAGCACGATTATCATCTACGAATTGAACCATTTTCTTTTGAGTTTTCGAGAAAAAAGGGGCATCACTAACGAAATTTTTTTATAAGAAGGATTTTTTTGCTAATTTTTACATCTCTGATAAGATCTCCACCAAAAAATACCCGCTTTTTAAATCTGAAATTGTATTGCAAGAGTTTTGAAATTGATCGAATGTTTGAAACTAAATGAATTATTATTAGAATTTTTCAAAATATAAATGAAAACCCAAGCAAGAAGAGCCTGCTCAATTGAGGAAATTTGTTTTTCAAGGTTTTCCATTTTTTAAATTTAACACAAAATCACGAAAAAAAGAAAAATTTTAATAACAGTTAATTCAAAAAAAAATATTTAAAATTGTTTAAATTTTAAAAAATTCAGA
>JFJP01000369.1_pt1 | contig 11559 bp, 12 predicted proteins | sample 431651 | NCBI WGS metagenome assembly JFJP01 (sample SAMN02602958, study PRJNA72255) | Microbial mat metagenome, whole genome shotgun sequencing project. | biome: fresh water; feature: sink hole; material: water; isolation source: purple microbial (photo- and chemosynthetic) mats found in... | reverse complement strand
CCAACCCTTGAGTTCCCCGGCGAAAGAGCGGGTGGGCTGCCTCGGGAGGCAGTCCCCGACGCAGTTGCTCTGCCAAGGGTTCGCCCGTGTAGGGCAGCCAAGCGGGCAGCCCGGCAGAGTGGGACAGCAGTTGGCGCACCGTCAGTGGACTCTCCCGCTCCTTAAAGCCCAGCTGTTTCCGGCGATCCAGGTCGAGGTCCAGGTGCTGAAGGGCCAGAGGCGCGGTGACCAAGGGCTTGGTCAGGGAGGCGAGGTCATAGAAGGGCATGGGCCGATTCCTAGAGGAGTTCCTTCAGGCTCTCTGCCACGGCCTTCTGGACCTGATCGGCCACCCGCATGGCCTCGAAGGCATCGGCCCAGGGCACCGTATCCCCAGCTTCGCCCTGGCAGGCCGCATAGAAGGCTTCGAGCTCCAGCTTGAGCGGCTCGCCTTCCACGATATCGATCACATCGGGCACCACCTGTGGCCCCTCGGGGGTGAGCACCAGGCGGAGGACCTCTAGCTTCTGGGCCGCGAAATCCAGGCTGGCATAGGCATTCTCACCGAAGGCCCGCAGGGTGCGCTCCTTCTTGCGGGCCACTCGGCTGGCCGTGACCGTAGCGAAGCCGCCACCCTCGAATTTCAACCGGGCGTTGACGAGATCCGCATACTTTGTGAGCACCGGCACCCCTACGGCCTCCACACTGACCACAGGCTTGCCCCAGAGGGCCAGCAGTAGGTCCAGATCGTGGATCATCACGTCCATGATCACGTCCACTTCCATGCTGCGCATGGGGAAGGGCGAAACCCGAGTGGTCTCGGCAAACCGGGGCTTGAAGCCCAGTTGGCGCAGGGCCTGCACCGCCGGGTTGAAGCGCTCCAGGTGCCCCACCGCCGCCACCAGCTTGGGGTTGGCGGCCCGGGCCTGGGCCAAAGCCCTGAGCAGCGCCTCACCCTCAGAAAGGGTCGCCGCCAGTGGTTTTTCCATGATCACGTGCTTGCCCGCCGCAAGCACTTCCAGGCCGATGCCGTGGTGGAAGCCCGTGGGCGCCGCGATCTGCACGGCATCGGCGATCTGCACGGCATCGACCCTGGGCAGCACCTCACCGAGAGTCGCCACCCACGCGGTGCCGAACTTCTCAGCGATCTCCTTGCCGCGAGCTTCGCTGGGGTCCACCACCGCGACAAGCTCCGTTCGCTCCGAAGCCGCAGCGATGCGGGCATGGTGTTGTCCCAGGCTTCCCACTCCCGAGACGGCGACACGCAACTTGGACATGGTGACTCCTTGCGATGAATCCCTGTGAGGTGCGCCGGATTGAGCCCGCGCCGCCCATCAGGCTAGCGCCATCGGGGCTCGAGGCGGAGCCTTTTGATCACCTTGAATGAAGCTGAACTCGCCCGTCAGGCGATCCCTGGGCGATTATTCAGGTACGCCGCCAGCGCCAGCGGGTAGAGCCGCATCTCCTCGGCATAGACCCGCTGCTGCAAGGTCTCGGGGGTGTCGCCCTCCAGCACCGGCACCCGGGCCTCCGCCAGGTGGCACCCGTGGTCGTATTCGTTGTCCACTAGGTGGATTGTGCACCCGGATTCCGGCGCACCGGCCGCCAGGACGGCGGCATGAACGTGGTGACCGTACATCCCGGCCCCCCCGAATTGGGGCAGCAGACCGGGATGGATGTTGAGAATGCGCCCTTCCCACCGACCGGGGATCACGAGCTTCTTCAGCCAGCCGCAGAGGCAGATTACCTGGGCGCCGCTGGCTTCCACCGCCTCCAGGCAGGCCTCTGAATAGGCTGTGTCATTGGCAAAATCCCTGCGCACCCTCACGCTCACGGGCAACCCTTCGGCCCGCAGGCGCTCGATGCCCAGGGCCTTGGGATTGCTGCAGATCGCGAGTACGGGCTCACCTGGCACTCGCCCCTCACGGCAGGCATGGAGCAGGTTCAGGGCGTTGCCGCCGGTGCCGGAGATGAAGAGGGCGATCTTTTCCATGGCCCTATTCTGAGGGCTGGGGCTCCCGGTCTGCCAGGAATTCCAGGGGCTCTATCCCTGTCCGCGCCCAGAAATCCTCCCCCAGGCTGGTCACTCCCGAACTGGGCTCATCCAGGTAGAGGGATTCCACCCGGTGCATGGGATAGAAACGGGTGGCGAGGGCCACCATCTCGCCCTCGCCGTGGCGCACTAAACTCAGCGCCTGATCCCAGGGGCTCACATCGATCCCCCGCAGGGCCACCCCTGCAGCCTCGAGTCCCAGCAGGCGGCCCCAGAGACGCTCCCTGGGTTCTCTCAGCACCAGCACCACCAGTTGGCCTTGCCGAAAGGGAAGCGCGATTGCCATGGAGACTCCTTCGATGCCGCCCCTCACTCCGAGGGATAGAGTGAACCTACAACGTGGCCACCCGGGACATGGACTCCAAACCCCATGGGCCCCTGGGTCCGTTGCCCGCCGGACCGCGAACCACCGACCTGGCTGACGTAGGAGGCCAACCAATCCTCGATGGCACAGGCTGGCATGGGGCGGCCCAGCCAGTAGCCCTGGGCCGAAGTGGCCCCACACTGGATCACGGATTCGAGATCCGCCTCGGACTCGATGCCCTCGACGGTGACCTTCAGATGCAAGGCCCCAGCCATCTGACAGACATGTTCGAGCACGATCTGCCGGGCGGGATCCTCGCTGGCCCCCTGAAGCAGGGTGCGATCGCACTTGATCCCACCGATGGACAGGCGGGATAGCAGCCCCAGTGAAGAGAAACCCGTCCCGAAATCATCCAAGTGAGTCGCCACTCCGATGTTTTTAAGCTTCTCCATCACCTCCAGGAGAAGCCCCGAGCTGGCCACCATGGAATGTTCGGTGATCTCCAGCTGGAGCCAGCCCCAAGGGACCTTCTGCTCTGCCAGCACCCCCCCGAGCCAGAACACGAAATCTGGCTCGAGAAGGGTCCTGGGGGTCACATTCACCGCCACCCCCAGACACAGAGGCGTGATCCGCACCAGCGGCAACGAAGTGGCTAGGGAAACCTGAAGCACCGTGCGATCAGCAAGGGAAGCCAATCCCTTGCGCTCGCAGGCGAGAAAGAACTGTTCCGGATTGATGTCCCCCAGTTCAGAGTCTTGAACCCGCATCAAGGATTCAAAGCGAATCCTCAATGGACCATCGCCCAGGGAAAGGATGGGTTGGAAATGCATCGAGAAACGCTGCTCCCGAAGAATCATCTCGGCCCGGCTGGCCACTTCGACCAGACGCGCACCTTGGTCCCCCGTTGCCGGAACGTGGGCGCTCCGCAGCAACGCCAGGGCGCGATCAAAGACCTCCCGGCGCCGCAGATCGGCCCCCAGGGCAAACACCTGATCCGCACCGACGATGACACCGAACAGCACCAGAACCAGCACCATGGGCAGGGTTCCCGCAATGCTGCTCCCCCCCTGCGGTTCCAGGGGTATCGCCGCATCCAGGAAGCGGTGCAACGCCAGGACAGCCAGTCCCGCACCGAGCTTCACAGACCAGCCCAGGGGTACAAAGGTCGGCCAGGAAGTGTGTTTCTTGCTTCCGTTCCGGTGCAGCACCGAAAGCCCCCCCGCGATCCCCAGAGTGGTCGCCAGGGCCAGAAAAACAGGCCCGGCGTTCACTGTCATCGGCTGCCGCCCAAAGGAGGATGCCACGAGCAGGTGCATCATCGGCGTGCCTACCGCCATCCCTGCGGCCCCAAGCCACCCGTGAACGCGGTTCCCGGGGCCCAGGAAGAGCGGCACCAGCATCCGCATAAGCAGAATCATCAGCGTGAGCGCTAACAGGGCAGGCAACAGCTGGGCCTGGCCGAGGTTAGCCCAGGGATACATCAGGAAACCCATCACATCGAGCGCCCACACCAAACACCCGATACAGAAGGCGGCCCGGGGGATACCCGCTTCGCGCTCCTCGGCCTCGATGTGTTGGGAGGCATGTTCCACCAAACGCTGGCAGGCATGCACAACCAGAATGGCAAAGACCAGGAACAACAGGTGGAAGAATGGGCGTTGTAACAAGAGCTTGTCCGCGAGCAAACCGAGCGAATGCATCAACACAGCGCATCTTCTCCAGGGTGAGCGGCTCCCCAGAGCGGGAGCCGCAAGTCGAGTATATTCATGACAGCAGACAGCCAACAACGCACGGATTGCTAGGCAACTTGCTGCCTCGGTTCTCCTTTCGCCCCATTCAAGCGACCATCCAAGCGTCAGCCACATCCCAGACCAATCAATTCCAGAGGCTGCAACGTGGCCCCTCGTCGTAAGATGGGCATTCGCATCCACCCAGGAGGCATCCGTGAATTGCACGACTCAGATCCAGGGCACCAAGGGCATCGTGGCCTTGGAAGGGCGCTTCACCTTCGAGGCGGCTGCGGATTTCAAGGCCTGTGCCCACGCCGCCCTGGAGCAGCCCGGCATCGCGGAACTCCACCTCGACTTTAAGGGCGTCTCGGAACTGGACCCCAGCGCCCTGGGCAGCCTGCTGATGCTGCGGGAGAAGGCTGAAACCACCGGGGCCCGGGTGATCCTGATGAATCCGAACCCCAACGTGCGCGCCCTGCTCGATGGCGTGAAATTCGCCCAGCTCTTCGAGATCCGGGACTGATGGCCGATCCGATCCAGGTCGACGCCACCGTTCGCGTTCCAGCTGAGGCTCTCACCGTCAAGGCCGTACGCTCCGGCGGCCCCGGCGGCCAGAACGTGAACAAGGTGTCCTCCAAGATCGAGCTGCGCATCCAGCTGGAGGCCATCGAGGGCCTCACACCCGGCGCCCTAGAGCGCCTGCGTTACGCGGTCCGCAACCGCCTGGATGGCGAAGGCCGGTGGATGATCACCAGCGAGAAGACGCGGGATCAGGCCAAGAACCTGGAGGACGCCCGCGCCAAGGCCACTCTTGTCATTGCGGCGGCCCTGGTGCCGCCCACCCCGCGTCGACCCACCCGCCCCACCTTTGGTTCCAAGACCCGGCGCCTGGAGGGCAAGCGCCTCACCAGCGAAAAGAAGCGCCAGCGCGGTGGACGGGACTTCGATTAGGTACGCCCCCCCTCGAAAAGATCTACCGCCAAGGCGCCAAGAAAAGCGAAAGAGGACTACTTCAAAAAGGCGGGGCCTAATAGCAAGCCAAGCGTCTCTTGCTCTTCTTTTCTTTCCCTGGCGTCTTGGCGGTGATTCTTTTTGTTTGGATACGCCTACATCTCCAGATACGTATGCAGCTTCCGCTGTTCGGAGAGCAGCGCCCGGAGCGCCTCGGTGGCATCGGTCTCGGTGCGCTTGACCTTGCGGCTGGGGCCTTCGATGAGCACATCGGGATCGTAGTGGACACTGCGCAGCACGTCGTCGATGGTCTGGGCGGGAACGATCTGCTGGATGCGGAAATCCTCATCCTCGTTGACGATGATGTGGGCCTCGTTGGGCGTACCGAAGAGGTTGTGGCGCATGCCCAGCGTGTCCTGGTAGGCGCCTGTCAGGAAGAAGGCAATGTAGTATGGTTCGCCGGGCTTGGGCTCATGCAGCGGCAGTTCGTCGCGCACATCCTTCAGGTCGATGAATTTGTCCACCTTGCCGTCGCTGTCGCAGGTGATGTCGCAGAGCGTCGTGGAAAGGGTGGGTTTTTCCTTGAGCCGGTGAACGGGCATGGCGGGGAAGAGCTGATCGATGGCCCAGTGGTCGGGCATGGACTGGAACACGCTGAAGTTGGCGATGAGCTTGTCGGCCAGGCTCTTGTTGAGATCCTGGAATTCCTCGGGAATGTACTTCAGCGACTTGTAGCTTAGGATGCGCGAGAGCTTGCGGCAGACCTCCCAGAATATGGTCTCGCCCTTGGAGCGGTCCTCCAGGCTCAGGTAGCCCAGATTAAAGAGCGTCAGCAGTTCATCCTTCTGGGTGATGGCGTCGTGGTACATCTCCGAGAAGTTCTTCACGGAGATGGCGTCCCGGGTGTAGGCCAGATCCTTGATGATCTGCGGCTCCTGGCCCGTGAGTTCCACGGTGTACTTCGAGTAGGTGGTATCGATGAGGCCGATGATATCGGCCACCACCACCTGGTGGAAGGCAACGATGGCGCGACCCGACTCGCTGAGGATGTTGGGCATGGGCACCTGTTCCTGGGTGCAGATGTCCTTGGTGGTCCACATCACATCCGAGGCATACTCCTGCACGGTGTAGTTCATGGAGCTGCTGAAGGTGGTGCGACTGCCATCGTAGTCCACGCCCAATCCACCACCCACATTGAGATACTGCAGCGGCACACCCCGCTTGCGGAGCTTGGCGTAGAGACGCGTGGCCTCTTTCAGGGCCGCCTTGACGCGGCGAATGTCCGTGATTTGGCTGCCAATGTGGAAGTGCAATTCGATGATGCTCTCGAGCATGCCGCGCTTTTCCAGCACCTCGATAGCATCCAGGATTTCCCGGGTGGTAAGGCCGAACTTCGCGTGATCCCCGGCGCTGGATTCCCACTTGCCCGCGCCCGGAGCGCTGAGCTTGGCCCGCAGCCCGATGAGCGGCTCCACCTTCAATTCCTTCGCCACCTTCAGGATCAGGGGCAGCTCCGTCATCTTTTCCACGGTGATCAGCACGTTACGCCCGGCCTTCTTCGCTAGCAGCGCCATGCGGATGAAGTTCTCGTCCTTATAGCCGTTGCAGAGAATCAGCGCCTCGGCGTGCAAATTCATGGAGAGCGCGATCATCAACTCCGGCTTGGAGCCTGCTTCCAGGCCGTAGCGGTACTTGTAGCCCGACTTCACCACCTGCTCGACCACTTCCTTCATCTGGTTGGTCTTCACAGGGAAGACACCCTGATAGTCCCCGTCGTACTCGGATTCCTTGATGGCCTTGCGGAAGGCCTCGTTGATCTCTTGCACCCGGTTGGCCAGGATCTGGGGAAAGCGCAGGATCAGCGGGGTATGCACGCCCTTCTTGCGAAGGTGCTGCACGATCTCGTATACATCCGCACAGAGGTTCTCGTCCTGGGTGGGATAGACCTCCAGATGTCCCTTGCTGCTGATTCCAAAATAGCCATCCCCCCACTCCTTCACGCCGTAGAGTTCGGCCGAGTCCTGGATCGTGAAGGGTTTCATTGCCATTGAGGGATTCTCCGGGGGAAGCAAGGCCTGAAGCCCAATTAAAAGGAAAAGCCGAAGGTTAATCCAATGAAATATGCGAGGTATCTCCTTTGATCCGCTTGAGGGTGACAATCCAGTGCCGATGGCGCACCCGGCGCAGGGCCGTACCACGGGTGAGTTTCTGCCATTGGGCCGTCCCCATGAACAGTTCCGAGGCGGATTTCCTGTGCAGGGGGCTCACGCCTCCCCAGAGTTCAGGATCGCCCCAGAGCGGCGCCCCATTCCAGGGACAGACCTCCTGGCAAAGGTCGCAGCCCGCCGCCCAAGCGGTGCGGGCCAAGGCCTCGGCCACGCCCTGGGGAGGCGCCTGCTCCGTCTCCACGGTGTAGGTGGTCAGGCAGTGCCTCGGATCCAGACGAAAGGACGTCAGGGCTCCCGTGGGGCAGGCCTCCAGACAGGCTCGACAGCTGCCGCAACGGTTTCCCGCAAAGGGCTTGTCTGCCTCCATTTCCATGTCCAGGAGTAGAACGCCCAGGAAACCCCAACTCCCACCCTTCCCGGCAATCAGCAGGGTATGGCGCCCCTGCCAGCCCAGCCCCGCGCGCACGGCGAGCTGCCGCTCCAGGAGCGGGGCCGTGTCCACGCAGGCCCTGCCCCGCAGCTCGGGCCGCCACTGCTGAGCCTTTGCCAGCAGTGCCTTCAGGCGCCCCTTCAGCACGGCGTGATAGTCGGGTCCCCAGAGGTACCGGCTGAGCTTCAGACTGCCTTCGGCGCTTCCGGGCACGGCCTCTGGCCGGGCGTAGGGGAAGAAGCCCACCAGGGCCGTCCGGGCACCCTCCAGGAGCTGCGCAGGATCCAGCCGCTCCTGGCGATCCAGGTAGGGGAAGAGTTCGCGGCCCCCGGCCTCCAGCCAGGTTTCCAGGCGCTCCCGCTCACCCTCGAAAGGCTCGCACCCGGCGAAGCCCACCCGCGCAAAGCCCAGGGCCAGGGCCTCAGACCTCAGCCATTCCTTGAAGTTCAGTGGCTCTCCGGCGCTCAAGGGAATTAGACTCCTTCCATGGACATCCTGACGCTTGAGCTCTTCGATGTCACCGTCTCCGGCGCCCTGCTGGAGGTTCGCCATGCCATGGAGACCCACCCAGGCCTGCCCCTCCGCATCCACATCGATGCCGACGACATGCTGCGGCTCAACCTGCAACGGTACCTGGAGCGGCAGGGGCGCGCCCTGTCCATCCGTGCCCAGGAAGGGCGATGGCAGTTCGATGTGGCCGCAGGTTCAAGCCCCGCACTCGCTGCCGCCCCCTTGCTTGAGGCGTTGCCCGCACCCGTCCTGGCCCCCGTGTCCCCTGGACCTCAGCCCATTCTCCTCCTTCGCAGCGCCTTCGCTCCCGGCGACCGGGCCCTGGGCCGAAACCTCCTCTTAGGCGTCCTGGAGCGCCTGGACCCCGGCATTCCCTGGCTCCTGTTGGCCCACGAGGCCCTGGATCTCCTGGAGGACCCCCGGGCCCTGGGAATCCTGCAGAACCTCGAGGCTCGGGGCCTGTCCGTGCGCATTTCCAGAGAGAGTCTACGGTTTTTGCAACGGCCCGAGGCACCCTTCACGACCATGGAAGATGCCGAGTGGCAATCCCTCCTCGGGCGGGGCGGGCTAACCGTCTTGTAGCTGGTAGTCTGGAGGTTCCAAGTTCCCTCCAACCCCATTCCAATCTGCGACCCATGAACCTGCCGAACTACCTCACCTTTGCCCGGATCCTGATGGTGCCCATCCTCGTGGTGGTGCTTATGACCCGGGTGCAGCATCACCAGATCATCGGAGCCGTGGTCTTCTGGATCGCCTCCATCACGGATTTCTACGATGGCTACTTTGCCCGGAAGTACCGGCAGGTGACGGTGCTGGGCAAGCTGCTGGATCCCCTGGCCGACAAGCTGCTGATCTCTGCCGCCCTGATCTCCCTCATCGAGCTGAACAAGACGCCCGCCTGGATGGCCTTCATCATCCTGGCCCGGGAAATGGCCATCACGGGCCTCCGCGGTCTCGCCAGTGAAGAAGGCATCACCATCGCCGCCGACTCCATGGGCAAGTGGAAGCTCGGCGCCCAGATCACCGCCATCTCCTGCCTGATTTTTGGCCCTGTGCTGGACGGTTGGCTGCATCTCTGGACTGGCCTGGAGATCTTCCAGCAGTGGAGCGTGGCCATGTTCTTCCGGGGCGCCCTTACTGCGACCGAACCCTGGGGCCTGTTTGTGGGACTGGGGCAGATCATCATGTGGATCGCGCTCATCCTCGCCATCTGGAGTGCCGTGCTGTATTTCCGAGCCTTCTGGAAGAAGGTTGGCGACCGGATCCTGAAGGGGACGAGTCGCCTTACAGGCAATGAGGGCCAAGAAGAGGAAACCCCATGATCCGGAAGTACCTCCTTGCGGGCTTACTAACGCTTCTGCCCCTGGTGGTCACCCTCTGGCTCCTCAAGGCCATCTTTTCCAGCCTCATCGACATCTTTCGCGGTCCCCTCACCTGGATTTCCCAGGCCCTGACCCTGCCTCTGCCCCCAACCTGGATGCTGGCCATCATCTCCGCCGCCGCCACCTTGCTGCTCCTGCTTGGTGTAGGGGTGCTGATGGGAAACCTCCTGGGTCGTCAGCTGCTGGCCTGGCTCGATGAAATCATGCTGCTCATCCCCGGCATCAAGGGCATCTACGGCGCCACCAAGCAGGTCATCGGCGCCATCCAGAGCGGCCAGGGCGGCAGCTTCAAGGAAGTGGTGCTGGTGGAATGGCCCTACCCCGGGTCTTATACGCTGGGCTTTCTGGCACGGCGGGATTGCAGTTGGGCCATACCGGGTGGCGAGTCCATGGTGGCTGTCTACATCCCCACTGCACCCAACCCCACCTCCGGCTACGTGGTGATGCTCGAGGAGTCCAAGGTTCGTCCCGTGCCCATCGCCCCCGAGCAGGCTTTCACCTGGGCCGTGAGCGGCGGGGTGGTCGCACCCAACCTGCAAAGCCCCCAAGAACCGTGCGAAGGCTAGCGCACAAACGAATCCTGGTCTCCGGAGCAGGCAGCGGCCTGGGACGCGCCACAGCCCGGTGCCTGGCAGAGGAAGGCGCCGAGGTGATCCTGCTGGGCAGGCGCCTGGAAGCCCTGCAGGAAACGCTGCCCCAGGCACGCTGCCTGCCCCTGGATCACGGCAATGATGCCGCCGTGGCGGCCTTTGCCGCCCAGTGCCCCGACCTGGACGGCATGTTCCTGGCCGCCGGTCAGCTGGTAACGGGAAGCGTTCAATCCACCCCCATCGAGGACTTCGACCGCATGATCGCGGCCAATCTGAGGGGCCCCTGGCTGCTATGCCACCACCTGGCCCCCCGTCTGAAGGACGGGGGCAGCGTAGTGCTGGTGGGTTCCAACATCGCCCTGCGGGCCATCCCCGATTCCGCCGCCTATTCGGTGGCCAAGGCGGGCCTCCACATGCTGGCCCAGGTGCTCGCCCTGGAATGGGCCCCCCGCCAGATCCGGTGCAATGCCATCGCCCCCGGCCCCGTACACACCGCCATGGTGGAGGCCCGGTTGCGCAGGAGCACCAATCCGGAGGGGGACCTGATGCGGCTCTCCCGGGTCAATCCCCTTCAGCGTCTGGGCCGCGAAACCGAAATCGCCGCCCTGGCGCTGCACCTGCTCTCCGACGAAAGCACCTGGACCACGGGCACCGTGATCCCCATCGATGGCGGCGCTGCTGGCGTGTTCTGAGCACGGGGCTAGCCAGTCGCCCCACCACCACGAAACCATCCATGCAATCCACGGAAGGACAGTAGCCCCCTGAGGAGCCGGTCGCCCTGGCATGGATTCTCGGAAGGTTTTTGAGGCGATCGAAATTTGTTCTAAGGACGGGGATCCAGTGGGAGGTCCGCGACGTCAATTAGAAAAGTGCATCAGCGACAACTACCTTTGTGCAGTTGAGGGAGCGAGGCGAAGCCGACGCTCTTGCTGATTTCAGGCGGTTTGCGCCGACGACAATTACAACGACAATTACAAATGTGCTGATCGTCGTGGCCCTCGGCGGAGGCCCCTGTGGGAAACGCGGAGCGTTTTCCAGCCGGAGGCCGAGGGAGGCGGGATTCCTGTGGGAAGGGGGCGCAGCCCGCTTTCCATGGGAATTCCGCGCCCGAGCAGGGGCCGGAGCTTGGGGGGGTCCAGGGGGGGTCAGGCCGTTGTGGATTCTGCGGTCTGGGGCATTCGGGCTTTGGCTGCCTCGGCCCGGAAACTGGTGCCGTTGAGTTCGAGGATGACGCAGTGATGGATGATCCGGTCGATGGCCGCCGCCGTGGTCATGGGGTCCTTGAATATGCGGTCCCACTGGGAGAACACCAGATTAGAGGTCAGGATCACGGTGCGGCGCTCGTAGCGTTCGGCCAGGAGCGTGAACAGGACCTCGGTCTCGTCGCGGTCCTGCTGGATGTAGCCGATGTCATCGATGATCAGGGCGTCGAAGGCATCGAGTCGGCGCAGTTCCTTCTCCA
>JFJP01041075.1_pt2 | contig 11560 bp, 10 predicted proteins | sample 431651 | NCBI WGS metagenome assembly JFJP01 (sample SAMN02602958, study PRJNA72255) | Microbial mat metagenome, whole genome shotgun sequencing project. | biome: fresh water; feature: sink hole; material: water; isolation source: purple microbial (photo- and chemosynthetic) mats found in... | reverse complement strand
CAGAAGGGTTATACTCAAATACATTACCTGTATTATCGGTTCCAAGAATTTTAAATGGACTCGTTGAATCTGTTAGATTTTGAAATCTTAACGATCCATTAGTATGAAATAAAGTAGTTGGATTAATTGTTCCAATACCGACACCAGTTCCGTTATCAAAAATTTGAGAACAAGTAAAGTCAGTTGTACCTTTTTTGATTATAAAATTGGTTGTATTACAATTATTAACTAAAGTACTCCCAAAAGAAGTAGCTAATTGCCTACTTACATTTCCATTAATATCTGTTGTCAATACGTAAGTGTTTGTTGTTGTGGTTGGAATGTTTTCAAATCGAACAGTTCCATTCGTGTGAAATAATGAAGTTGGAGTTGTAGTACCAATTCCGAGGAAGCCATTTGCCAAAATCCTCATTAATTGAGTATTTCCATTTTCCCATGCAAATAAAGGTCTATTAACAACATTAGCAGCATTTGTTCCCCAAGGGAAGTTTCCACTAGGACCCGCAGTTAAATTTAAATTATTTCTTATTTCCGCCCTGTAAATCATCATTGGTGAAATACCATTATCTTGAGCGGTATTAGTTGTAATAAAATGACGAAAAACATATCTATTATCAGCCTGATGATGCGCCCAAAGCGAAGGAATAAATTGACCATCAATATTTGTTGAGTTTGTAATCTCAAGCAATTCATTTGTTGCATCAGTAACACTAAAATTAGATACTCTTTCTGCATTACCTATAATACTAGTACCAACATTTTGGAATTGACTTTGACTAAATACAAACAAGTTTGTCAATAAGACCAATAGTAATATTATTTTTGTTTTCATTTTAACATATTTTGTTTTTATTATTTTTTTCTGTATGTGAGTTTAAGATTTCCTCTAACTAATATTCTATATCTTTTATTGTAATTACATCCAGTTGCTGTCTGATGTTTCTATTTCGTACAGCCAAAGGTTTACGTATTCTTTTATTGTATTGTATTTGCCTAAATAAAACGATAGGTTTCCTCCTGCTGTGTGCAACGTTAACGAACCAATATTTAGGTTTTTGTGCCAAAACAATTGTGAGGTTGTAATGGCTTGTATTTTTTTAATTTCTATTATTTCATTGTCTACATCCCAAGCGCCACTTTGTTTGATGATATGATTGTCACTCACAAATAAACGGTAATTTCTGAATCCGAATACATGAATCAACAACAAAAATACCGTGTAAAAAACAGCAAAATGGCTGTATTGAAATACAATGGCATCTACTTTAGTACCAAAGATAAAAAATCCTGTTAAAGGTAAGATAATTGTTAGAAAAATAGAGAAAACTAATTTACGAAAATTAGGTTGCATCATCACTCCTCTTTTTGGTAATTGATTAAAAAGCAGTTTTAGAATTTCATCGCGCTCTTGCGAATTGCATCCCGGAATTTCAATTAAATTCTTTTTCTGTTTCTGTTCATCGCTTGTTGCTTGCTTTATTTTTATTTCGAGAACATCGAGTTTTTTCTGAAAGTAATTTCTTGAAATGTTTACAATTTGTACTTTCTCAGGTTTTAGAATAGTACTTTCTGTATTGATTAATCCGTAAGAAAGTAATAAAGAACCTTTTTGCTTAGCGATAGAAAAATTGAAATATTTGACAATTGTTCTAACGATATTGATTAGAAATATAATAGTAAACATCACTACAACGAATACAAGAATTGCATAGATAACTGGATAATTGCTTATTACTGTCTCGATTTTATCTTCGTCAATAACATCTTCTTTTCCAATTTGGTGCAGGTTTTCTATAATGGTAAAAAAGAACGTTAGAATTAAACCAATGCTTTTTACATAATTTGACGTAATGCCAATTTTAAATAAACTAGCAAGATTGATTTTTAGAAAAGGATGTGTTTCTGATGCTGGAATATCTTCATGAAGCTGAACAGTATTTTCATTAGAAACCGCTGTTTTCCGATTTTCATTGTCTAACAATTTTGATTTCAATGCCAATGCCAATGGATGCGAAATCGCTTTGATGTTGCCTTCTTTTTTATCACTCCCTGCAGTATCGACGCTCAAAGCATAAACACCGATAAGTCGTTGCACAAGATTTTGATGAATGTTTACTTGTTGGATTTTATTGAGCTGAATGGTAGTTTTAGTCTTGTTGATTATACCATCGTTCACTATAAACTCATCGTTTTTTTCGTCTATATAAAAAGTAAAATTCAAATATCTTAAATAGGCAATGACACCAACTATAAGTATTAAACCTATAATTGCTAGAAAAACCAATAATTTGCTAACGGTATCTGTTTTAAAAAGAGAAACTAGAATGATGGGCCAAAAAGCCCTTGCGAATTTTTGCAAAGAATCAACAAACATAACCAAAATTCCAATAGAAGATTGCCGTTGTGGCTGATTGAAATTGACTTCCATTACAATTGTTTTTGAATTTTACCCATCAATAACTGCTTGATATTTTCGGCCTCTTCCTTTTCAATTCCGGGTATTTCTAAATCGCTTGAGCTACCTCCGGCAGTGAAGATTTCTACTCTAGCCAAGCCAAAAATTCTAGAAACAAATCCTTCATGTAGCGCAACGTGTTGTACTCTATTATAAGGAATTACCATAGTATTGGTTGAAATGATACCACTTCTGTAGATTACATCGTGATTTCTAAAAGCATAGGCTTTTTTCTTGAATCCAAGTATTGAGAAAAATAGTTTAAAGATGGAAATAACTGCCACAGCAATTGCAAGTTGTATAGATAATTTTGGTGAAATATTTTCTTTGTCAAAGATTAGTAACAAAAAGTATCCAATAACTAAAACTGCTATAAACAATAAAGAATTTATCAGGACAACTTTTAAATATTTTGGATGCAAAGGTGTCAATTGCACTTCTTCATATCGAGGAAGTTGCTTGGTGTCTATAACTTCGTTAGTAAATTCTTCCATAAATTAAATTTTTAGACCTATTCCCAAAGCTAGGATATGTGCATTAATGTTAGATTCTATTGGTAGGTATTTGTAATCTGTTTGAAAGTAAATTTTGTCATTAAAATAAAGCCTAAATCCAGGGTTGATTGAAAGACTATTATAACTTTCTATTATTTCAAAACTTCTGCCTTGAAAAGCAGGGTCCATTGGGTCAAAAAGACTAGGAGTATAAGTTTCAATAACAATTTTAGCTGTAAAAAAAGAATATCCCAAGTTAAAAAAAGGTTTGAATGTTTTACTAGCATTAAACGCTACTCCAAAATTAGGATTGACCATTAGTCTGTTTTTTAAATCAACTTGATTATTAATAACTCTACCTTGAAAATAATCTAATCCCAATCCGCCTTGAACACTAATTAATTCATTATTGAACAAAACATAATGAGCATTCAAGCCAAGAATTCCATTGTAGTTATCACTAACAAAATTGTCATTTCTACTATTTCCTGTGTAATGTAGTGAAATCAAAAACTTGTTATCAACCTTCTCTTGGGAGTTGGATTTAATAGATAATAACAATAGTAAACTTAAAATTATTTTCTTTTTCATATCTGTAAAAGTTATTTTTTAGCGGTCCAATACCTGTCTGCTTCAGGTAGCCTAGAGAAGCATTTTACAATTGCTTACGTAAACTTGTTGTTAATGGCGATTTTAAAAAAAGTGAGGCTAAATATATTGTTTACACTAAAGCCCTTTTATATCATTTTTTTTCAGTAGCCTTTTGTTTTCTGCTCTTGTATGCTTTTAGATACTCTCCTTTGGGTTTGCCATCATCAAAAGAACTAAATATAACCGGAAAAGCCGCTTTACTTCTAGCTTCTTCATTAGTAAATCCCTCGTATTCAATTCTGTATAATGCCGAATACATTTGCGCTCTACCAATTCCGTGATAACAATGAATCAATACAGGATAATTATCTTGATTGTCCATAATCTTAAAAAAAGAATCTAAATTCTCTTGCTTTGGCACTTGATCAGAACCATTATTGAAATAATTTACTCCAGGAATTTTCTCTACCGCTTCCTTTTCTGCTGTCAATTCTGCAGGAATTTCTGGATTATTAACATCATCACCAGTACCAGGAAAACGTAAATCAACTATCGATTTGATTTTATATTTCTTTACATAATCAGCAATTTCATCTGGTGGAATTACGCCACTTTTATAAACTTTACCTTCTGTAATAGTCATGAAATTATGGTTGATATGCCTATCATAAACATACTTTCCAGTAATGCCCAAAACCACTACAACCAAAGCAATAATTATTTTCTTTTTTGTACGCATCTTATTTATCTTTTGAAGTCAGTTTTTTATCAATAATGCGCTCCATATAATCTTGCAAGAACGCTTTGCAACGTTGCTCTAACAAATTCATTTCGGCATTACGCTGAGCAATTAAATTCTTTTTTAAATCTTTATCTTCTTTTTTATAGAAACCCACCGCCTTTTCACCATCAAAGGTACAAATATAATTGCCACTCATCATTTGATAATGATCGGATGAATAGCGCATAACGAATGGTGGCACTTTTTTTTCACTTATCAAACTTCTGCCCCAACTTCTAAATGGCTTTTCATAGCCCATCATGTCTAGTAATGTTGGGTAAATATCAATCTGTTGTGCCCAGTCGTTGTTTACACCAACATACTTCTTGTTCGGACTAAAAAACAAAATCGGAACCGTATGAAAATTTTGATCTTTCGAATATTCTTCATAATAAATTAAATTGTCATGATCGGCAACCAAGACAAAAATAGTATTTTGGTACCATTTTTCCTTTTTGGCGGCATTAAAAAATTGCTTCAAAGCATAATCAGTATATCCAATACATTGGTGAATAGGATTATCGCCTTTAGGAAATTTACCTTGATATTTATCGGGAACTATGTAGGGTTCGTGTGACGAAACCGAAAACAATGTTGCCATAAACGGTTGTTGTTTTTTCGAAATTGTTTGGTTGAAATACTGCATAAAAGGTTCGTCCCATATACCCCAAACACCATCAAAATCGGCATCGTTATTGTATTCGTTTTTACCATAATAATGATTGTAGCCCAAAATGTTTCCGAAACCCAAGAATCCCATCGAACCATTGGGCGCACCATGAAAAAAAGAAGTATCATAACCTTCACTTTTTAAAACAGAAACCAATGATTCTATTTTTTGCTTCGGATAAGGAGAAGACGTAAAAGCATCTTTAAAAGAAGGAATTCCGGCAATTACAGACGACATTCCGTGAATGGATTTATAACCATTAGCATAACCATTGGTATAAATCATACTATGCTGAGCCAAGGAATCTACAAAAGGGGAATATCCTCGATAATTGGGAATATTCATTTCTTTATTGAAAGCACTAATGTATTCTTTAGCATAACTCTCCAAAATCAAAATCACCACATTTGGTTTTGTTTTTGGATTATTTTTATAGTGTTTAATGGGAACAAGTAGTGAATTGATTGTTGTCTTATCTACCAAATTTACTTTCTTAAACGTATTGGTATTCCAAGTTCTAATAATGGCAAAAGGCGTATTTAAAACAAAATCGGCTTGAGAGGCATCTGTCACAAATCGGCTGGCATCAAGTAAATTGATTGGTCGTGTGCTTTTTCTAAAATCGCCTCTTATACCTCCTATACAAAGGGCTGTAATCAATAAAAAACTAAAAATTGAAACCAAGAAATACTTAAAAGTAGGTTTAGACTCGTGGTGTTTTAGTTTCACTTTTTTGTAGCAATACATCCATAAAAAAGCCATCAAGAAAAACAAGAAGAAAACGTGCCAATAATTAACCAAGAAATTCAAAAACAACGAACCCTTATTGCTCTCATTTTGAAGTGTGTCTAACGATGCTCTTGTACTTCTATTGAAGGTATATTTATAATAAATAAAATCAATAAAATTGGCAGTATAAAAAACTAAATTAACTGCAAAATACAAGTAAAACAAAAACTTCTGAAATCCTTTTTTAGTATTGATTAGTATAGGCAAAACAGATAAAATGATAAACAATGAATTGGCATATAAAATTGTAGTGGTATCAAATGCTAAGCCGTGATAAGATAGTTTTACAAAAGAACCCAATGAATCTATTTTAATTAAATTTTGATTATAAAAATAAAACAAAATTCGAGCCATCATATAGAACAAATAGGCCAGACCAATTCTGTAAAACAGCACTTTATATTCGTTAAATCTTGGAAATTTATTCATATACTATTTACTACAATTTGGTGCAAAACTACTAAATTGAAAAAGGATATTTAAAAATAAATTGTTAATCTGTAATTTATTAATTAATTTGCATCAAAATTAAAACTAATGACTACAATAACGCGTCTTTTTGACTTTCCCTATTATCAATTAGAAAAGAACAATGTTCCCGATTGTCTTGTTACTAAGTACAATGGTGTTTGGGTAAAAACCTCAACGCAGCAATATGTTGATAAATCAAATGCCATCTCGCGTGCTTTATTGCGCATGGGAATTCAGAAAAATGATAAAATTGCCATCATTTCATCGTCCAACAGAACCGAATGGAACATAATGGACATTGGAGTTATGCAAACTGGAGCTCAAACGGTGCCAATTTATCCAACCATTGCTGCCGAAGATTATGAATATATTCTAAACCACTCAGAAGCATCCTATTGTTTTGTTTCGGATGATGTGGTTTTGCAAAAATTGCTTTCCATTCAAAAAAACGTTCCTCTTTTAAAAGATATCTTTTCATTTGATGAAATCAATGGTTGTAAAAACTGGAACGAAGTTCTTACATTGGGTGAAGACACTTCCAACCAAGATGTGGTTGAAGACCGAAAAAACAATGTAAAACCAGAAGAATTAGCTACCATCATTTATACTTCTGGAACTACAGGAAAACCTAAAGGTGTCATGCTTTCTCACAATAATATTGTTTCCAATGTGCTAGATAGTTCGCCACGAATTCCTTTTGATGAAGGAACAAGTCGTGCATTGAGCTTCTTGCCAATTTGTCATATTTTTGAACGTGTTATTTTATACATATATCAATACTATTCTGTAGCGATTTATTTTGCAGAATCTATTGATAAACTTTCAGACAATATTAAAGAAGTTAAACCAACGGTTTTCTCTGTTGTGCCAAGACTTCTTGAAAAAGTATACGATAAAATCTATGCTAAAGGTTCTGAATTAACAGGAGTCAAAAAGAAATTATTCTTTTGGGCAATTGATTTAGGTTTGAAATATGAACCTTATGGTGCTAACGGATTTTGGTATGAAACCCAACTTAAAATTGCCCGAAAACTTATTTTTAGCAAATGGCAAGAAGGTTTGGGTGGCAATCTAACCGTTATGGTTTCTGGAAGTGCAGCGTTACAACCAAGATTAACTAGAATTTTTGCCGCAGCAGGAATGCCCGTTATGGAAGGTTATGGTTTGACCGAAACTTCTCCTGTGATTTCTGTAAACGACATGAGAAATGGCGGATTTAAAGTGGGTTGCGTAGGTAAAGTCATTAATAATGTAGAAGTTAAAATTGCTGAAGATGGCGAAATCCTTTGCAAAGGACCTAACGTAATGATGGGGTACTACAAAGACCAACAACTAACCGATGAAGTGATTAAAGACGGCTATTTTCATACTGGTGATATTGGCGAAATTGATGCTCAAGGTTTCTTGAAAATTACCGACAGAAAGAAAGAAATGTTCAAGACTTCTGGAGGAAAATATATTGCACCACAATTGATTGAAAACGCCATGAAACAATCGCTGTTTATTGAACAAATTATGGTGATTGGCGATGGTGAAAAAATGCCTGCTGCGTTCATTCAACCAAGTTTTGATTTTCTTAGAGAATGGGCAAAACGCCATCATGAAGACATTGGCGACTTAAACGAAGAAATGGCTTCCAACCCAAAAGTAATTGCAAGAATTCAAGAAGAAGTAAACGAAATCAACAAAAAATTCGGGAACTGGGAAATGATTAAACGTTTTGAATTGACACCCAACATTTGGAGCATTGATGGTGGTGAACTAACACCAACATTAAAACTAAAACGTAAAGTAGTAAGAGAAAAATATAAAGACCTTTACGACAAAATTTATAGAACAGAATAGCTATTGAAACACCTTTTGTTAGGTGTTTTTTTTTGATTAAATACCAATGATAAATAAAATTTTGGACTATTTTATAAATAATATTGGTATAAAAACCCATTTATAAACAATTTATTTCGTTAAATAGTTAATAATTAAACCAATAACAAATTAAACAATTCTTAATTTTTTGTACTTTTATACCATTAACCAATAAAAACTATTTTAATTATGAATGTAAAAAACTTTATTATCGGCGGAATAGTTGGCGGAATAGTTGACTTTCTTTTGGGTTGGCTATTTTATGGTCAACTATTTACTAACCTTTATCCGCAAAACCCAAACACTAAGCTTGAGTTTATCTTTTTAGGTTGCATGACTTTTGGATTCTTTATTTCACTAATTTTCACAAAATGGGCTGGTATAAAAAATCCAATTACTGGGTTAAAGGCAGGTGCCTTAATTGGATTATTTTATGGCTTGTTTATGAACTTTTTTATGTATTCTTCTCAAGCGATAGATTATAAACTTTTTGGAATAGACACAATCGTAAACCTAGTAATGGGCGCAGGTGTAGGTGCAGCTGTGGCTTTTGTTTTAGGAAAAATAAAATAAACAAATCCTAACCAATAATTTGAAAACCACAAGTTTCGGCTCGTGGTTTTTTTATTTATAGACTTTGAAAAACCATTGTAAAATCTTAGCATTTTTTTTAGCAATAGGAACTCCTCTATGATGAGCTAGGAGGAAGTAACTATTGAAAAGTCGAAAATGAATACATTTTTTATCTTATGAAATCGCCACTAACAACAAGTTTGTTGCAAACAATTGAAAATGCTTCGCCAGTTCGAGCCAAGCTCTCGGGTAATATGAAATTTTATAAATATCTAATTTTCAATGAGTCTGTTGAAGTAAAAACTAATAAAAATAGATTTATTAAAACAAAAGCATAGGAATATAATGTGAGAGAAATAATTGTTATTAACAAATTATATTTCTCAATTTAAAACTAAATCGCTAAAAATCGTTTGAATTTATGTTATAGCAAATGGCTATATAAAATAGCTCAATCTACTTGTTCTTTTTTGCTATTTTTTTATTATTTAACTAAATTCCTTACTTCCTACTCTCCTTTTCCAAAGCCACTTTCAAAGCATGATCGTTGGCTAAAACTTTAACAATAATTCCGTCTTTGTTCACAATATAATGCGTTGGAAAAGCATTCAATTGTAACACTTCGTTCATGTATTTTTTCAGGTTGGGAACTACGGCATACGATAATGGTTTTTTGGCTAAAAACACTTTCAGTTGTTCTGGCGTATCTTCGGCTAAACTTACAAAAACAATGTCTTTTCGGTCTTTGTATTGGCTAACCATTTCGTTTAACGAAGGAATTTCTTTCACACAAACCGCACAATGAATAAACCAACATTTCACGACCATAATCTTGCCTTTCATAGATTCATTAGTTATCGTATTTCCTTCTAAATCGGTGAAAATAAACTTCGGAAATGGTTTACCTTCTTGATTAAAATTGTCGTTTTCATCAAACGATACTTGAGCAATAGTCGCTTTAATATTAGAATCAGAATTTGGCGAAAGCTTGAATAATTGGTATTGGAAAATCGTATCCGCAGTTTGCAAACGAATAGGTATCGTGTTGCCATCCATCAACGTTTTCAAGAAAGCACTTTTCTCAATTACTATTCCGTTTTCATCAATTGGTGTAAAATCTCTTGAAAGCATAATGTTTTCATTGTGATACTTCCACCAACTCATAAAATTGCTTTGAATGGCTGTTGGATTAACTTCGGGATCACCCAATTTCGTTTGTCCCGAACAAGAAACTAGCAAAAATAAGAATGTAAAACTTAAATAGTTGGTCATTATTAAAATGTTATAGATTTCAAAAGTACAAAATAACATCAATTGGAACTATCATAAAGAAGTTTCAATATGAATTACACAAATTTGCAGGAATAATTTAGCAAACTAATTATTTCACAAATAAATATAGTAATTTTACGTTTATAACTACAACTATTATTTAAACAATAACTTTAAAATCAAATTATTATGAAATCGCCATTAACAACAAGTTTGCGCAAGCAAACACCTATAAATAAAAAGGCGATACCAAACAACAAGTTTGCGCAAGCAAACACCTATAAATAAAAAGGCGATACCATATATGACCGCTAACAAATCAAATTTTACATATATGAAAAAAGTACTTTTTACAGTTTTGCTTTTTATGTTTGTGGGAACCCTATTTGCCCAAGAACAAAACAACAATAATTTTAAAATTAAAATTAAATGGGTGAAAAATCATGTTGTTTTTGAATGTGATAATGGCTGTGGCTATCAAATGTCATTTAATGCTAAAAGAACCGTTGTGTTAGACCAATTTGGCATGGTAAACGTTCAAAAAAATCTAGTACAAGAAGATACTTCCGATTATCAGTTTTCGTATACCAAAAAAGGAGATAAAATCATACTAAAAGGCATCAAAGGCGTTTCGTGGAACGAATTAAAATTAGATTATAAGAAAGAATACACCTTTGACAATAATGGTCTTGTTGGAAGCTAAATAAATACTAAATTAGCTAAAATTTACAACCCTTTATGACCTTTCCTTTTCAACTTGATTTCTTTGGCGAAAAAGTATATTATCACTTTATATTTGAAACCTTAGCGTTCTTTATTGGTGTTCGATTGTATTACTACCACAAAAGAGGAATATCTGATACCATTTCCGATATCCATCGCCTTTGGATAATGTTGGGTGCCATGGTGGGTGCACTAGTTGGTTCGAGAGTTTTAGCCATGCTCGAAAATCCATCAGAAATTGCAAATCAAACCTTACTTACTTTTTATCAAAACAAAACCGTTGCCGGAGGATTTCTCGGCGGATTGTTTGGTGTAGAACTTTTTAAGAAATTTATTGGTGTCAAAACCGCTTCTGGAGATATTTATGTAATTCCAATCATCGTAGCACTTTTCATTGGACGAATCGGTTGTTTTTCTATGGGAATCGCCGAACCAACCTACGGAATTGAAACGACTTTTTTCACCGGAATGAATCTTGGCGATGGCAAATTGCGTCATCCTGTGGCGTTGTATGAAATGGTTTATATGGTGTTGCTTTTACTGATTTTTAGAAAAATAAAAAATGTAAATTTAATCAACGGCGACCGATTTAAACTCTTTATGGTTTTATACTTTTTGTACCGATTTTCCGTTGAATTTATAAAACCATACCATCCATTATTCTTACATTTGAGTAGTATTCAGTGGAGTGCGATTTTTATATTTGTTTATTATTACAGATTTATACACCGATTATTAACGCCAAAAAAAGACTAATTTATGCAGAAACCCATTTTATTATACCAAACCATCGATTCCAATATCAATGTGGAAGTTACCTACATTGACGAAACTTTTTGGCTTACACAAAAAGCTATTGCTCAGTTGTTTGGAGT
>JFJP01011174.1_pt1 | contig 11560 bp, 7 predicted proteins | sample 431651 | NCBI WGS metagenome assembly JFJP01 (sample SAMN02602958, study PRJNA72255) | Microbial mat metagenome, whole genome shotgun sequencing project. | biome: fresh water; feature: sink hole; material: water; isolation source: purple microbial (photo- and chemosynthetic) mats found in... | reverse complement strand
GCAACACGCTGAAGTCCGGATTCCACATGAAATTCAGGCCCGAGAGCACGTTCTGCTCGGCCGGGTTGGTCGGATCCGCCGGCAGGGTCAGCACCCGGCCCAGCACGATCAGCGCGCAAACCGCCATGGTCGGCATCGCCCAGAGGCAGAATTTCTCGATCCCCTTGCTCAGACCTCGGAACACGAACCAGGCGTTGAGCGCGAACGTGACGACCCAGAACCACAGGCTCGCGTGGATGCCGCCGTTGGCGAGCACGCCGTTCGAGGACGAGAACGTCACTTCGCCGAAGTAGGCCTTCGAGGCTTCGACCTGCGCGGCGACCGTCGCCGCGGGATCGACGCCGATGCCGCCCGAGGCATAAGCGAAAGCGTAACGCAGGCACCAGCTCTCGATGACCACGTAGTAGAAGTAGATCACCAGCGGCACGAGCACACCGAAGGCGCCCATGTAGCGGGCGACCGGCCCCTTGCCCCAGACGCCCATGATGGCCGGCGTCGAGTGGAAGCCTTTGCGCCCGCCGTAGCGGCCCATGGCCCATTCGGCCCAGCCGATGGGGATGCCCAACAGCAGGAACGAGATGAAGTAGGGGATCATGAAGGCGCCACCGCCGTTGGCGGCGGCATTGCCGGGAAAGCGCAGGAAATTGCCCAGCCCCACGGCGGAGCCGGCCACGGCCAGGATGATGCCCAGGCGCGTGCCCCACTGCATCTTGTTGTCCGGCTGCGGAACCGGTCGCTGGTCCATGCACACCTCGGCTGGCGGCGGGTGACGGTTGAACCGGCGCGGTGGGCGTCCGTTCAGCGCGCGACCTTAGCACGGCGCGGTGGCTGCGGGCAATCTCCGCCGTCGTCCGCCGGTTGATTCATCGTGCCTGAATGCGGGTCATCATTTCAGCGCCTGCCGGGAACTTGCGCCGGCGCAAGTCCCCGGCCGATCACTCAAGGAACAGGCGCCGGTAGGTCTCGAGAGGTTCCGCCCAGTGCCCCCGGACCATCACGTGATGATTTCCCAGCGGTCGCCGCAGCAACCTGCCCAGGTCGGCCTCGACCGTCAATTCGAGCTGCGTGCGGCAGCGGTCGGGAGAATGCCCGCCGGCGACGATGTGGCCGTCGGCGAAGAAAGCCTGCCTCACCTCGGCGCCGCCGACGCGGGCGATGGTCACCGGCTGCGGCGTCACGCGCCCCTCGATGGCCACGCCCAGTCCCGACTCGAAGTGGGAACGCACGCGGTAGCCGTCCAGCAGGCTGCGGCCGATGGTGCAGTGGCTGATCCACAGACGGCCGCCGGGCACGTCGATCTGCTGGGGATTGGCCATGAAGGGGACCTCGCCGGTCAGCGCGTGCAACCACATCATCGTGAGCGTCGACGGCACGTCGCCTTCGCAGCCGGCGATGAGGCCCTGGTCGTTGAGCTGCGACAAGGCGTAGCAGCCGGTGGTCCGCAGACGCGTGACCAGGTCGAAGCAGCGGAGGGTGCAGGCGTGCAGGTCGTGGCGGGCGAAGACCGCCCGCAGGGCGACGAGCACGGCGGCGGCGTCCTGCAGGTCGGCGGGAGCGGGTTCGACCACCGCGTCCGCCGCGCCCACCAGGTCGGCGATCAGCGGCGCGGTCTCGGCGGCCGGCACGTCGCGCACGGCGTCCAGCACCTCGGCCAGTTCCACCGGCACCAGCTCCACGCCCCAGGCGTCCGCCACCGCCGCGGCTGTCGGGAGGCTCGCCACCAGCCAGTCCGAAGGCGCGCCGACGCACCCGAGCCGACGGCCGGCCAGGCGGGCGCGGGCGGCCACGGCGCCGGCGATCTGCTGCAGCGCGCGGTCGCCGCTTTCGCCCTCGTCCAGGAACACGATCTCGCCGCGGCGTCCCTGCTGCTGCAATCTTGCAAGGATCTCGAGGCAGGCGGGGAACGAGTTCTGCGAAGGGTGGGCCAGCAGCACGGTCGGCAGCCGGGCATCCGCGGTCAGCGCGGCCTCGACGACGGAAAGGGCCGCGCGTTCGGTGCCGCCGGTCAGCACCAGCAGCACCGGCAGGTCGCCCGGCGGCACCGGTTGGCCCGCGGGCGCCAGATGATGATCGATGCCGGCGCGCCGCCACCGGTCGGCGAATGCGGCGACCAGGCGGTCACGGGATTCGGCGGGCAGGAACTCCGAAGCCACCGGCGTGATGGTGATCATGGTCGGCCTCTCCCGCCGTGTGCATCGGCGATTTCTTCCACCAGCGGCACCAGGTCGGCAAGCGACTCGAGCAGCCGCAGCCCCGGCAGACGGCCGTCGCGCGCCAGTTCCAGCGACCAGGGTGGCGTGAAGCGGGTCCGGGCCAGCAGACACAGCGGTCGGCAGGTCGGATGGCCGTCCGCCGTCATCGTCAGCGGCAAAGCCAGGTCGAGCGAGAAGACATCGCCGACGACAATGTCGGGCTGCTCCGCCTCGATGGCCGCGCGGTAGAACGAGCGATCGACCGGCACCGGGCGATCGCCGAAGAGCACGGTTCGTGCGGGATCGGCCGTCAGCGTCTGCTTGCGCGCCTCGCCGCGCAGCGTCAGGCCCGGGGTGGCCTGCGCGCCCGCGAACGAGAATCCGAGCGGCGTCCAGCTGCGGGCCACGGCGTCGGACGTGAAATTCGTGCAGAAGACCACATCGGCGATCGCCAGCAGCGAGGTCAGCACGCCCGGCGCCGACGGCAGCAGGTCGTGGCCGTGGTCGTCCAGGTAGGCGTGGCTGGCCTCCATGAAGATGGCCGAGCCGAGCGCGCCCAGGTCCGTGTGGCCGCCCGCGGCCAGCGCCTGCCGCAACGCCAGGCAAGCTCCGTGGCCCCGTTCGGCCAGGATGCCGATGCCCGTGCACAGGGCGTTGTGCCTCAGGAACGGATCCTCGTCGGCGTAGGCGGTGATCCGGCCGTCGAGGCGCCACCCGTGCCCGAGCGGGTCGGCCGCGATCGCTTCGGCGACGGAGGCCTCGCACTGCGCCACCACGCCGCCGGGCAGCCCGCTCAACTCGGCAAGCCGGCGGCCGCGCGCCGCATCGACCGCGTGCGCCTGCCCGTCGACACTGGTCCAAACCCCGTCGAAGTCGACCAGAACCCGAAGCCGATGGCGTTCCAAGCTGTCTCTCCTCAAAGAACCGGTGAAGTTTGGCTCCGCACTCTACCACTGTGTGCAGTGATCGCCAACGCCTTGTGCCGAGCGCCAGCGAAGGCGCCTGACACAGCAGCGGCGTGAACTATCCGCAGGCGCGAAGCGCCGAGGACTGTTCACGCCGCTGCTGTGTCAGGCGCCTTCGCTAGCGCTCGGCGCCCTCGCCGTAGAGGTCATCCCACCACTCGGGCTGGCTCTTCAGTTGCCGGTCGAACCAGGCGATGATCGTCTCCATCCAGATCACGCGCTGCGGGTAGTCCAGGATCCAGTGGTTTTGGCCCTCGACCTTGATGAACTCGACGGGCTTGCCCAGGACGCGCAGCGCCGTGTACATCTGCTCGCTCTCGCCCACCGGCACGTTGGTGTCGGCGGCGCCGTGCAGCAGCAGCAGCGGCGTGGTGATCCGGTCGGCATGGAACAGGGGACTCTGCTCCACATAAAGGTCGGGCCGGTTCCAGGGGTAGCTTTCGGCCGTGGCCACGCTGCTGTAGGTGTAGCCCCACCAGCCTTCGCCCCAGTAGCTGTGCAGGGCGCTGATGCCCGCGTGCGAAATGGCGGCGCCGAACATGTCCGTCTTCGTCGCCAGCAGTTGCGTCATGAAACCGCCGTAGCTGGCGCCGATGCAGCCGACGCGCTTCGGGTCCACGGTGGGGTGGGCCGCGAGGAACTTCTGCGTTCCTTCGATGATCTCGTCCGCGGTGGTCTTGCCCCAGTCGTTGACGTGGCGCGCCGAGAACTCCTGCCCGAAGCCGGTGGCGCCGCTCGGCTGCAGCACGTAGACGACATAGCCGTGCGCGGCCCACAGGTTCTTCGGGTAGCGCCCGCCGTACTCGCGCGAGACCGGCGAGGTGCCGCCGTAGTAGAAGACGATGCACGGCCAGGTGCGGCCCGGCGCCGCCGAGTACCCGGGCGGATAGTAGACATCGCCCAGGATGCGCGTGCCGTCGGCGGAGGTGAAGTCCCACGTCTCGTGGCCGCCGAACCGGACGTCGGCCAGTTCGTCGGCTCCCGGCGTCACCAAGAGCACCGGCTTGGCTCCCTTGCGCGTCAGGTCCAGCGAGTAGGCGCGCTCGGGCGCCATGGCGTCCTCGCCGTACCACGCCAGCCGCGTGCCGTCCTGCGAGAGGTCCATGGCCTTGACGGCCTCGACGGATGAAGCCAGGGAGGCCCAGGTCTTCCGGGCCGGATCGTAGCTGTACAGGCCGACGGCCGTGGTGTCGGTCGCGGTCACGTAGATGCGGCCGTCGCGGGTCGCCCAGGTGAACGATTCGATGGTGGGCGCGAAGTCGCGCGTGATCGGTTCGACGGCTCCGGTGGCGCGGTCCATCACGAACAGCTGATCGTCGTAGTCGTTCGGGGTGATGCCGGCCGGCACCGTGCTGCCGATCGCCCCGAAGGCCGACGGCCCGGCTTTCAGGAGAAGCCTGCCGCCGCCGGGGCCGTACACCGCCGACACGCCGCGGGGCATCGCCAGCAGCTTCGCAGTGCGCAGCGACTCCAGATCCAGTTCGTACAATTCGCCTTCGGAGAACGGGAATTTCGCGTCGTCGTCGATGGAACGCGCGAACAGCAGGCGCTTGCCGTCGGCCGACACGTCCTGCACCTCGGTCGACCAGCGGCCCGCGGTGAGGCGGCGCGTCGTGCCGTCCTCCACCGAGACCTGGTAGAGGTGGCTGACGCTGCGCGGTCCCTGCCAGCGGTCGGTCAGCCCCCGCATGCGCTGGAAGCCTTTCGGGTCCTTGCCCCGCTCCTCCTGGAGCGAGGTGACGATGGACTTCCCGCCCGGCAGCCAGCGATGGCTGCCCAGGTGTTCGATGTCCTTCAGGATCTCCCGCGCCGGCCCGCCGGCCACATCATCGATCCAGATCGTGGACTTGTCGCCCTGGCGCGTCACGTAGCTGAAGCGCTGCCCCGCCGTAGCCCACTGGAAACTGCCGGACTGGCTGCCGGTGATCGTGCGGACCAGCGAACCGTCGACAGTGCGGCGGATCTCGATCCAGTTCTCCGTCGATTCGGCCGGCACCTCCGGCCGGCGGTAGAGCAGGGCCACCAGATCGCCCGCGGCCGAAACCTGCAGGCTCGAGATGGCCTCGGTGTCGAGGTAGTCGCGGATCCGCACCGGGTGCAGGGGCGACGTGTCGGCGGTCAGGCCCGCCGCGGCTTCGGCCGTGGACGCCGTGAGTCTGGCGCCCACCGACCACGAAGCGGGGGCCGCCGGGTCGGCCAGCGTGAACACGACCAGCAGGTGCTTTCCCTGGGTCAGCTTCACGTCGGCGCCGACATCAGCCACCGTCGAGTCGGCCTTGTCGCGGCCCGACAGCTTCGCGCCGTCCAGCCACGCCGAGAACGGCTGGCTGCTGGCGATCTCCAGCCGGCCCTTGGTGAACCGCGAGGCCGAAACATAGGACGCCAGCACCATCCAGCGCGGTTGCGTCGCGGTGGCGGCAGCCGGCAACGCCAGGCGGCCGTCCACCGCGGCAAGCTCGGTCCAGGTGATGGGGCCGCCCCCGAACGTCGTCACGCTCTGCCCGGCGCGCGGCCGGATCCGCCCGACCGGCAGCGGCGGCTGCGCCAGCAGTGCCGCCACGTCCACCTTGTGCGCCGGATCGTCGTCGGCCAGCGCCGGCAGCGGCGCCTCGATCGGCCCGAGCGCCAGCCACTGTCCGACCGCCACCGGCGTCACCGCCCCCGAAGTATCGGCCGGCGCCGTCTGTGCCCACCCCGACACCACAGCGCCAACAACCGCGACGATCACCGCCGCCCGCAACAAGATCTTACGTTTCGACGAAACGCTGGAAACTCCAATGCATCCACCCAACGACATGATCACCCTTCCCAGTATGGTATTCTTGGCATGGCCGCCCGGTTGACGGCACGTGGTTGCCGTCTCCGTCGTGCTTCACGTTCGTTCCGTGAACTATCCGCAGGCGCGAAGCGCCGAGGACTGTTCACGGATCGAACGTGAAGCACGACGGAGACGCGAAAGCCGTGCCCGTCACCCGTGCGCCGCATGCCAGGCAGAGAGCAGTTCAGCCTCGCGTTCGGCCGTGATCCCGGCCTTCATCGGCGCATCCTTGCGTTCCTGCGGCACGGTGGCCCACCAGTCGAGCGTGCCGCGCACAGTCTCGCTGATCGGCCGGTACACGAGGCCCGCCTTCAGCGCCTCGCTGACATCGATGAACGGATGGCCGGCCTCTTCGCCGTCGAGCGGCACCCAGACGGGCATGTCCGACCACGCGGCGACCTCGTGCTTGTCCAGGAACTCCTTCTCGGCCCAGGTGAAGGTGGCGTTCGAGCCCGAGACCCGACGGCAGGTTTCCAGCAGTTCGCCCATGGTCAGCTCGCCGGGGGCGCTGGTCGCGTTGAACACGCCGTTGGTGTTCTTCTCCAGGCAGCGGATCACGAAATCGGCCAGGTCGCGCACGTCCATCACCTGCGTGACCGTGTCCGGCGTGCCGGGGGCCAGCACTTCGCCGCCGCGGGCCACGCGCACCGGCCAGTAGGTGAAGCGGTCGCTGCGGTCCATCGGTCCGACGATCAGCCCGGGGCGGATGACGCAGGTGCGGCCGGGACAGGCCGCCTGCGCCGCCTGTTCGCAAAGGGCCTTGAGGGGTCCGTAGTTCGCGCCGGTGATGTCCTTCTGCGTCTTCGCGGCCGCCAGTTCCTCGGCGGTGACGACACCCACCGGCGACTTCTCGTTGATGCCGCGCTTCGAGAAGTCGGCATAGACCGAGATGGACGAGATGAAGATGTACTGGCCGATGTTCGGCGCCAGCAGTTCGGCGGAGTCCCGGACCATGTGCGGGATGTAGCCGCTGTTGTCCAGGCACACGTCCCACTTCCGGTTCTTCAGGGATTCCAGGTCGCCGTCGCGGTCGCCGAGCAGCTTTTCGATGTCGGGGAACATGTCGGTGTTGGTGCGGCCGCGGTTGAACAGGGTGATCTCGTGGCCGCGGGCGAGGGCTTCCTGCACCACCGACGGGCCCAGGAACGCGGTGCCGCCCAGGATCAGGATCTTCAGCTTCCTTGAAGCGCGCAGCGCCGTGAAGTCGGCGTGGGCGGCGTTCGGGCGCAGGGCGCCGGCCGTCGCCGCGGTGGCGCCGACCAGGGCCGTGGTTCTCAGGAAATCGCGTCTGGTCAGGGTCATGGCGTCAGCTCCGGGGGCTGGGGGTGCAGGTTCGCCGCGGGCGGGCGCGGCGCGGCGCCCAACATACAGCGAGGGGGAAAACCATAGTACGGAAAATCAGCGTCGCGGGATGCACGAGCCGCCAATCCTGCTCAGGCACGGTCCTGTTCCGCGCCGCGGGCCGTTTCCGCGGCAGTCCCGCCCACCAGATGCACGGTTCGTGTCGGGAAGGCGATCTGCAGGCCCATCTCCTCGACGATCCCCATCAGCCGCAGATTGACGTCTTCACGCACGCGCAGGTGCTCGACCCAGTCCCTGGTGTTCGCGAAATACTGCACGATGATGTCCAGGCTCGAGGCGCCGAATTCCGCGAAACGCACGACGACCTGCTCGGCATCGACCTCCGGATGGTTCTTCAGATAGGCGTCGATGCGTGCGACCAGTTCCTGCATCTGCGGGGCCGTGGCGTCGTAGGTGATGCCGAGCGTGAAGCGGATGCGCCGTTTCGGCATCAGGCTCTGGTTCTCGACCGTGGCGTTGGCCAGGTTCTGGTTGGGGATCGAGATGACGGTCTTGGCCGCGGTGCGCACGCGGGTCGAGCGCATGCCGATCTCCTCGACCACGCCCTCGCCGCCGTCGAACTTCACGAGGTCGCCCACGGCGAAGGGGCGGTCCAGCATGATCATCAGCGAACCGAACAGGTTGGCCAGCGTGTCCTTGGCCGCCATGGCCAGCGCCAGACCGCCGATACCCAGGCCGGCCAGCAGGCCGGAGATCGAATAGCCCAGGTTCTGCGCCACCAGCAGGAAGCCCAGTGTGGCGACGAAGAACTTGGCGCCCTTGCGGGCCAGCGGCACCATCTGGTCGTCCAGCTTGGATTCGGTGCGCGCGGACATCTCGCTCAGCAGCAGGGCGCCGGCGTTGACGAGCCGGAAAGCGGTCCAGGTGATCAGCAGGATGCTGACCAGGCGGAACAGGCGGTCCAGCTGGGCCAGCCAGGTCCACTCCGGCTGCAGCGACACCAGAAAGCGCGCGCCCAGGAAGATGCCGGCCACCGGCAGGATGGCGCTCAGGGGACCGACGATCGCCTCGACCGCCAGATCGTCGGCACGCGACTCGGTGCGCGCGGTGATCTTCGCCAGCTGGTGCCGGGCCACGAAATTCAGGACCAGCCGCGCGATGAAGCCCAGCGCGGCCAGCAGAAGGGCCACCAGGACCTGATACATCGTCCAGGGGCCGGCGGTCTGCTGCAGGAAGTCGCCCATCGTTCGCCTTTCAGTTCCGCGGATCGGGTTCCGCGACGGGGTCCGCCGGCAGCAGGATCCGGCTGCCTTGCGTCAGTTCGTCCAGGCTGCGGCCCGTGCAGGCGCACAGCAGGTTCAACCAGGTGTCCTGCAGGCCGCCGACTTCGGCCCGGGAAGAGCCCTGGCCCAGCAGGCCGACCGTCCAGTCGATGAAGGTCTCGCTCTGCTTCGTGACCATGACCAGCGGAATCGGCAGCAGCCCTTCGTCGCAGGCGAAGCCGATCGCCCGGCCTCCCAGACGCCCGGCGCGCAGCAGGTGGCCGCGGCCGCGCTCGAAATTGCCCAGGCCGATGTCCGTCATCGCCGCGTAGAGGGCGGCCTGGCCGGTACGTCCCCACGGCCGCAGGCCGGTGCCTGTTTCCACCAGGACCAGCGCGCTGTCCGGCGCGGTGACCAGGCCGTTCATCCAGTGCACCGTGACGCCGTCGGGCACCAGCAGGCGCGGTCCCAGTTCGCCGCCGAGGGCCTCGTGCAGTTCGGTGCGCCCGGCCCAGCGCTCGCCGAAACGCCCGGCGAACTCCAGCGCGCCCGGTCCGGCCGGGATCTGGAGCAGCGTCAGCTGCCGCACCGGACGGTCGCCGCCCATCGCGTCGATGGTGCGCAGCACGCCGCTCGCTTCCCACGACAGGCTGGTGGCCCGCACGATGTCGTCGGCGGGCAGGCCCAGTTCATTGCGGCGGGACAGCACGGTGCGGGTGGAGAACAGACCCCAGACCGTGAAGACGACGAGCGCGACGGCCAGGGCCGTGCGCGGCAGCGGCAGGCGGCGCGGGAGCATGGACCCCAGGGCCAGCGCCCAGCCGGCCACCGCCAGATACGCCATGTACGGCGCCAGATGGGTGCGCAGTGGCAGCATCGGCAAAAGGGCCAGCAGTGTGCCGAACAGCGCCGTCAGCGGCAGGCGGTCGCGCCGGCGCCAGCGCAGCGCGCCCCACACGGCCCAGACGGTCAGGAAAAGACCGCCGGTCGCCACCGCGGTCCAGGACGGAGAGACGCCGATGATCGGCCCGGGCATCAGCAGCCAGCGGCCGTAGAAGCCGAGGTTCGCAGCCACCGCGGACAGTCCGCCCGTTTCGTAGGCGGCGCCCGCACCCGTGGCGAACAGGCGTGTGGCCAGGAAGGCGGCGCCGACCGCTGCCGCCAGCAGGACCGCGATCAGGCCCAGGGCCGGCCGGCGGTCGCCGGGTCGCGGGCCGGCGCCGGCCCAGACCAGCGCGCCCAGCAGCAGCGGCAGCGCCAGGGCCGTCTCCTTGGCCGCCAGGGCGCCGAGTCCGGCCAGCAGCGCGGCGAGCAGCGCGCCCCGTCCGCGCGTCGCCGCGGCCAGCCAGCGGTCGATGGTCAGCAGCGCCAGCGTTGCGGCAAGCAGTTCCTGGATTCCGGCCGCCCAGTACAGCGGCGTGAACGCCAGCGGCGAGGCCCCGAAGACGAATCCTGTCAGCGCGGCCGCGGCGGGCGTCAGGCCGCCGCGTCTTCCCAGACGCACGACCAGCAGCGCCGAAAGCCCGTGCAGCGCCAGCCGCGTCAGGGCGTGCGGGGTCGGGTCCAGGCCCCACAGGGGCCAGGTGGCCTGCCAGTAGAGGTGCTGGCTGAGCCAGCGCGCGGGCAGGCCGGTCGGCCCGTCGATCAGGCCGGCGGCCCGGGCCAGCAGGCCCCAGTCGTCGCGGCACCACCAGGCGCCCAGGATCGGCAGATGGCCGGCCATCGCCGCCACCAGGGCCGCCAGCTCGGGCCAGAGGGCACCGCGATCAGACCGGCCGGACGCCGGCTCCGGGGCCGGTGGCGCATCGGCCGACGGTCCGGGAAGCGGGGGCAGGATGTCGGGGGCGTCGTCGATGGTCACGGCGGCTCCGGTAGGGGCGGTTTGGCCCGGATGTTAACCAATCGCGCCGGGTTTTGAAACCCGAACCCGTTGATGCTATCATGACCGGAATCTTTCCCCGCCACGTGGACCCCGGCCCCGAGGATCGCGCCGATGCCTGCTGCACGCCCTCTGCCCCTGCTGTTCCTGTCGGTCCTGGTGACCGCCGCGCTGTTCCCGCTGACCGGTTGCGGGTCGCCCGAAGCGGCGCCCGGTCCGGTGACCATGGACGAAAAGCAGCATGAAGCCTGGGAGATCGCCCTGGTCGAGATGCGCATCGACAAGAACGAGGAGTTCGCCGACCCGGAGCGCACGCCGCTGCCGGCCGACAAGCTGTCCGGCTTCGAAGGGCTGAACTACTACTTCCCCAAACCGGAACTGCGTTTCCGCACGCCCCTGACCGTCGAAGCCAGAGCCGACACCGTCACGCTGACCAAGCGCAAGGGCAACGAGGTGCGCTACGTGCGCAAGGGGACGGTCGCCTTCCGCCACCAGGAGAAAGTGCACCGGTTGGCCGTGTTCGGGCCCGCCGACACCTCGGGCGGCGACTACCTGTGGCTGCCGTTCTACGACGCCACGACCGGCGCCGAAACGTATCCCGGCGGCCGTTATCTGGACGTGAAGATCGACACCGACGGCCTGGTCGAGATCGACTTCAACCGGGCCTACAACCCGCTTTGCGACTACAACCCCGAGGCCTTCAACTGCACGCTGCCGCCGCGCGACAACACGCTGCCGTTCGCGGTCGAAGCGGGCGAGAAGCTGTTCGCGGGCGAGCATTGAAACACGCGGCGCCGGACAGGGGAGAATCGTGATGAACCTGCGGACAAGCTGGCTGCCGACGATGTCACTGTTGATGGTCGCCGCGTCGTTCGGTGGTGCGCACGTGAGCGCCGCGGCGGCGGTCGAGGCGTCGGCCGGTTGGGCGCTGACCGATGTGGGGCTGCACGAGAATCGCGGGGGGCTGGTCGTGGGCCTGGGCTCGCGCACGGCCGTGGCGCCGGCGGCCGTGGACCTGGTCTACGCCCTGGAGTATGTGCAGAAGCGGGGAGCGCAGCCGACCTGGTTCGCCGATGAACAGGCCGGCTTCATCCTCAACGACGCCGAAGTGACGCTGCATGTGGTGCAGCCGATCGCGCTGC
>JFJP01014117.1_pt1 | contig 11561 bp, 8 predicted proteins | sample 431651 | NCBI WGS metagenome assembly JFJP01 (sample SAMN02602958, study PRJNA72255) | Microbial mat metagenome, whole genome shotgun sequencing project. | biome: fresh water; feature: sink hole; material: water; isolation source: purple microbial (photo- and chemosynthetic) mats found in... | reverse complement strand
GTGATTTTACCTTTGATGCCGTTAGGCGTTGATCACGATATTTTATTCGCAAACATGAACGAGGAAGATTTGTGATTTTACCTTTGATGCCGTTAGGCGTTGATCACTAATCGAAGAAATTAACGGGATTGATTTTACAGTTGTGATTTTACCTTTGATGCCGTTAGGCGTTGATCACAGTCCAAATTTTTGCATAAATATGATGCAATTCGTTGTGATTTTACCTTTGATGCCGTTAGGCGTTGATCACATTACCCGTAAGCGGTTGAAATATGCTGAGGGCTGTGATTTTACCTTTGATGCCGTTAGGCGTTGATCACTATCAATGATTGCCTGATAATCGGCTGTACCTGTAGTGATTTTACCTTTGATGCCGTTAGGCGTTGATCACTTACGGTATGAGCTAATACTGTTAATACTTCTGTTGTGATTTTACCTTTGATGCCGTTAGGCGTTGATCACTATCTAGGCCCAATGATTCACTCAAAGTTTTTAGAGTGATTTTACCTTTGATGCCGTTAGGCGTTGATCACACCCTTCAGTTAGATGCGAAGGCCTCTGACGAAGATGTGATTTTACCTTTGATGCCGTTAGGCGTTGATCACGGTTGAAGAACAAAGTCCTAATTTAGCCGTATTAGTGATTTTACCTTTGATGCCGTTAGGCGTTGATCACAATATTTTTGGCAAAAATATTAGTATTTTCGATAGCGTGATTTTACCTTTGATGCCGTTAGGCGTTGATCACACGATATTAAACCAACGGAACTCGATTTCTACTACGGTGATTTTACCTTTGATGCCGTTAGGCGTTGATCACTTGCATTGGCACAAAGAGGGTTAGACCCCTAATGGGGTGATTTTACCTTTGATGCCGTTAGGCGTTGATCACTATTGTATTTTGTAACCCTATGCGCCATTGGGGTGATGTGTGATTTTACCTTTGATGCCGTTAGGCGTTGATCACATGATGGTTGTCAACTTTACAATAGCCGAATGGAGGTGATTTTACCTTTGATGCCGTTAGGCGTTGATCACTAACCTCGCTGTGTATGCCCGTTAACGTCACTAGCAGTGATTTTACCTTTGATGCCGTTAGGCGTTGATCACTGGAAACGAGACAAATATTACATTTTGTTGTTGATAGTGATTTTACCTTTGATGCCGTTAGGCGTTGATCACTAGCTAATAGAGCATTTGTTAACACGGCAGAAATGTGATTTTACCTTTGATGCCGTTAGGCGTTGATCACAAGCTATAAGAAACTCAATTTCAAAACTTGGAGCTGTGATTTTACCTTTGATGCCGTTAGGCGTTGATCACAGTTTAACTGGAATACGCCTGATAAAGAAATCTGGTGATTTTACCTTTGATGCCGTTAGGCGTTGATCACTGGCAAGACGGGAAAACGGGAGAGGTAATTGATTGTGATTTTACCTTTGATGCCGTTAGGCGTTGATCACCCGATGACTGGCCCCAAATCACCCGATTGTTTGTGTGATTTTACCTTTGATGCCGTTAGGCGTTGATCACCGTCGTCGTCGCAGCAAAAACGGAAAAATGATTGTTGGTGATTTTACCTTTGATGCCGTTAGGCGTTGATCACCTCACGAAAATGTTTATATAGGTTCTGGGCCACCAGTGATTTTACCTTTGATGCCGTTAGGCGTTGATCACTACAACTTTGTGACACAAGGAATACCATGCTTATTGTGATTTTACCTTTGATGCCGTTAGGCGTTGATCACATTGTACTCCAAACCCAGGCAAAAAGAGGGTTTGGAGACTAAACCTAGAGGGTAAAATATTACAACCTAAGTCCTTAATCATGCGATCGCAGGTCAATCGTCAACCCATACAATGTAACGAAATATTACAAAAATGCCGTCATAGAGGCATAACGTCTTGACATCTTGAAAAAGGTTAGTTATCTTGAGACACATACCCGGGTACACAAGTTCACAGTCCTATGCAAAATAAGCAAAAGGTAACTCTCTATATTCCGCCGGAACTGCATCGCAAATTAAAAATCAAAGCGGCAGTTGAATCAGAGCCGATGTCATCCATTGCTGAACGGGCAATTGTTTTTTACCTGAACAATTCCGAGTTGGTAGATGAAGTGGAGGCATCCTATGGACAAACCCATCGGGTTTACTCCTGTCCAGACTGTTCCAGTTCGATCATTATTAAGGACGGGGAATTAGCCTCATTAAGAGAGCAACCCAGCATCAATAACGATGATGAACTGCCCGTCGGGTCTGTGAGAGAGATGGAATCTAGCACAGCCCAACCAGGAGAAGAAGAACTGGTTCCCTGCTAAATCCCTAGCTTCATCGGAGGTTAGGACTAGCAAATTCTGTAAACGTTAAACCGTCTCTATTGGATCGAGGACTATGCAAGAAGAACTCAGTATCTTAATTGAAGCCCGATATCCTCTGATCTACCTCGTCACCTCCGAGGAAGAGCGGTCTGAGCAGGCTATAGCCAAAATCGCACAAGCCAAGCGCCAGAGAGAGGTTTATGTGTGGACAGTAACTCGCGGTTTAGTCAAATACGATCAGACGAGAACGGCGGTTCAATCTAACACAGTCTCTCCCCAAGCGGCGATCGAGTGGGCGATTCGGCACAAAGAGCCTAACGTAAGCGGAAGTATCTATATATTTCGACGTTTAACCACCGAAGGACGAGAAAAACTGCTCAAAGCAGCTTTAGGCTTAACCCAAGATGAGGCCGAAAAAGTTTACCGGAAAGCCCAAGTCACCGCCGGACGTCTGACGGAAGAAGAAGTGAATGTTGTTCTCACCGAAAAGAAACAACTAATTCGACGCAATGGCATCTTAGAATACATTGATGTCGATGAAACCATAGATTCCGTCGGCGGTTTGGAAGAACTGAAACGCTGGTTACATCAACGTTCCAACGCCTTCACCGAAAGAGCCAGGGAATATGGTCTACCCCAACCCAAGGGGATGTTAATTTTAGGGATACCCGGATGCGGAAAGTCCCTAATTGCTAAAACCACCTCCCGGTTATGGGGATTACCCCTACTCCGGTTAGATATGGGTCGGGTCTATGACGGTTCTATGGTGGGTCGTTCCGAAGCCAACTTGAGAAACGCCTTAAAGACGGCTGAATCAATCTCCCCCGTGATTTTATTTATCGACGAATTAGATAAATCCTTTGCGGGTAGTGGCGGATCAGCAGACTCCGATGGTGGCACCTCAAGCCGGATATTTGGATCATTCCTGACCTGGATGCAGGAAAAAAGCTCTCCTGTATTTGTGATGGCAACGGCCAACCGCGTTGAACGTCTTCCTGGGGAATTCCTCAGAAAAGGTCGATTTGATGAGATCTTCTTTGTGGATTTACCAACTAAAGAAGAACGCCAAGATATTTTTAAAATTCATCTGTCCAAACGCCGTCGGGAAATTGAACGCTTCGATTTAGAGCAACTCTCTACCGTTTCCGAAGGCTTTTCTGGAGCAGAAATTGAGCAGGCCGTAATCGCTTCGATGTACGAAGCCTTTGCTCAAGACCGCGAGTTTACGCAGCTTGATATCATTGCCGCGGTTAAATCCACGATGCCCTTGTCCAAGACCATGAACGAACAGGTCACCGCACTACGAGATTGGGCAAGACAGCGTGCGCGTCCGGCTGCGTCCTCCGTCGCTGAATATCAGCGCATGGAGTTCTAAAGGCTTACTCCTAGTCCAAATAGGAGTTAAGGCTAGTCCCCAAAACTGACTAGCAGTTCCCAAAAACGAAAAAAGCCGTCCCCTTATAAAGACGGCATTGATTCTAACCAAGCCGTTGTTGTTTCGTTTTCAGTTCACGGAGGATACCGAAATGTCTCACTTTAGCACACTGCGTACTAAAATCGCCGATTCCGAAATCCTGAAAGCTTCTCTGAGTGATCTTGGTATTAGCACTAAAACTAATGCTGATGTCCGTGGGTACAATGGCCAACGGGTTCGTGCCGACTTGGTTGCAGTCCTTGAAGGCGAATATGACCTCGGTTGGTCTCGCAACAGCGATGGTACTTTCGATTTAATTGCTGATCTGTGGGGTGTGGCTAAAAAACACAACCAAACCGAACTGATCAACTCCATAAACCAAAAATACGCGGTTAATAAGACCTTAGCTGATGTTAAACAGCGCGGTCTGCAAAACGCCAACGTGAAATTGGTTGTCCAAAAATAGTTGGTCTAAGCGTTCCCAAACTTGCGGGTTAACCTAAATTTATAGGGGTTAACCCGTTTTTCCATTTGCAACTAGATCAATTTATAGGATATCTTGGTAATATTCATCATAGTGGATCGGTAATCTACCACTTAAAAAACGTAGCAAATTCTCATGCAAACTGAAGCTTTTAGCGAGCTTTTTCCACTATTCAAAGGGGCCAATCCTGAAACATTAGAATGGCTGCTATCCGTTGCTGTCAAACATGAATATCCGGCTGATAGGGCGGTGGTCATGGAAGATGCTTGGGGGAATGCAGTTTATTTTGTCGTTTCTGGATGGGTGAAAGTCCGACGCTTATCCGGGGATGAAGTTGTCACATTAGCCATTTTGGGACATGGAGATTTCTTCGGAGAAATGGCGATTTTAGATGAATCTCCCCGGGCCAATGATGTGATTGCCCTATCTTCCGTGCGATTAATTAGTGTTTCAGCCCAACGCTTTATCCAGACATTGTTTAAAGATCCCCAACTTCACCATCGAATGTTGCAGTTGATGGTGCGTCGTTTACGTCAAACCAACCAACGGTATCAAATTCGTCACCGACCTCCGGCGGTTAAACTTGCTAATACCCTGGTAGAATTAGCTGAAAATTACGGTCAGCCCACGGAAAAAGGGGCGGATATTTTTAATATTCCCTTCCAAGATTTAGCGGATGTTACGGATATTTCCTTGGAAGAAACAACTAAAATTATGGATAAAATTATCAGTAAAGGTTGGATGAATATTGATCAAGAAAGACAAATGATTCATTTACTCAATCTCAAACATTTAAACCATCTTTCTAGCCAATAAAGCCAAAACCTTCAACGCTAAAATTCAGCGTTGTTAATTTTCCCTTCTGTTTAACGGTACATTCGGTTCACGGAGGGGAAAATTATTGTTTATTAACAATTTTTTTTAGCTATAAAAATCATGACTGAAGCGACTCAAACCCGTGCTTATAATCAGGCTATAATTACTTCTAACCTACAGTATTGGGTAGCCCTCCCCAAACCAGAATCCCATTTATTTGAAGTCACCTTACGCATTCAAAAAGATATTATTTCATCCTCCGTATTAGATTTAAAAATGCCCGTTTGGACTCCGGGCTCGTATTTGGTGCGGGAATATTCCCGACATTTACAGGATTTTGCTGTTTGTGACCAGGATGGAAACCCTTTAAACTGGCAAAAAATTAGTAAAAATCATTGGCAAATTCCCACCAATTCCGCCACAGAAATTAACGTTTATTATCGAATTTTTGCGAATGAATTAAGTGTTAGAACTAATCATTTAGATAGTTCTCATGGTTATTTTAATGGGGCGGCTTTATTTTTATATGTACCCGAATATAAACAACAACCAATTCAAGTTACCATAGAACCCCCTAAAAATTGGATAGTTAGCACAACTTTACCAACGGTTTCCCATCAACCTAATACGTTTTATGCTCCTGATTTTGATACCTTAGTTGATAGTCCCTTTGAAATTGGAACCCATCGTTTATATGAATTTGAAGTATTAGGAAAACTCCATCAATTAGCTATTTGGGGAGAAGGAAATCTTAATCCTGAAAGGTTAATTACGGATTTCCAAAAAGTTATCACCGTAGAATCGGAATTATTTGGGGGACTACCCTACGAACGCTATTTGTTTTTATTACATCTTTCTAATCATGGTTTTGGCGGTTTAGAACATAAAGAATCTTGCTCTTTAATTTATTCTCGATTTGGCTTCCGTAGCCTTGATAAATATAATAGATTTATGCAATTAGTCGCCCATGAATTTTTCCATTTATGGAACGTTAAACGCATTCGTCCGAAAGCATTAGAAGTCTTTGATTATGAACAGGAAAACTATACTCCCTCCCTGTGGTTTTCCGAAGGAACTACCAGTTATTATGATATGGTAATTCCCTATCGGGCGGGAATTTTTGATGTTAAGGGCTTTTTTCATGCCATTTCCAAAGAAATTACTCGTCTACAAACCACTCACGGGCGGTTAGTTCAACCCTTAAGTGAATCAAGTTGGGATACTTGGATTAAACTCTATCGACGAGAATCCCATAGCGATAATAACCAAATTTCCTATTATTTAAAAGGGGAATTAGTTTCATTTTTACTAGATTTATTAATTAGAAGTAAACATGGAAATGCACGTTCTTTGGATGATGTGATGCGTCAAATGTGGGAAACCTTTGGTCAACCAGAAATTGGCTTTACTCCCGAACAATTAGAACAGGTGATAGAGTCCGTTGCTGAAACATCTTTAACCGATTTTTTCCAAAAATATTTGTATGGAGTTACCGAACTTCCCTATAATGAATATTTAGAACCCTTTGGGTTAAAAATAGTTGCAGAAACCACCGACGAAACCCCCTATTTAGGCTGTAAAATTGTGTCGGAAAAAGGCAGAGAAATGATTAAATTTGTAGAAACCGATAGTCCCGCAGAAACCGCCGGATTAGATATTAATGATGAACTTTTAGCCTTAAATGGATTTAAAGTCACCTCCGACCAATTCCATGAACGCTTGAAAGATTACAAACCTGGGGATATAGTAGAATTAACATTTTTTCATCAAGATTTGTTGCGAACTTGTCAAGTTACCTTGACCTATCCCCATCCTAATCATTATAAAATTGTTTCCGTAGCCCAACCCACCCCCCAACAGAAACGAAACTTTGAAGGTTGGTTAGGATGTCCCTATCACAATTTATAGCCATCGCAGAAAGGTGATGAAATCTTTTCTTCCCCATTCCCCATTCCCCATTCCCCATTCCCCATTCCCCATTCGTAATTCGTAATTCGTCATTTATTCAAAAATAAAAGATGATTCAATAGATAGGGGATAACTTCTAAATCCCCTCTGTATTTTTCAGGGGCGAAACCGCATTATCGAGTTCAAAATGTCAAATTATATGAATGACATCACTAAACAAGCTCACAATGGTCGTGTTGCAGCTATCATTACAATTCTTAACGAACAAATGACCGATTTAGGGGTAATTAATCGGGCTATTTTTACCCATGATGTATTGCAATTACTGTGTGAGGCTAAAAATGCTGAATCCCTAGATAAAGCAATTATTATTAGTAGAATTCGGGGGATTTTAGAATCAATTTCACCGCGTAATATTCGTCGAGTACGGATTAATAGTCGCATCCTACAAAAACAGCAATTACTCTGGTTAAAAGATCTTACTCAAGATTCTGAAAATCAACTTCTATGGTCTGAGGAAATTATTCTCAAAAAACCTAATATTTTTCATAAAATTTCGACTTCAAATCAAAGAGATTCCTCCCTTGAATCCTTATCTCAACAGCCAAAATTTGGTCAATTGCAACAAAATTTAATTTGGGGTGTGGCTGTTAGTGTAGTATTAATATTAATGGGATTTCTTCTGTATAATGCGTTACAATTTCAATTATTACAACCCCTACAATCTCAGCCCCAAAATGATATAGAATCATCTCCTAAACCTCCAGAAACTTTATCTTCAGCCCAACAATTTAGTCAAGGAGTGAAAATAGCAGAAGAAGCCGCCGCCGAGGGAAAATTTGCTGATACCCGTCAAGAATGGTTAGAAATAGCTCAGAAATGGCAGCAAGCCGCCGATTATATGGAAGGGGTTTCTCCCGATTTTGAACGCCATGATATCGCAAAAGATCGGGCTTCAGTATATCGTAAAAATCAAGAACAAGCCCAAGGAGAAGCTGATGCGATGAATAATTAGGGTATGGGCAATTCAGAAAGCCGGATAAATGATTGCTCTTATTATAAAACTCGAAAACTAAATTACCCCAAACCCATTCCCCATCCGTAATTCGTAATTCGTAATTCGTAATTCGTAATTCCTAATTCCTAATTCCTAATTCCATCTATAGGTTTGTTCTAACATTTTTGGGGTAATTTGTTCTTCTCCGTGATAGTGTAAACGTCGATTCAAACAGCCAATAGTTTTAACATAGGAAGACATTTTATTAATATCATGGGTAATCATTAGAATGGTCATATATTCATTTAATTTTAATAATAATTCATAGATATTACCGCACATTTTGGGGTCAACACTCGCCGTAGGTTCATCTAATAGTAAAATTTGGGGTTGACTGGCTAAAGCTCTAGCAATAAAAACCCGTTGTCGTTGTCCTCCTGAAAGTTCACCAATAGCACGATTTCTTAAGTCTAACATTTCGACTTTTTCTAAAGCCTGAATCACAATTTCTTCATCTTTTTTTGTATAGGGTTGAAATAAATGACGATTTCCTAACCGTCCCATTCGTACCACTTCATCTACCCGGACGGGAAAATTGCGATCAAATTCTAAAATTTGAGGGACATAACCCAAATAACGCCGTCCTTTAGTAACAGAATTACCCATAATTTTTACATCCCCTTTCAATGGTTTTAGTAGTCCTAAAAGCACTTTAATTAATGTAGTTTTTCCTCCTCCATTGGGGCCAATTAATCCGATAAAATCTAATTCATTAACCGTTAAATTAATATCTTCTAAAATCGGTTCCTGGGAATCATAACCCGCCCAGACTTCTTTCAAGCGGATAACTTCATTTTTTTGACAACTTTGTGGGGATAATTCTTGAGGATGTTTCACGGAAGTTAATCTAAATTTTGGCAGTAAAATCATGGTAAAAAATTAAATTAATTTATGGGTTTAAAGTTTGTGATAATAAGTCAGAGACTTGTAGCAAATTATCAGACCAATTGGCTTCTAAATCACTAACAAAAATAACTTCTCCTCCGATTTCTTTAGCGATGGTTTCCGCAGAACTAGGATTAAATTCTGGTTGAGCCAAAATTATCTTAATATTCTCTTGTTTGGCTTCAGAAATTAAGTTAGCTAACTCGGCTGCACTCGGTTCCTGTCCCCCGACTTCAATTGATTCCTGTTCTAAGTTATAATCCTTGGCAAAATAGCCCCAAGCGGGATGAAAAACGATAAATTTACGGTTTTTGACCGTGGCTAACTTCTGGGTAATTTGTTGATCTAGTTGGTCAATTTCTGTGATAAACTGATTTAAGTTGGATTGATATTCTACTTGGCGTTTTGGGTCAATTTTGACTAAGCCATCATAAATATTTTGAGCCTGAATTTTAACTAACTTAGGAGATAACCAAATATGAGGGTCTAAAGTTTCTTCTGCTTGATGATTTTCTTCACCCTCATGATGATGTTCCACCATTGGAATCCTCTCAATCCCTTGAGTGGAATCTATAATTAACATTTTTTGATTAGCGGCTTTAATTCTATCTATCCAAGCCGTTTCAAAAGCAATTCCAGTGGTAATATAGGCTTGAGCATCATTTAAAGATTGTAATTGTTGCGGTTTGGGTTCATAATTATGTAAATCAACCCCAGGAGGAATCATAACATTAACTTTAACATTCTTACCCCCAATTTTTTCAACAAAATATTTTTGGGGCATAATGCTAACAGTAATATCCATAATATTACTGGCGGTTTCAGTTGCTATTTGTTTGGCTTCAGGGGAATTATTTTCAACTAAATTTTTAGGTGTAGAAACGGTGTTACACCCACTAATTACACTCAGACCCCATAACAGGGTTACCATTCGGGCGTAAATCGAAAATCTCATCTTGATGTCCTCAATACAGCTTTGCACCTCATTAGCCCAACACAGTCCTAAAACCGATAGCATGGGAATATGGATGGATTAATAATAATGATAATCGTTTTCATTTTTTTGTCAAGAAGGTTGGATTTTAGGGGCGTTATCTTCCCCAAAGTCGCTCAAACAGATTATCCCCCTAACCTCCCTGTAGAGAACGTTTTTCCCTGTAGAGACCGTCCCCCCCTTGTAGAGACGTTGCATGCAACGTCTCTACAAGGGGGAATGTGTAGCAAATATTTCATGATGGAATATTAGATGTGGGTGCAGCTTAGTCAACCCTAGATGTCATTGAATAAACAAGTTAAATCATCAACAGTCAACCTATCCAAAATCTAAAGTACAAAATTCTTACTAACGGTTTATGCTAAAAAAAGTATTTTATATTCTTTTATAATGACTCAACGTTCTAATTCTTTAATTTCTGTGCAGGACTTTTTTCAGCACTATTCTGAAATAGTGGCGGCGATAGTTTGTGCTGTTTTAGTGTTTATGGGTTGGGTGTGCTTGCAAATAGGTTGCATGGGATTAGCATTTTTGGCCTTACCTATTGCTTATATTATTGGCGGTTATGGAAGTGCCAAAGACGGGTTAACAACTCTTGTAGAAGAAAAACAATTTGATGTTGATTTATTAATGATTGTGGCTGCATTAGGGGCGGCTTTTTTAGGGGTTTGGAAACAAGATTATTCTCTAATTATAGATGGTGGAATCTTGATTTTAATTTTTGCTTTAAGTAGCGGATTAGAAAGTATTGCGATGAAACATACAGAACGCAATATTGAAAAATTAATGGAATTGACCCCCGATACCGCCAGGGTAATTAACAATCAACAGGAGCAACAAATCCAGATCAATCAATTGAACATAGGGGATATTATTTTAGTCAAACCTGGGGAAAGAATTCCTACCGATGCGATGATTTTATCGGGAAATAGTTCGATTAATCAAGCTGCAATTACCGGGGAGTCAATGCCCGTAGATAAAACCGTTGGTGATGAAGTATTTGCTGGAACATTAAATGGCAATGGGGTATTGCAATTAAAAGTTAATCAACATCCTGAAAGTAGTTTAATTCAACGAGTAATTAAGTTAGTTGAACAGGCGCAAACCGAGGCACCTCCATCTCAACAATTTATGGAAAAATTTGAACGTAGTTATGCTAAAGTTATTATATTAACGGGTCTGGGATTAGCAATTCTACCGCCTTTATTTTTAGGTTGGGATTGGGAAACAACAATTTATCGAGCTTTAATTTTTTTAGTAGTTGCGTCTCCCTGTGCTTTATTAGCCTCGATTATGCCCACATTATTATCAGGAATAGCGAATGGGGCAAGACATGGAATTTTATTTAAAAATGGGGCGCAATTAGAAAAAATTGGACGAATTAAAGCGATCGCTTTTGATAAAACTGGAACCTTAACAACGGGAAAATTAAATATTGTTGATATTATTCCGGTGGCGGGTATATCAGAAACAGAATTATTGCAATTAGCGGTGGCGGTGGAGTCGGTTTCTGAACATCCTATTGGACAAGCAATTACGCAATTTGCCCTGGAAAAAAATATTCCTCGAATTACAGCCATTAATGTTGCAACTCAAATCGGGGAAGGAATCATTGGAAAAGTGGATGAAAACCATATTTTTGTGGGGAAATTAGAGTGGATTTATCAACATAATATTGAGGTTA
>JFJP01042401.1_pt1 | contig 11562 bp, 2 predicted proteins | sample 431651 | NCBI WGS metagenome assembly JFJP01 (sample SAMN02602958, study PRJNA72255) | Microbial mat metagenome, whole genome shotgun sequencing project. | biome: fresh water; feature: sink hole; material: water; isolation source: purple microbial (photo- and chemosynthetic) mats found in... | reverse complement strand
ATTAGTAAGTTCATATATATTACCTTCATACTTTACCGATACAGGTTTAATACCCGGATTCTTCAATTGCAGTTTAGTTTTATCCTCATTCAGTACTACATCTTTTGGGCGGCTACGAGCAAGTTTAGAAGGATTATTTCTGAAATATTGCTTAGTAAAGTTCAAAGCATCTACCCCATTCACAAATTTAGTGTCAGAGATAGAATTTATAGCAGCTACAGGAATATACTTATAGAAAGAGTTCTTAGACGGACCCCCTTTAAGTACACCATAGTATACCAATTGCTGCATAACTTCAGATACACTTATAGCACCTTCAGCAGTCTCAACCAGTTGATCACCAGTAAGAGCACTAACAAAAGCTTCATATATAGCGTCATCATTAAAATTGTCTCCAGGAACCCGAGCAAAGTTTATAATAACTAAGCCCTTCTCAGTCTTTGTAACTGTTAAGCTATTCAAAAATTTATTGCTCTTACTAAATTCTGTCTTCCTCAACCGCTGCAGTTTAGCATATAAACTATCATCTCCTGTATTGAAGAACAGCCTGTTACGGACTCCTCTATTATTTACGTGAAGATTTGAATTAAGATAATTTACATAAGCAACTTTAATATCATTGATTTCCTGCTCATCCAAATATTCTTTATCCATGGCAACCTGCATGGTAGAAATAATGTCAGCAAATTTATATTTAGGATTACTCTCTATAAAATAAGGCCCAAAAGCTCCGGTAACCGTTTTAGCTCCATTCTGATAATCATATCCCGCGATAGTAGTAGGAGATATAAATCTGTATCCACTCTTTTCCTTTACAAACTTACCTAACAAAGTATCAATACCTCTGATAGCACTTGTAGGTAAAGTTAAAGACTCATCTATAAGTTTTTGAGTAGTGTAGAAGTTCTTACTCAAGCCCTTAGAGTCCATATTAAGGTACTTCTTAATTTTACCTAAATCACGGGCAACGGCCTCTAATTCAAGGTATTTATGCAGAATAGCTACTTGAGTTTTACCAAAGTCTGTAACTTTGCTTTTCTTATCAAGCATCTTTTTCATGTGCTCTACAGCATCTAACCCCTCAAAATTAGCTAGATCTTCATCTTCTTCAGTAAACTTTTCTTTCCCCAGGTATCTTTCAGACAACTGTTCAAGTTTTTCCCCTTTAGCATTAAACACTCTGTCCGCGTGCAATGAATTAGAATTAGCTAACTCATTTATATAATCACGGATAATAGGTTGAGTCATAAAGTAAGAGGTAATATCATCCTCAAACCCTAATAAATGAAGAAGAGTATAAACAGCTGCAGTATGCTCATTTATATTAAGCTTGGCCATTAACTCCAAGTTGGCATTATCCACAGAGATAGTCTGTAAAGCTGAAATAAGTTCTGATACAGTTATACCGGTTAAATCTGTTTTCTTTAAACTCTCAGTATTGCCTAATTTACCATGAGAAACTGCATACTTTATACCAAATTGCACATGTATAGGGCTCCACTCAGTCTTTCCGGTCTCAGGATTTAATTTATATCTTCCGGCTTGTACTCCTTTACCTTCCAGATAAGACTGCAAGATACTATCAGAAGAAAATATAGTGATACCATCCCTACCCGCGTTACCCGCGAGCATCTTACCTGCATTGTACTCATGGGATATAATAGAAGGAAACCTACCTTGAGATTCCAAGATTTTCTCTTCAATATCGTTAGCATAAGTATCATAATTAGCTGTACCTAAAGGTTTTAAACTCAACTCTTGAGCCTTCCTATCAAGTAATACAGTCTTATGAATAGCAGTAATTTCATTATGAATGCCAGCTATATAACGATTATTAAGCTTTTCTATCTCATCTTTTAAGGCTTCGATTCTCTCAACATCTGCAAATTCTTTTATCCTAGATTTTACTTCACCAAAATCCCCAGAGTATATCTTCTTACGTAGGGCAGATCTAGCTTCATATATTTGCTTCTTGGTCATGCCTGCAGTATCGAGCTCCACCATGGCCTCATCAATAATGCCATTTACATAAGCCTTATCCTCTTTAGTAAGCTTCTTAGAGTCTAGAATATCATCAATCTCTTTCTCTAACCTGGCTAATTCAGTGTCCCGGGTAGCCTTAGAAATTTGTTTAAGCCTTGAAAGTTTTCCATCAATAAAATCAGTATTATACAGATAGCTATAAAGCTTGTCTACGTCAAAGTCAGAGCCCATCTGAATCACATAATCCTGACTAGCTATAACTGTATCCCCCATATTGTATGGCATGAATCCTACTATCTCTACATAACCCATAGATTGTTGTAATTGAGTAGGAATACGGAATACAGAGCTTTCAAGCAAATTCTTAGGGAGCTTCGATAAGTCTATTTGATTGGTAGCAGGATCTATAAAGTCTTTCAAGTCCAATAAGTTCCCTTCGTTATCGCGGAACTTGAATGGTACTATTATTTGAGCAGGTAATATAGTTCCATCAGGAGCTAAACGTATACCTTGTAACCCTTGTTCTTGGTCATACCCGGGAGCATAAACAATACCATCAGGCATATCTATTTCTCCTTCAGCCAATAACCTAGTTCTAGATATACCAGCTTCAGATACCAATACAGAACTAGTACCAAAGGTTTTACTCTTTAATATTTTCTTCTCTACAATAGAATTCAACAAAGGCATAAAGTCGAAAGAGCTCTTCCACAAAGGAGTCTTAAACTCTCCTGTCTTTTTATCTATGGCCAAAGCATCGAACATAGTCTTCGAGGTTTCCCCTCTAGCTCTAAGTTCTTTCTTAAGTAAAGCAGATACTTTTCTATGGGATACCTTCCCGTCCGGGCGGATAAACTCATCAAACTGTCTTACTCCTTCATTGGATAAAGCAGCATAATGGTCATCATATATATCTTTAAGATCTCTTCCTAAAATTGGTTTTCCTTTATGCACAAATTCATACTCAAGCATGTTGGTAAACAAAAGTTTCTTATCCTGAGAACCCACTTTTACCTTATCCTTACTGTCTGCAAAAGGTACAGATTGCTGTATCCTTAACCCATCAGTTCTCAAGGCCAAGGTATTCTCTCCTAAAATAAGTTTTGGATTGAGTATAAACTCCCCATTCTCATCAGTTAAACTCAAACCTACAGTAGGAAATCCTACTTTAACCCCAGATTTAAAAGCAGCTCGCACAGATTTACCATGTTCTTCTTCAAAAGCTTCCATGGCTTTTCTCATCCCATAAAGCCTAGTATCTTTAGTAATTACCTGAGGCAATAACACTACAGTAGAAGTTTTGATATAAGTCTTACGCATGAACTTATTCTTACCACCATTGTCTACATTATGAACTACAGAACTAGAATGTACAGGTTTTCTAGGCCCAGTAACTTTAGACATAAGATCACGAGTTAATGGCTTACCTGCAGATAAAGTATTATAAATCAAATCATATTCTTCCTGATTTAATTCCCCATAACGTCTCATCTCTTTAATGTGGGCCTTCCAAGTGATATACTCCTGAGCATTGGTGCTCTCTATATTGAAATAAGGAGCCGATATTAAAGTAGAAACAAATGCATTAAGTTTAGCTTGTCCTTCTTCACTCTCATCTTCCTTAAGAGTATTCAAAGTTACACGAGCTTTCTTGCCATCAAGAATCTCTACAATATCATTTACATTCTTAGATTGGGTATACACATCATACATGAATACTTGATGATATTCTTCTTCCCCAGTGTTATCCGCGTCTTCCCCGGGAGCACTTTCTGCAGCAAGCCTTTTCGTTATCTGCCCATTAGTTGCCCTTATATTAGCTTGCTCTACAATTGCTGCATTGGTAGATTTAGACTTACCTGCTTTATAATACTGAGCCACATCCCCAGTAATCAATTGAAAGAAATTTGCATTAGATATTTCTTCACTAAAAGTCATATCCATAGCTAACTCTAAAGCATCTGCTTTCTCTCCGGTAACTTGGCCATTACCTATCTTCTTAGCTGAAGGTATAGTAGGATTTTTAGAGAACCTGTCCCTCTTATTAACAAGTCCTAATGCATGCCATTTTTGATACCTAGCAAAAGCTTTATTTTCTAAGTCTTCACGTACAGCTTTTTCGATAGCACTATATACATTTAAACTAAATGCATCTTTACTTAACCTACCACTTTGAATAACAGAAATTAAAGATTGGGCACCTTCTAGATCAGCTCCAACACTTACACCATCTGCATCTACATATATATTATTCAAGTAAGGGGTAAGGTAGAATAAATCTCCACGATAAGCTTTTCTATCTAAGTTTAAAGCAGCTATATAATCCGGATCTCCAGAAAGTTTAATCCGGTCTATCTCTCCTTTTACCACCCCATCAATATAAAGCCTTACAGCATTATCCTGTAAGCCATACTTTAACTTACCATTAACCTCTTCTACTTTAGTAACTCTAAAAGTATAGGAATCCAAAGTAAATGCTCGGGTCTTATCCGACATTGTAGGAGTAACATAAGTACCTTTTTGTACATTAAGATTTATTGTATGCCCTGTAGATAACCGAAATGCAGGAGAAGTAATGGACGCGACTTCATTAGTTCTAAAAGCATATCCAAAATGTAAAACCTCCCCATCTAATTCAGATAGTTTGGTAACTCCATCCATCTGTCTAGTTTCTCCTTCATTAATTAAGGGGAACAAGGATACATACCCCATGTTGAACATTCGGGCAAAATCCTCATCATTAGCTAAAAGTTTACCATAGATAGAGTTTCTTGAAAAAGCTACATCCTTAAGATCTCCCATTCCGTTAGCTTTCAAATCTCTCATTCTAGCTGCATAGTTATGGTTTGCAGTGTAAGTAGATACAGTCTTGTTCCCCGCACGCATCATATTACTATAACCCCCATCAGCATATTTAACTGCTTCCCGGGCAAGCCCTGTAACCACACTATCGTTCAAATGAGAGAAATCAGCAAACTTCTTTTTAGCACCTATATTGGTAGTCATGTTATCCAAAACCTTCTCCAAGAGCCCTAGAATTTTAGATCCTTTATACTTATGACGACCAGAATACATGGTAACATCCCCATTAGCCAAAGCCTCTATGAATTCATTGGATACTTCCATATTCATAGAAGAAAAGAATAACTCAAAAGCATCTCTCCTATTCTCAAAAGAATTCAGTTTAGGAGAACTAATTGCTACACGAATTGCTTTTGCTACTTCATTACGTACTTTCTCGTTGTAGGTATTATTATGCTTATTTACTATGGGAGCATGAATAAAGTTATTGGTCCATAAACTTTTCATCCTACGATATGCAGTAGTTGCATTATCATTAGCTACCACCATATAGTTAGTAGTAGAGCCATCTTCATTAGTTCTTTCCACATAATAGACATATTCCATATTAACATGGTGTTTTGTCATATCGCGAATAAACAATCTTAAGACTTCGCTATCAGTTTTATCTTTTTCTGCTTCAAGAGAATTTATCATATCCCCTATCCAGGCTCTATTATTCTTTTTATCGCGTATAGCTTTATCCCTAGCCTCTATTAAACGGGAAAACACAGCCTCTTGAGAAGGATATACTCCTTCCATTATTCTATGGAGCTCATCATAAATCTCTCCATATTCATAATAAGATTCTGTATTGAAGAAAGTGGTTTCTGAATCTATGGTACCATCAGGCAAGAATTTCTTCCTGACAATATTAGATAGGAACTCTTTAAGCTTACCAGGAGCATTCTTTTTGTCATTAATAAGAAGACTAAAATCTTCATTAAAAGTAGTATTCTCTCTTCCTGCTTCAGTTGCAGATTCTGTAGCTGCAATCAAATCATCTTCTTCTGCTAAAGCTACCCTCTCTACAGAAGAATCCTTTAACTGACGGAGCTCATTAATAGCTTTATCTACTAAAGCCGGGATATTACTATTAACAGCTTTTAACAGCTCATAAGTTAATAGCTTCCCTTCTAGCATGCCGGCATAATTGGGGTCTACAGAAGAATTCTCTTTTAAGAATTCAATGTTGCTATTAATTACTGCTAATTTATCTCCTATCTGCTTAGATAAAAACTCTATTAAATTGCCAGTGGTATAAGGAGTTCCCTTACTTTTAATAGATTCAACATAAACTTTATTGGTAATAAAGCTTACAACTTCTTTCTGTTGAGCAGCAGTTAAACCTTCTATAAAAACGTCTGCATGAGAGGTCTTTATCCTATTTAATACATCGGGTGTTAATAAATCTTTTTGACCAATACTGCACTTTGACATAGTTTAAAGTATAAGGTTTAACATGTTCTGCTGAATTCTTTGGCATTACTAGCTTTGATATTAGAGTCCTCATTCATCATTTCTATCATTTTAGAAAACTTTCCTACGTCCCCTTTCATGCTCTCGAATATATTAGTAGAAGATTCCAGTGTAAATATATAGGAATTCGCGTATAAATTCATCATAGCACTCCTAGTTTTATCATCAACCAAAGAGTATTCTTTAGCATTACTGATAGGATTAGTTCTTTTAAATGGTTTAGATCTTTGAGCTATAGTAGTAACGGTTTTCATATCCCTAGGTTTACCTTCCCAAGCTTTAAGTAAATCTTTTGCATCAGCTATAGATACACTTAAATTATCTTTAACATTAGTAGGGCCCACCATATCACTATTAAGAAGAGTACTTACAGTAGAATATGCATCAGTTGAAGGAGAAACCTCTTTCTTCTTACCAGTAGGAATAGCTTCAGCCATCATTTCAGGATTAGGAGAATCTACTCCACGATGTAATTGAAACTCCACAATATTCTGGATAGTATATACGTTATTGCCTTCTCCATCTGCTATAGGAGTCATCCTAGTACGAGTGTTCTCTTTAACTATTTCTCTATAAGTCTTCTTCTCTTTAACTACGTTCCCTTTTTCATCAATTGTAGCCATAGGTGGTATATCATTACCAAGCCTTTCAGATACCAAAAGGTTATTATTAGTATTAAATTTAAAGTAGGCACCGGCTTTAAAGAACTTATTCAAGTCTGAAGATACTTTCTGATAAGTATTAGAACCGGTTATACTTGTAGAAACCATTTTCATAGCATGGCCACATCCAAATAACACTTCTTTGGTACCATCTTTATTTTCCCTTAAGGTAATTACACCGGTACTTCCACGGGACTTAGAAAGTAAAGTAGGAAAATCCAATTTATCTTCTTTCTCAGTATACACATTCATGAAAGTAGATAAAACCCTCATAGCATCCTGAGCTGAATTCAAATCAAAACCATGACTTTTATAAAAAGTATACACATCACTCTTAGTATCTTGAGTAAGGAAAGCTTCAAATATTTTATTAGCTAAATCAATATGGGTAGAGCTTAATCCGTTGGTATATAATACTTCTGCATGATATTGCATAACTCCGGCCTTTTTACCAATAGGGATTATAGCCACAGGTAATCCAATAGTATTATCTTTTATTAATTCCCTGTTCATAACTTGACTCAAGTATATAGGAGCTCCGTTAAGTTCTAACCCGCTAAGTCCCATAATTCCTATCATAACATCATCAGGAATACCATCACTAGCTTTAGCCCACTTGTTAGAATAACTCATAAGAAATCCTTTATAGAAACTACCATTCTCAGTGAGTTCCATGATTTTCTTAGATATTACCCCACCGGATACTTTATTATTTATAAAGCTAGTGATAGCATGCAATCTATTTTCACGAAGCCTACTCCTTTGAGAGTCTATTTCATCTTCAGCAGTAGTACGTGTGCTTATCCATGAAGGCTCATGTATATAGCCTAACTCTTCTCCTTCAGTACCTTTTATAATAATAGGAACTAAATCCAAAGCATCATCTACAATGATATTATGCCTTTTAAACAAATCATCTATAGCATTAGGGTTTAATACACCGGGATTAGTTCCATCGGGTACAGTAAAAAATATAGTATTCTTAATATCACTCCAATTCACTTCTACATGCTCTTCTGCAGTATGTACAACAGTAACCGGCCCAGCATAATCCCAGTTTACTTCAAAAGTTATAGCCTCTCCCCCATTATAATTCTCAGGGTTAAGGATAGGGGATACTTCTTCTTTAGGAACAGTATCGGTGAATATAGTGCGGTTACCATCTTCATCAAACCCTTCTCCACTAGACTTAGTCTTATGGGCAATAGAATCAGCTCCATTTTTATTAAAGGTTAAACGTTCTCCTTTAGTTTCAGCTAACTCAGAATTCCGGCTCTCTAAATTATTAACATACTCTTTAGACGCAATATCTACAAGAGTATTATCAGCGAATTCTACTGTATAAACCAAAGGTATTTTAAAGTCCGCGTAGTTATTAGGTATCTCCAATACTGAATCAAGATTGTTACCTTTAAACAAAGCGACTACAACAGAGTAATTCTGCTTTACAGTTTCTTCCCCAAGGGTATCTACTAGAAAATCAATGAAATCTTTAAAGTTAGACTTAACCTCGTCCCAAGTTTTACCTTTAGTATTGGTACCTTCAGCATTATCTCCTGCAGCATTAAATGCACTCTCACCTGCAGCAGCTTTATTAAAAGCCACTACAGCAGACTTCAAATCCTTATTAGCTCTCTAAGGAAGCTTGTAATTTCTTCTGCTTCTGAATTATAGAAAGTATTTTCTTAAACCTCTTAGCAGTAGCTTGTCCTGTAGTAGTTTCTTTTATAGCTTCATTAACTTCTTGTTGTTCTTCTTTACCCTCTACAGTATTCTTAGCTCTAAGGTTTTGAATTCCTTGGGCATATAAATCAATGGTCTTAGCCATAGCAGCCTCATATCCTGCTTGAGGAGGGGAAGAGGCTAATAACTTATCACTAAAGGCTCTTAGTTTAACTCTAGCTTCAGAAGATTCTGTTTCAGTAATATCAGGAATAATTGCTGTAAGTCTACTTTGAATATGAGAATCTTCTAATGGTAACACATTAGTTACAGGAGAACCTTTGGCACCCGCGTTATTTTCTCCCGCTGCTGATACTCCAGATTGATTCTCTTCAACTTTAGGTAAAACTTCTGCAGAAGGAGCAGTTGATACAGTAGGTTTAGCTGCCGGTTTTGCTTTATCCTGAACAACATTGGGCTCAGTACTTGTACTATTTATTCTAGCTTTTGCTTCTATAAACTCTTTGGTTTTCTCAATACCCGGATATAAATCCATCAAAGTAAGTAACCTCTTTTTAGAATCTACTTTACTAAGTAACTTCTGCATTTCAAGAGTTTCATCTTTAATCTGTTGCTCTTTATGCAATTTCATTTGATGAGAAATACTAGATAAAGCATTTATCTCATCCTTAGTGTTTTTAATACTTTCTTTAAATAAAGATATGCTTTTACCTAAATCCTCAGATCTCTGTAACTCCAATGAAGAAGGAGAATCCAGAGAATCCAAAATAGATTTATCAGCTATATAATGATTCATTATCCTCTCTTGAGCTTCAACTGAGTTAATCTTATTTATTACTTGAGCCCTGTTAAGAAACCCAGTTGTTTTAGCATATTTCTTATCTACTTTTTTAGCAAATTCATACAAGTCATTTGAAAAAGCACTAGTTCCCTGAAGTTTCTTAGCTTCCTCTAATAAAGCTTCAAATGTCCCTTTAGCAATACTTTCAGTGATGATAGAGCTAAATACTTGTTCTTTAGCAACTTGAGCTAGTTCAGGGTGAGATTCCGTAAGAATATGTAACTCTTTAGCCAAAGCAGCTTTCTCAACTTCACTTTGAAGATTTTTAGACTCTAGATTATTACCTGCAGCAGGCTTACCGGATGCAGCTTTATTTACACCGGATTTAATAGTATTGACTTGAGCTTTAATTAATTCACTATCATTAGTTACAGATTCACGCGTAGCCTTCTCATCTGCTTTATACTTTACATAGTCCGCTTTTGCAGCTTTAAAAGCACTCCCCGGCATAACGTGGCCTCGCATAACATTGCCAAGTTTAGACTGTACAGGTCCGGAAATCATACCAACAATACCATCTACAATAACATCACTTGACTTAGAGAATTGAAGAATACGATCTACCAGTTTACTAGGCATGTCATCATTATATCTACCGGTTTTCTTAAGTTCCTGCAAAATAGCACTATTAGCATGTAATTTTTCATACTCTTTGGTAGCCTCATATTCTGCTTCTTTCTTGAATACATTTTGACTAGACTCTTCTAAACCTTCAAAAGGCATCTCAAGTACTGCATCCAATTCTTGTACCCAAGGATTAGGAACTTTAGCAACTTTGTTCACCCCTTTAGGAACAAACTGATTCATTATATGAAGATTCAAAGCAGACTTAACCATATTCATCTGATAAGTCTTTTGAGCTGCACGATCTGCAACAGCTAAAGCTTCTATAGGATTTACGCGTCCACTATTTATACCAAAAGCAAAATCCTTCATAATATCATCATGGATGTCTTGAGCTTCCCAAGTAGCTTCTCCAACTCCTTGAACATAAGTAGCCCCTAAAACATGGCTCATCCTAGATAAACCTGGATTAGTTTTAGCAAGAACTTCAGTAGCTTTTAATGCACGGCCTAAGCGTAAAGCAGCTTTCTCTGTAGTATTAAGAGTTTCAAGTTTATTCAACCAATTCACTAACTTGCCTCCACCATTAATAGCAGAAGCCCCAATACCGGCAACTAACTTTTCAGCAACCATCCCAGGGATTAAGAACCCAATAGAACTATCTACTATACCTTTCATGGTATTCCATCGAAGTATCTGATCAGTGATAGTATCAGCTTCTTTCTCATAAATAGGGGCCCAGTTTTCAGCTCCCTCTTCTAAAAAGTTTCCGGAATCCACAAGCCATTTAGTAGTAAAGCTATAATTTTCAGCATCATGCCATCCTACATAATTACCCCAAGCTTTAGGACTAGTCATATAACCAATATCCTTCATAGCAGTTCCAACTGCACCCACTACTCCCATACCTAAGGCAAGCCCTGCTCTAGCAAAATCACTCTGGTTATTAATCCTGTTTTGAACAAGCTGTTCATAACTATCATAATAGCCCCCTTTCTTATCAGCTCTAGTAAGGTCAGCAGAAGAAATAGTTAAAGCCGGCCCATCTGATTCTACTCTACCAACTTGTTTTTCTTTGGTAGCAGCATTTATATTAAAAAAGTTACCCCCTTCAGCAGGGGATACATTAGTTTGGCTTAATTGGTCATAGTCATCTCTAGTATATTCTATAGGCTGGCCATTCTTATCTAGGAGAGTATTCATAAGCTATTATTTAGGTAAAGAATCATTCACATACTTAGTTATATCAATAGGATTGGGAACATTAACTTCCTCATTAGAAATATCTGGAGTTTCAGGAGTTCCAACCAAACTAGCATAAGAATCCCTACTTCTTTCTGCATAATAAGGAGTATATGCTTTAGAAGATATTTTAGGAGTTACTTTATCAAACATACCATCTTCATAAACTGTAGGGTAAACTCTACCTGCATGTATAAGCTTAGATCCAGCTGTTGCAACTACTAAAGACCCTCTACTATTATAAGCTAACATAGGAAATAAAGTAGT
>JFJP01040264.1_pt1 | contig 11562 bp, 4 predicted proteins | sample 431651 | NCBI WGS metagenome assembly JFJP01 (sample SAMN02602958, study PRJNA72255) | Microbial mat metagenome, whole genome shotgun sequencing project. | biome: fresh water; feature: sink hole; material: water; isolation source: purple microbial (photo- and chemosynthetic) mats found in... | reverse complement strand
GCATTTGCAAAATTTATACCTTGTTTGGCTATTTGATCGTATGCAGGAGTGCTTATCCAATGGCAACCATTGGCACTGAAATGAGCATACGAAGCATCGTCGACTATACAAAATAGAATATTAGGTTTTCCGTTCTCAACCTTATTATTACCCGCAATCAGCATATTGCTTGCAACCATGCCTATTGAGAAAAGTGATTGTTTTGTAATTTTCATATCTTTACTATTTAATAATGCAAATCTAACTAATATATTTGTAAGTAATGCAATGCTTGTTCAATCTAACACAAATAGTCAATACAATTGGATTGTGAGTACAAATTAATATATTATATTGATGTTTATTACACAATTAAAAAAGCGGATGTCATACCCTAGACATCCGCTTAACCTTAAAAAAACTAAACTGTAAAAAACTGAAAACTAACAATTTTATACTCAGTATTTGTATTCTGCAAATTATTTAAGTAGCTGATGCTACTAACAGAATAAATTAACAAAGACAATTAATATAGAAGTTTGTTTTTAAAAAACATTTGCAAAATTAGTATAGAAATTCGAATGTTGTATCTATGTTTTTCAATCATATACAAATAGGCAAAAAAAATGGACTATAGGTACAATTTTGACAGTATCTCCAAAAAAACACCCTGATAATGTTTGTTTTATTCTAGTAATACCAGTTTTACAACAACCTATCAGGGTGATTCTTTTAAAAATTCAGATATTCAATCTAAAAAACGGGTTTTTCTATTGTCTTGCTCTTTTTGCTACTAGTTGTCTAATTTTAAAATCCTGGTAAACAATAGCATCTGTACGATAAACGATAGTGTCGGTACAGTTGTGTGTGCCATTTGTATCGGTAAATGCGTATTTCAAAACGATGGTTTTACGTCCTTTTCCACCCCAGGATATACCATCTTTTGGTTCAATGTATTTACCAGAACCGGTTACAACTACATGGTCGTTCAGAGGTAAACTTGGTACGCTTGTAAGACTTATCGTTTTATCTGCATTGAATTTTAACTTAACAGTATACTTAGCACCTAGGTTTGTTCCGGCTAAACGGTCAATAGTGCTTTCGGTTAACGAAATTGTTTTAAGCATGGTAATTGTGTTCGATTCTACATTTGGTGTACTGTATCTTTTAGTTGTTAAAACAGTTGCTTTATAAGTACTGTCAACACCATAATGGAAATAGTTTCCATGGTACACATTGGTGTATTTTATACCATACAAAGTAAAATCCATAGGTGTAAAACCAGCTAGCCAATTGCCTGTAATCACACGATTTGGATATTTTAACCCAGCCGCAGGTCTTCCGATTAAAACCGAATCAAGTGTTGTAGCAGTGTTCTTTCCCAAAATATACGAAATTGGTCTTATTCCGGTAAAAACAGTGTCTCTTTTTGAAGGTATTATAACCAATGGAATTACATAGCGTACGCCAATAGTTTTTGGATCATTATAAAATTTTGAATTTAATTTAATTTTGATACGTCCATCAAATTTACCTGCAGGTATTACAATTTTTTCAAGCGTGCTTAAATCGGGTGTGTAATAATTGGCCGGAAGCACTTTGATAGTGTCGCCCAAATCTGTTAACAACATTGTGTCGGCATTGGTAACCAACTCAGGAGCATAACGTACATATACTGTCCGTTCTTTCGTATTCTTGTACATACCGCTGATGTTTACACCAATAGTGAAGGAGCTGTCAAGATCCAGGGAATTATCATAGCGGGCTTCGCCTAGTTGAATGTTACGCACCGGATATTGAACAGGAAAATATACTGTTTGATACGTGTAATCAGGATATTCTACCTCGCCGCTTTTACATGAGATAAAGAATATCGCTATTGAGATATAAATTAAGAGTTTTTTCATTGCTGTATATTTTTTAAAATTTATTGCCAACTATCGTTTTGTTTAATATCGTATTTAAGCGTCTCATTGTATGGTATAGGGCCATAAATCTGATAATCTTTATAATCGCGTATTTGAACGTCAGAAACTGTAGCAGTGGTATTATCCGCCGAGATTATTATTCCTTTTACAGGTGATTTCATGATTGCTTTATCGTTCCATCTACGAATATCCCAGAATCTATGACCTTCGAAACATAGTTCGATACGTCGTTCGTTACGGATAGCTGCACGCAAGCCGTCTTTATCCAATCCATTGATATAAGCAGTTGAAGTAATTCCGGCACGTGTTCTGATTGCATTTATAACTGCCTGAGCTGTGAATCCGTTAATAAGTCCGGTAGGTCCAACGGCTTCGTTTGCTGCTTCAGCAAAGTTAAGCAAAACTTCGGTATAACGTGCATAGGTATAAAACTGATCTTGTCCTACTGTTGGTTTTCCGGGATCGATAATAATACCCTCGTGCACAAACTTTTTGAGGTAGTATCCGGTTAGCGTTGCATTTACATTTTTACCTGGCGCATTGATGTTTAAAACATCATCTGCAAATTTCATAACCGTTCCTCTGAATGTTAATCCATTGTAAACGATATATTTTGCCAAACGAGGATCACGACCTGTATATTGCGATACCGTGTTATTTAATGTAGGATTAAATGGAGTTCCATCCAACATAGGGAATGCATCAACTAAATTTTGAGTTGGATTGGTACCACCTTCACCAAATAAGGATGGCGGGAAGTTTGCTTTACCCAAATCAGTTTTTGATTGTACCCTTGACGAAGCCCATAGTATTTCACTCGATCCAAAAGTTTTATAAAACTCTAAATCGGCCGATTTTGCAGCTGTAATATTTGTTAAACCACCATTGTCGGTCATTACAGAAGCAGCAGCCTCAGCGGCCTGCAACCACGTATATCCCGATGCACTATAGGCCGGACTTGCAGCATACAAAAGTACACGCGATTTAATCAATTTTGCAGTGAGTCCATTGATGCGGTTGGTATATCTTAAACCCTGTGTTTCATTGTGATTAGTGTTTCCTGGTATATCAGCCCATTTAAGAGGTAAGCGTACAATAGCCGAATCCAAATCATCAGTTATCTGTTTTACACATTGAACGTATGTATTGCGAGGCAATTTCAGATTGTCTTTGTCGCTGAGCATTGTAGTAACGATAGGGTATCCTAATAAGTCGGAACCAACATAACCGGCATGAGCTTGCAATAAACTAAAGCCCCAAAGTGCACGCAATGCATAGGCTTCGCCCATTAATCGTTTAGCAAAAAGTGCGTTTTTTTCTTTCGATTTCCAATCCCAAACTACCTTGGGCGCAATTTGCATAAATTTATTTAAGTACAAAAACATTTCGTACGATTTTCCCCATTGGTCGGCAGGATTCGAACTCGATGTCCATCCACCTAAAACCATGGCATTAACCGAAGCAGCCGTTTTATTGGTTACTGCATCGTCGCTGGCAATGTCAAGCGTAAAATTATAAGTTGTTGGCAATGCCGTATAGGTTCGCAACAATACGCCTTCGGCATAATTCGGGTTTGCAATTAAATTCTCTTCTGTCAATCGTTGTTCTGCTAATGGATCCAAAAAGCTGTCGCAACTGCTCATGAACATAGCACCCAAAATGACAAGAGCAAAATATATCTTAGTTATTTTCATCTGTTTTTTTTATTAAAAGTTAAACTCATTAATTTTCGTACGATTAAAACGAAAAGATAGTTCCGATATTGATACTGTATGTTTTTGGTGAACCTAAACTTAAATTAGCATAGGTTGGAGTTGCATTGTATCTGATTAAGTTTGATCCTTTCAAGTATATTTTCAGGTCTTTTACAACATCCTTCGATTTTCCTATGTAATTGTAAGTTAGCTGAATTGTAGGTATTGAAAAAGAATCCCCTTTATACATCCAAAAATCGGAACCCTGATTATTATGTGAGCTCGAAGTAGTGGTCAAACGTGGATAAAGTGCGTTTACATCGGGGTTCGAAGTACTGTACGCTGTTTTTATATGTTCAGGATATTTTTTAGCATTCCCATAAGGACGATAATAATCGCCGGTACGCATGCTATTTCCACCTGCATAACCAATACCTAAGGCATACAATTCAAACTGTTTGTATTTCAAATTAAAATACACACTGTATTGGAAATTGGAACCTTGTTGACCAATAATGTGAACATCGGTTGAGTTTATTTTTCCATCTTTGTTTGTATCCACATATTTGATATCGCCAGGTGCTACTTTACCCCAACTTGGAACAGGCATATCTGGCAATAAATTTCCAGTTAATGCATCAAAATCGGTAGGGCTATACAATCCTTGTGAACTCAAACCCCAATGCGAATTAGTAGCTGTTCCCGCTCTGAACTGATAGGCTTCAGTATAATTTGGTTCGTCTCGTTGCAAAATTTTGGGCGATTTAACTACTAAATTTGAACCAACTCTCAATGATAAATCATTGCTCAATTCCATATTGTATTTTATGCCAAGGTCAAATCCCTGTACGCGGTCAGAATTGTAATTGCCCCAATAACTTTTTGAACTAGTACCAGCAAGTAGTGGAATTTGATTTTCCAATTCGGTAATCATATCGTACTGTTCGGTATAAAACACAGACCCTTCGAGCCACAATGAATTATTTAGCATCGATGCATCAAAACCCAGCACCAACTCTTTGCGTTTTTGCCAATTTATATCACTGGCAAGTGTTGAAAAAATTCTTGAATTATTTGAATTTGTTGCATTGTTATAATTAAAATTTGTAGAACTTTGATAAGCCGAAGTATGAAGCCAATAATCTGTCCAGTTATCATTTTTCATAACACCTGCATTTGTACGCAGTTTCAAATAGTCAAAAACCTGATTGTCGGCCATAAATCCTTCTTCTGAAATAATCCATCCCAAACCCAGGGTTGGAGCAAAAGTCATTCTATTATCAACAGCAAGTTTTTGAGAGCCCAATAAGCTTAACGAAAAATCGAACAAGTATTTTTTGTCGTGCATCACATTTCCATTAAAACCAAAAGTCAGGTTACGTTGTTCCTGTCTGGCTTCTTTCAAAGCCAATTGATCGCGATAAGCAACTGCCAATAAGGAAACATCAGTTTTGTCGAATGATTTGTCGTAAGCCAAACTTCCATAAGCAGCAATGCGTCGGTGAAAGTACATCTCGCCGGCAACCGTTGCAAAGTTAGACACTTTCTTATCTGCATTAATTACTGTTGTTGAGATACTATCTGAACCATCTATTTTTGACTTATAGAGTGAAGGATTGTAAACTGCATATTCGCCATTTTGCTCTTTACTCAAGGTGTTATAGGCATCTAAGGCAAGATAACCTTTGGCTTTTAAGCCCGGTAATAAGAACTTTAAATCCCATTCTCCACCTACATTTACCTGCAAATTACGCTCATAAGTTACTTGTTGTCCTTTTTTAAATATATCGTTATAAAAGTTAGTCGTGTAAGTTTGATTACCACCAGGCAACATGCCATTTGGTAGCAATTTGGCATTTTTTAAAATGGAATCTCTTTTTAGAGGACTGGTTATATTAGCAGGATCCCAATACAATGGATAAGCATTTGGAAGAACAGTAGAGGCTGTATTCCAATAATCACTAATATTAGCTGATTTCATTATATTTACCAATGCTCCTGCATCCAGGGTCATTTTAAAGTTATCGGATATCTGATAATCTACATTACCTCGAATATTAAGTTTATTAGTTGATTCGTTGTTCAATTTTTGCCAGCCATTATTGCTTTGCCATCCTAAGTTCAGGTAGTATTGAGCCATTTTATTTCCACCCGACGATTCGGCTCTTAAGCTGTGATATTGGGTTTGTGGTTTAAGAAATTCGCTGCTATAAAAATCATTATCCGGATTTATTGCCCGATTAACTCCATTGCGTGTGTCCGATATTTTTTGAATTGAATAGGCCGAATCGGTAGGATATAAACCTCTCATTGTTTGCAAATAATCGGCAGCATTCATGTATTTAGGAAGCGTATTATTAATAGGTTTTGATATGCCCGTTTCTGCCTGAAAATTCATTACTTTTTTATAGGCTTTACCGCGTTTTGTGGTTACCATTATCACCCCTTTATCGCCAAATGCTCCATACATCGAACGACTTACGGCATCCTTCAAAACTGTTATAGATTCAACTTCCATAAGATTAATATCGTAATCTTCAGTTCTTGGTACTCCATCAACTACAATTACTGCACTTCCGCGACCCCAGATATCATTGCTTCCAAAGAGGCCTGGTACTCTGCCATTTAAAGCTGCATTTAAACCCAAACTGGCATCGTATTTTCGTTGTTCCTCAACATCGATTTTTACTGCAGCACCTGTTGAACGATTTTTAGCCAACTGTCTGAAAGGCAATTGCAGCATATCTTTCTCTGTCATTAAAAAATCAGGTTTGCTTAAAGGGATAGTAATTTTACCCGTACCACCCTTAATCGAAACTTGTTTTGAATTGTAGCCTTCTTTTTCAACCAAAAGCACATCCGAAAGTATTACTTCAATCATAAAGTTACCATCCTTATCCGTTGAAGTAAATACATCTCCCTCGTCGCCGGTTACAAAAGCTCCTGTTAACGGCAAGCCCTTTTCGTCAGTTACCTGTCCGTTTACTTTTTTGTTACCCTGTGCAACCAGCTGAGTTACAAAAAACAGACATAACACTGCTATAATATAAATTTTATTTTTTTCCATTGTATTTATTTTAAAATAAATTGTTGAATATATTTGCCGAATTACCAACCCGGATTTTGAGGAAATCCTGCATAAATCTGTGTTTCAGATGTTTTAAATGGTAACCAATAATTCCTTGCATCGAACAGATAAGGTTGTAATGCTACCCTGGAAGCAGATATAAAAGTTGATTTGGTAGCCACATCTGTTTTGAAATCCAGAATCCATAGTGTTTTATCTAATAAGTGAGTACGTTTCCAGCGTCTGTAATCGAACCACAAGTGACCTTCGTAAGCCAATTCAACGCAACGTTCGTTACGTACAGCCAAACGGAAAGGATGATCGGTTGATAACTCACCATGTGCAGGTCTAGCTGTTGCATAAGTTGCAGGATTATAATCTGGCATACTAACACGTGTACGTACCAAATTTAACGCCTGACGGGCTGTAAGAACCCCACCAATTGAAGCATCTGGATCACCTGTAGCTTCAAATACCGCTTCGGCATATATCAACAAAAGATCGGCATAACGTAAACTTGGAGTTCCATAATTAAATTTACCCCAAACACCGTTAGGTTTATCTACTAGTGGATACCAAAATTTTGTTATTAAAAATGGTCCAACAGCAGTTGCATCAATAACTTTTCCTTTACCTTCGAAATTTGGATTACCAGCAGCAGTACCAATTTGCTCATTGTGCAATCTGTAGTTAAAATCAAAACGAGGGTCACGATTCACCTGAAATTGTGTGATATTATCATCATATCCACCATCAACAGTATTACCTGTTTTATATGCAGTTCCATCTTTCATTTCAAATTTATCCATAAATCGTAACAATGGAAACTCACAACCGCCGGCACCTCCACCAAGTGTGGTATGCTTGGCATAAATACGACCAAATCTGTTATCAAAAAGACCCTTACCAGTAGTATTCGTTACAATCCAGCGCTTAAAAATTACTTCGGTTGAATAGGGAACATCACCTGAAATGTTGCAAAACATTTTTCTATATCCACCACCCGGACTCTTTGCTTCCTCTACATCATCTCCAACAAAAGGAGTTAACTCATACACGCCTAATTTAATTACCTCCGCTGCTGCTTCGGCTGCGCGTCTCATATAATCTTTGTTATATTCAGTATTGTCAAATGTCACGGTGCTTCCACCTAACTTCGATGCTTCTTCGTACAATGGACTACCTGCATAAAGTAATACTTTTGCTAATAAGGAGTAAGCTGCACCTTTAGTAATACGTCCTGTGTTAAAAGTCTCCCATGCTATTGGTAATAATGTAGCTGCTTTTGTCAAATCTCTTGCTGCTTTTTCGTACACTGCCTGACAATCTTTTTTGCCTGAAACTTCGTCAGTCCAATAACGGGGTTGACGTACATTATCGCCCAAATAAATTTGATCTAAATAAGGAATTGAACCATAAGCCCTTGCAACTTCAAAATTATAGTAGGCTCTGAAAAACAATGCCTGACCTTCAATTTTGTCTTTTTCTTCTTGCGTTGCATCAGTTAGCAAAGGGAGATTTTTTAAGGAGATATTGCAAATTCGGCTACCTAATGGCCACCATTGATATAGCCCTTGTTTTTCGATGGATGGATTGGATTGTCCACCAAATCCTGTCCATATAGAACGTCCGTTTCCGGTTGCAAGCCACATATAGTCGCCACTAAGACCTTGAGTGGTTGGAGATGCTCCTGAATTTGATACTGACTCAGTGCCAATATTATTTGCAATAACCAAATCATGAAGATTGGCATCCGAAATCATAGAATAACAAGGATCTACAAAACCCTGAAAGGTTTTGTACGAAGAGAATATAACCTCTTCGGATAAAGTTGCATCCGAAGGTACATCCAGATACGCTTCGCAACTTGTAGAAAGTAAACCCACAAAAAGAGTTACTATCAATATTTTAAATGTATGTTTCATCTGTATAATTTAATTTAAGTATTAAAATTTAATGCTTGTACCTATAGTTGCAGTCCTTTTTAAAGGATAGTTTCTTCCATTATCATCCGATTTATTGGCACCCTCACCATCAGCAGGCATATCAGTCCAAACAAATAAGTTGTTTCCATTGGCATAAATGCGTATATCAGAGCTACCAATCTTTTTTACCCATCTTTTAGGTAGCGTGTAAGAGAGTTGGATACTTTTCAAACGTAATAATGCGCCATCATACGTATCAAATGTCCCAATTCCAGAGCCTCTTAAAAAGTTAAGCTGAGGAAAAGTTGGGTTAGCATTGTTATATTCCGGTGTGGCAGTGGCATCTACATAAAGCTGTTGCATACCGGCACCATTAAAAAGAAATCGACCAAAACCAACTTCGCGATTCACATTGTGAGTTCCGTAGAACATAGCATCAAAGTTCCAACCTTTGTAACCTACGCTAAAGTTAGCTGTATAGGTGCTGAAAGGATATACAGGATAACCATAAGGTGCTGAATCATCAGGGTCAATTTTACCGTTGGCGTTATAATCCATCATAACAAAATCTCCAGGCAGTCTTGTTACATTACTTGCTTGTCCAATTACTCCATTGTAAACATCGTCCCACGATGTCATTAAGCCAGTTTGCTGAGTCAAACGGTTTTGTCCGATTGGATAACCTTCGGCTTTTTGATAGAATGGTTTTAATAAGGCATCCTCTTTGTATACAACTTCATTTCGTGCATAAGTCCAACTACCGCCTACTTTAAAATTAAATCCGTTTTTATAACTTTTCGAAACAGATGCTTCAACTTCCATACCCTTTGATGCTACTTCACCGATATTAGCGGCCGGTGGAGTTTGACCAATTATAATTGGCACAGTGCGTTGATTGGCTGCTACCAACATATCGTACCTATGTTCTTTAAACAAATCCACAGATCCGGAAATTAATCCCTTAAACAGACTAAATTCTGTACCTAAGTTTTGTTTATTCGCTTTTTCCCAACGCAACTCAGGATTTCCGGGTGTGCCTTCCTGGTAATTTAGATAACTTTTACTTGGAATTACACCAAAGCCTCTATCAGCGGCAGCGCCTAATGGATTTCCAGTCCCCCAATTTGATAAGTAAGGCCAAGCGCCTCCATTTACATTGTCGTTACCTACAAGTCCGTTCGAATATTTCACTTTCAACACCTCCATGAAAGGAGCAAATTCTTTGAAGAATTGTTCGTTTGCAATATTCCAACCAATAGCTACTGATGGGAAAAAGTCGAATTTGTATCCGGGTCCGAATGCTTCTGATCCGTTATAGGCAGCATTTACTTCAGCAAAGTAACGTTTATTATAATCATAAGTAACACGTCCTACCCAGTCTTCACGTTTTTTCGGCCAACCACTTCCGGTTTCCGATTTCTGACGGCTGAAAAGTGCAAGACCTGTAACACCATGCTTACCAAATTCACGGGCATAGTTTAAACTTAACTCATAATACAATACGTATTTAGATGAACCGGCATTTATACCTTCGGTAGCATAACTTAATTCAGATGGTGTCCAACCAAAGTTTGTTTTATCATCGGTGTTATTTGAATAGGTAGCATATCCATCTTTTACCATGTCAACAGCTAGGCCATTCATTTCGTATTGCTTGGTTGTATAGTTATAGGTTCCACCTTTTAAATAAAAATCAGGCTTAATATATTTAGTATTTAATCCACCATCGTTAATACTTGGTCCGGAAGTTCCGAAAAAATTATCATAAGCTAACTTCCCTTTCAGTGTTAAGCCCTTCGTAATAAAATCGAGTTTTTGATCCAATGCAAAGTCACTTGTAATTTGCAAACGATTATCTACTTTACTTCCGCTTAAATTCAATTGTTGGAATGAATTTCCGTTGTTAAGTTCCTTTGTTAAAGGCATACCTATAACACCATCTTCGTACATAATCACAGGCGAAATGGGAGTAGAGTTCCATAATTGAGTATAAACCCCGGTTACTTCTCCTTTCGACTGTTGCTGCTTTGCATACATACCCGAGATACTTGTTTTAAGTGTTGTGGTTTTGGTAAGTGTAAAGTCAAGATTGGTTCTTACATTGAAACGGTCGTATTTGAATTCAGGATTATATCCTTTTCCCAAATCCTGCGTATTCAAAATATCACCCTCGTGCAGGTAACTTACAGAACCAAAATATTTTACAAAATTGGTACCCCCTGAAACATTCATATTCATACGGTTCGAAGTTCCGAAGTCACGTAACATAATATCCTGCCAATCATTATCAGGAAATGCATAAGGCATGTCACCTAATCTGTAATGATTCATTGTTTGATCATTCATATAATAATTCCAGCTATCAGGCCTAACATCCACCTCATTGATAATGGCATAATTACGTGCAGTTAATGCAGGATATGCACTCATAACTTTAGGATACTTGCTAATTGTTTCGTAGGTATTGTTGGCTTCGAAAGACAATTTGGGTTTTCCTACTAAACCACGTTTGGTAGTAATAAGAATTACACCATTACCACCTTTCATACCAAATACGGCTGTGGCAGATGCATCTTTCAATGTAGTAACCGTTTCAACTTCGTTAATATCCACATCGTTCATTTCGCGCTCAATACCATCAACCAAAATCAATGGAGCATTGTTGTTCCAGGTATTCTTACCACGAATAAGAATTTCGGCAGGTCTTGAATTTCCGTCATTAGCAGTACCACCCGGAATACCAGAGGTATTTAATACGGTTACACCCGGCATCGATCCTGTCAATGCTTGTGTAAGGTTAACAACAGTACCTTGTTTTCTTAAATCATCGGATGTGGCCTGAGTTACAGCACCTACCATAGTTGCCTTTTTCTGCGTGCCATAACCAATTACAACTACTTCGTCAATCATTTTTGCATCTGGAACTAGTTGAACTTTCAAATCAGCCGTACCAACTACAACTTCCTTAG
>JFJP01043276.1_pt1 | contig 11564 bp, 5 predicted proteins | sample 431651 | NCBI WGS metagenome assembly JFJP01 (sample SAMN02602958, study PRJNA72255) | Microbial mat metagenome, whole genome shotgun sequencing project. | biome: fresh water; feature: sink hole; material: water; isolation source: purple microbial (photo- and chemosynthetic) mats found in... | reverse complement strand
ATTTTCGAATAGACCTTACTGCCATTTCGTTGCAAACAATACTTTTTTCTGTGACCTTGATTAGCTTGTTCGACAACCATTTTGCAAATACCAGTTTTGTACTTAAACGCTTGTCTCCAACCCTATTATTCGTATTTCTAATTGTTATCTCTGAAATTTTTTGGGGTTGTCCAATCTTACATACTTTATCAGACTTTTATCTAAACATTACGCACCCTAGTACAATTCTCATTGTATTGTTTCTCTTTTTTTGTATTGTTCAATTAATCTATTACGTAATTATTTTTATCACTCAAGCCAAAATATATGAATTAAAATTAGACAATTTTTATAGCAACACTTTTCATTTGAGGCTAATTTGGGTTCGCTATTGTTTTTTTGGTGCTCTAGCTCTAGTAACTCTTGTCATACTATCAATGTTTATTTTAAATCCATTTTTTGGGTTGTTATACATTCAATATCCACTCACTTACACTAATCTTGAGTCTTTGTTTATTACATCGTCATTACCTAATAACGAAGAGTTGAACCAGAATTCGGGCATTTTGTCATGGGATAAACTTAAATCGTTAATTGTTGAAGAAAGGTATTATATTCGCCCCGAAATAAATATTGAAGAAATGGCACAATATCTCAAGGTAGGCCGAACCACTCTTTCTGCTTTTATCAATAAAGAAGAAAAAATGAATTTTCATGCTTGGATTAATTCCTTGAGAATTCAGGAGGCACAGCAAATCTTTGAATCAAACCCAGCCTATTCAATTACTCAAGTGGCAGAAATGATTGGATTTAGCGAAGTATCCCACTTTAGTCGTCAATTCAAGCAAATTACCAATGAATCACCTTCCGCTTGGAAACAGAAATTGAAGTAATTGAAGTTTTTGATAATTGTTTGATAATTTACTATTGATAGTTGTATAATCAGTTGATATTCCGAATTGTACAAAGATACGAATAAGACAATATTTCTTGCCAACAACTTCGTTGAAATGACTATCGGTTTTTACACCCAACGTTCTCTTTTTGGTAATTGAATATGATTTTATAACGCTAATTCGTTTCTGCAAAAAAACAAATTTGCGTTAATTTGCGAAATTCGCGTTCAAAAAATTATCGATTATTTGCGTTCAACTACTTATCGGCAATAGCCAGTGGGAGTACGGTATCAAAAATGCAGTCTTGTAACCGATGTATCCATTCGATACCGTTGTCCGTTGACAATTCTCTAGGGTTTGACTTTTTCAGCAGACCTTACTTACCTGATAATCAATTTAGAAACCAGTGCACCTTGCACACCCAGTACTTTGACGATATAAACCCCGTTATTCCAGACAATTGGAATAGCGATTTTGTCACCGCCAAAGGCTTGACGCATCCCAATTTGTTTTCCCTGCACATCGAAAATCGAAACGGTTTGTGAACCCCTCAGGCCGACCAAGTCAAGCACTACGGAAGCCCCCGATTGATAGATACTTACTCCAGACTGCAAAGCGGTCAAAGCTGTTGCGAAATCGGGTATCACGGCGTCCGAAGCGACACTTGGTGCACTTAGACCCGCAGTATTGGTGGTGGTAACGGTAAAGGTATAGGGCTGGCCATTTGTTAAACCCGAAACTACAAGTGGACTTGCACTTCCGGTGGCTGTTAACCCACCAGGATTTGAGGTTACGGTGTAAGCCGTGATAGCAAAACCACCATTGCTGGCCGGTGCCGTAAATTCAACAGAGTCTTGTGCATTTCCTGCCGTGGCCACAACAGCCGTTGAGGGGATACACGCAAATTATGGCAAATTAGCGCAAATCAGCCATTTCCGATTCGAATTTGTTTCACACAATTAAAATGAGTATGCCATCAGAAGAACGGGGTATATTGTTGACCGTCAACAATACACCCCATTTTTTTGAGCAAATACAGATGTTATCATCAGATCAAGCCTTACAACACCACCACCTTTTGAATGAATTGTTTTCCGGCTTTTTGTACCCGCACCAAATAGAATCCTTTGTTGGGCACGTTTAGAGTCAATTGGGTTTCGGTTGTTTTGACAAGATTCACCATCACGCCCCGTATATCAAATACGGTAACAATTGATGCACCGTTCATACCCGATAGGTTCGCAACAATCTGGTCATCTTTTGCATATATGGCTATCGAAGCAGCCTCGTGATTTTCCACATCCGTCAATCCCAGTGTCACGCTCAAAGTCGCACTAGTACCGGAAGTGGTACCTGCCGCATTTTTGGACACTACCGTCATCAGGTAAGGGGTGTCTGTTACCAAGCCGGAGATATCCAGGCTAGTGGCAGTGGTGGTAGATCCCACCAAGGTGCCGTTGTTAAACACATCGTAACCGGTAATGGACAAGTCGGTAGGAACAGTCCATGCCAGCGTAAAGCCGGTTGTCGTTTTATTGCTGGCAACTAGTGCTGTTGGTGTTACCGGTCGGCCGGAGATTTCTATCCAATCAACATTGGCCACTCCATAAGGTCCATTAAGTCCAAGTAAAAAGACATAATACTTTCCAGATGGCACACCGGTCAATGTAGTGCTCTGCGCAGTATAAATATCCCAAGATAAAGTTGCTGCCACCCACAAGGTACCCATCGATGTACTATTTCCAATAATTGTATCAGTCCCGTAGCGAATCTCGAATTTTTGAAGCTGCACCTCTTTTCTTGAAATATTGGCTTTAAAGGTAGTTTGACCAGATAAAAGGACACTATCAAATCGCAAATAATCATTCGTATTCATCCCACCAATAGCAATGATATTATTTGTAATTGACTTATAACCACCCTTACGAAAGGAATAGCTCTCGGCTTCCAGATGTAAAGCCAAAGCCGCATTATCATAAGTTGTCACACTTAATGGAGTACTGATTGCAGAGCTGTTCCCTACAGCATCCTTTGCTTTCACGCTAATTAAATAGGTAGTGGCACTTGACAATCCAGTAAAACTAGCAGATGGATTTGTTGTTGTTGTAATAAAAGTGCCATCTTTGTACACATCATAAGAAGCAACAGCCACATTGTCGGTTGCCGTCCAATCCACCGTAAAACTACTGGTGGTAGGCACCGAAATCACAAAATTACCTGGTACGCTTGGGGCATCGTTGTCGAGCGTGAGTACCGACAAAGCAGCGCTTGCACCCGATGTATTGCCCACTACGTCTTTCGCGTATAGGGTCACTGGGTAGGTCACCAATCCGGTCAATCCGGTTATGTTCATAGTGGTGGCAGTACCGATTGTTTTGCCAATTAAAGTGGCACCATTATAGGCTTCATATCCCCCAATGCCGACATTGTCGGTTGGAGCCGTCCAGTAGAATTGCACTTGCCGACAAGGCAGTGGGCACTCCTGGAGCGGTAGCATCCACCACGGCAGTGGTGTTGACGGCTATGGACGAACTGGCGGGAGAAGTAAATCCAGCAGCATCTTTCGCCACCAGGGTTACTGTATAGGCTGTGCTGGCAGTCAGACCCACAATGTTCATGGCAGTACCCGTACCTACAGAGCTTCCCAACAAAGTAGCACCGTTATAGACATCGTATCCGGAAACCGCCACGTTATCGGTGGAAGCCGTCCAATTCAGCGCAAAAGCAGTGGCGCTGATGGCCGATGCCGTTAATCCGGTTGGAGTGGTGGGGGTCTGCGTGTCATTACCCACTACTGGCGTCACCGGTACCAACACCAGCGTATAGCTGCCCTTGGGCACACCCGTCAAAGCGGTAGTTTGCTGGGTATAAACACCCGATCCGGTAGCTGCAACCACCAGGGTTCCCAACAATGGCCCCGTGGTACTGTTCAGGTGTATTTCAAGTTTTGCATCAGAGCGGGTACTGGTTATTTTCGCCTTAAACAGGTCTTGACCACACAGGTTGACCCCATTGTACTGCAAGAAAACACCCGTTTTCAGGTTGCCCCATGCACCAACCGTATTGATCGAGCCTCCCCCCGAAAGGGTAGAGCTTTCTGCTTCAATGTGCAGGGTTGATTTACTGAGCGTTTTAACATTCAGCACCGTACTGGCGGCAGAAGCGTTGCCATGGGTGTCTATCGCTTTTATAGTCACGGCGTAGGTCGTACTTTCGGTAAGTCCGGTAATGGTATAAGAGGTCAAATGGGTATTGCCCACGAGTATGCCGTCTTTATAAATATCGTAGCTTACAAAACCGCCCGAGTTATCGGTAGCTGCTGTCCAATTCAGGGTAAAGCCGTCGGTAAGAAGCGTTTTTACGACAACATTGGCAGGAACGCTTGGTGCTACGGCATCGGCAAAGGTACCACTTTCGTACGCTCCCAAGTCGGGAACCCCGCCAATTAGAGCTTCGTCATAGGCACCCACACTTATCCCCTGATCCAGGGCTGTGAGGGCAGTGGATTTCAAATGATAATCGTGTGCGGCAGCATTCACAAACAAATCGGTCAATACCGTACCATTGGCATTGGTAATGTTGTTGCGAACAATTCCGGCATCCAGGTTATTGACCCCTTTGCTCGAGATATTGTTGTACACTTTATTATCCAGACCCTTGCTGGCACCGTTTCCGTATTTAATGCCATAATCATTCGCACTGGCCAATGACAGGGCCACGTTGTTATACACATTTACAAACCGAAGATTGTTCATGAAAATCGGACTGGGCACATCGTAAACAATGTTGTGGTCAACGGTAACATGACCTAAATCACCGGTAGCTCCACCCCCGTAATCCAAATAAATTCCATGTACCATCCCTCCAATCACCGGAGTGGTATTATAAATGATGTTGTGGTCAATTCGAGCACCATTCAAATCGGTCACCGCTTCGTCGATGGCACCACTGTCCCCACTGCGACGCATGAAATTATAAATGGTATTGTGGTGGATCCGGAAGAGATCAGGCGTAGCCAAGCTGCTATTTTTCGCTCCATTAAAATAAATACCTGTGACAGTAGTATTCGAAATCGTATTGTAACCGATTTCTGCATCCTGACAAGCATACCCTGTATTCACAGCCCCAGCATTCGAACAGAGGTAATTGGTGTTGGTAATGGTGTTGTTCAATACCTTATTGCCTACCCCCGAAATACTCACCGCAGAAGTGGCCGTGAATTGGATATTGCAATTTTTGAGCGTGTTGTTCCTACCACTTATCACAAAACCAGTCCAGGCGGAATGTTGTGCTTGTTTGTTACCCGCCATATCCGTCTGATGCGAAGGATAATTTGCCGTAATTCCATCAATCACAATATCATGGGCTGCTTCTGTTATTGTTCTATTGGCAACAGTCTTGTACATCGTCCAGACATTATAATCGGTGGTAATGGCACAGGCAAAAAGGTTGAATCCTTTGATGGTATAGCTATTCTTGGTGGCGGAAGAGTAAAATGCAAAATGCCTTTTCTTGGCCTCCACCACGTTAGTTCCCGTACCGCTAGTGCTAGGGGTTGAGCCGTCTTTCGTTTTCACATACAGCGTACTGCCGTCTTTCCACCATTCGCCTTTGCTCAGCAAAGCATCCACACCTCCCGTGGCAGCCACGCCGGATGGGGTGGGATCGAACAGGAAGTATTCCGTATTTTTACCCACACCCCAAGGATTTGCGGTTAAAACTGGCGTGTCGTTATAGCTATCAATATAAGCCATCGTAATGGTGTGTGCCGATGAACTCGTAGCGGTAACAATGGCAGTAAACCCCTCACCATCAAAACCATCGCGCGATAAATTCATCCAGATTTTGCCACCTACCCATCGGCCGTCCGGTTCGTTGAAATCGGCATCCGTAATAGTCAAATTACCAACTCCGGTAGAACTCGATGCATCGGCAATGGCGTTGGTCGGCATCACAATGTCGGCAGAAGTTTGGTCCGGCCAGCGCGCCAACTCCAGCATGCTGCCGTCGGCGAATAACTGGTTAGAACCATAATTTGGATCCACATCCCAGTTCATAGGTGTTTGATAGGTAGTCCCGGAAGCAAGTGTCCACGCGGTCATTAATTCGGCACCATTTACGGTCACGCTTTCACCCAGGTAGGGCTGAAAGCTTACGCCATTGGCTTTTATATCCACCATTTCGCGGTAGGTACCGGCCCTGACGTTGATAATATCGCTAAGTCCGGCCACGTTGGCGGCTTTTTGTATGGTCAGGAAGGGGTTTCCCAGGCTGCCATCTCCCGTGAGGTCATTCCCGGTTTTGGCAACGATGTAATCAACCGGAACCAAAACAGCGGTGGTCACCACCAAGGGGGCACTGGCTGGGGAAGCCACACCCGCTGCATCTTTCGCCTTTACGGTCATGGAATAGGCGGTAGAAGCCACACCCTCCACCAACAAACTAGTGGTATTCGATGATTTGTAAATCACGCCATCCCTGAAAACATCGTAGCCGGAAACACCCACATTGCTGGAGGCCGCCCACGACAAGGTAAAGGAACTGCTGGTAGGCGTGGTGGTGGACAGGCCGGTAGGCACCGATGCCAACGAAACGGGTGCAACAGTAGGCATCACATCAGCGGCGGTAAGCCCCAAACGGAATTCGTCAAAGCTTAATGTGCCGGTACCATATCTACAGCTCAAGGGGAGAATATTCGGTATCACTGCAACTGCGGGTGTACCTTTCGTAGGATCGGTTATCGTGAATGTTTGAGTAGCAGCAGGCAAGGCACTATTCAATGTAGGATTGAACCAGACACTTACCGTAGCTGTATTTGCAGCTGTAAAATCGATACGACCAACAACTAATATAGTCTGGTCTTTTACCGCCGTTCCAAGAATACCTTTGGAGGCAGAACCACAGTAAAGTTCCCAGTTGGCTGCTGCTACAGGTGAAGTAGTGGCCGGATTTTGTTGAATCAAAATCCCGCCATTGTTGCCATCGTTGCCATCGATATTGGATCGCACCTGAAAATTCTTCTTCACGGCAAGGTCATTTGAATTCAGCAACACGCTAAAGTATAGGGAGTAGGCGCCTTTTGTGGCGTTATATCCAAACACGTTCGCAGAAGCAGCAGTACGGTATGCCGCAAAAGGATCACCGGTATAAGTTGCATAGGCAGATATGGAAGGACCATAATTTGTTCCTACCTGACGGAGTGCATTGCCGGTAGTGGAAAGAACGCCACCGCTATTGCTGTAAGTCAGCCCCGACGCCACCACTATATCGGTAGTCCAGACACCCCGTAATCCGGTGCTAATTAAAGTACCATTTACACTATTGGAGGCTGGATAGCCGTATCCACTTTGCAATCCGCCATCCGGGTCCGAATTGGTAGCATCCACGGCGTAGTTGGCACCTTCGTAAACTAGGAGCTGTGCTTTGGCACTGAACGTAACCAGCATTAACAAGGCAAGTACGTGAAGAAAAGAGTGATTTTTTTTCATTCTATATTGATTTATTAGATTTTCTATTACAGAAAATTGGAGCTTGGAAAGTAGGATTAAACAAGAGTAAAAAAATCTGTGTGCACACACAGATTAATAATGCTGCAAATGTAGGACAATCAAGGAACATCCTCGCTCAAAAACACATGTTCTATAACATAAAAAAAACGAAAAGCCAAGATTCTATAAACCTGCATGTTATACCAACTGTACATATAATACCATCTGAATAGACATTATACAAGTTACAAGATGCTGTATTTGGAGGGAATACTAAATAAATAAGTTTATTTTCACTTCTAAATATTTGGAATCCTAAATTCTTGAACCTTTCAATTTTAGATAGATAGGCCTTTTTATCCCGAAATTTGTAGATAACCTTCTAATCAAGATCTTGTAACTCGTAACTTCATACTTTCTATCAAAACTCACTAACTTATATAAAGTCTAATTATAAACAGTCCAAACTGTTTTATAATTCTACAGTGGTTAATGCCGTTGCGAATGGAATATCCCGCTTTTCGGGCACAAACAATAGCCCAATGAGACGAAGCCGAAATTGGGCTATTGTTTGTGCCATCGGGATAAAAGCAGGTCATTGAACATGCACCGCCAATCTTATACTCACCGCCGGCTTCCTTCAGTTCACGATAGCTATGAAAACCAGGAACATCCGTTCCTAGAGCAAGGTGGACAAATGAAAGCCCCATAACGGACTTGCACCGTCAAACATACTCTTCGTAATCAGCGCATTACAAAAGAGCCACTCCTACGAATGTAGAAATGGCTCTTTAAAGAAAAAATCAACTGATCAAACCAGCCTAACTATTCTTCCAGATAAATTTCGCCAACCTGAAGTGAAGTAAGATCACCTTGATTCTGCGTAACATCTAATTTGAAATAATTGTATGCCGTGGTATTGCCCAAAATAGCAAATTGACGCTTTGTTTTACGTGTATCCAAAGCAACAACGTCAGTTTGCGTATCCAAAGGAGTCCAGGTAATGCCATCGTTCGATCCGGATATAGTCCAACTTTTAGGATCACGTTTTGGCTGATCAATGGCCGTAAGAAGCGAATAGGAATGATAGACCGTAGCCGTTTTAATTTGAACTTGTATCCAACCAGTAGTAGCATTACACAACCATTTTGAATTTATACTTCCATCAAATGCATAAATGGCAAGTCCCGTCCCTGAGGCTACAGTTCCTTTTTCACTACTAGTTTTAATGATAGGAAATACAGATACAAAATTTAAGGAATCAACATTAAAATCCACATCGTTTCCCTCATTACCCACAGCAGCGGAAACGAATGTTGCCTTAAAAACGCCGCCTACCGGGTATTTAATCATACCAATCGATTGATTCAATTCTTCATTGAATACAAGTGAGATTCCTTTGTGATTTGACTTTGGTTGAGATGAATAGCTATAATAAATTGGTTTACCGTTAACTAAGGCTGAATCACCCGTATAAAAAGAATTATATTCACCACTATTCTGGCTTACAACCCGATATTCCATATTTACATCTAACAAATAAGGTCTAGACAAGGTCTCATAGTTATTTGTCACTGCATTTAGAAGCTGAATGTCATATCCTGCAGCTGGTGCAACCACCTTTTCATTCTCACAACTTATCAAGGTTATGGAAAGTAATATAAGAATTACTAAAATATTTTTCATATCATTAAATTTTTAAATTAATAGCCTTGGTTTTGTGACAATGTATTTCCGGATACTTTAATCTCCGATTGAGGAATGGGTCCCAGCTTGTGCTTCGGCTCAAATACAACAACGTGACTCGGGCGCGATGTTCCGCTTAGAAGATCATTATCAATTTGAAAGTTAGGCCCGACCAACGCTTGAGCTGTTTCTATACGGCTTTTCATATCAAAACCATTTTTTCCATCCCAACGCACTAAATCGTAAAATCGTCCATCTTCTTGACCTAATTCCACTCTACGTTCATGTTGAAGAATCAACCTTAATGCATCCTTGTCGGTTTCAACCACTACCGAAGGAACTCCTACAACCTTATCTGCCTCATGATGAGGCGCTGCCCCCGTATTTCTTGCACGCCCTCTCACCATTTCCAACCAAGCCAGCGCATCGGTAGTCTGACCTATTTCATTGGCAGCTTCTGCTCCTATCAACAACAAATCGGCATACCTAAAAAACTTTATATTCAGGTGGCTCTGACCGTTGTAAGGGTATCCATCGGGAAGATACTTACGACCATAATAACCCGTCAAACTATGATCAAAACAAATCAATTGCATAGTGCTTTTATTCACTACTCCACAATTGGCAGAATCACCCTGCTCCAATACCGTCCAGTTTTTTCGTGGATCTCCAGCTTCAAAAGCATTCACAAAATCTTGTGTAGGGGTATTAAAACCCCATCCATAAGGCGATGCAGGTCCTTTTACATTTAGGCCTCCTATTTTGGAAGTGTAGTAATAACGGGGAGCCAAATTTATCCCAAAATAGCGAACATCTCCCTTTTGGTCTGCCGCAGGAAAACCAGCTTCTATAATACCCTCAGAAGAAAAATCACCCGATTGTTTCCAGATGGCATCATAAGTTGGCAATAAAGTAAATTGAGCAGAGGCTATAACGGTTTGGGCAGTTTGATGAGCCAAGGTATAATACTCATTCGCCTTATCCGTTTCTATCGATGCCCTGAATAGATAGACTTTTGCCAACAATGCCAACGCTGCACCCGAACTCATTCTGCCTTTATTTGCTGCAGCCAATTGATTGGCTGGTAGTAAAACAGCAGATGCTTCAATCAAATCTTTTTGTATCTGATCATAGACCAATAAACGATTTGCCCTCGGAAGAAATGTTTGATCTGTGGAACTGAGTAAAAGAGGCACATCACCAAAATCTTTCACTAATTCAAAATAGAAATAAGCCCTCATCACTTTTGCTTCTCCCACATAATTATTAATTCTTGGGACGTCTGTCAAGCTAGCATTGGTCAACGCAGTAGGTGCACAATCTATAACTGCATTAGCATAATGAATACCGACATAACATAAACGCCAAAACTGGTAAAACGTTTCTGATGTAGGAAAAATATTGTAATTAGAAACTGCAAGCTCAGTTTGGTTGGCACCGAGACCCTGCCCACCCACTTGAGAATCATCGCCCCTATAATTACCCAAATGCATTTTATATTCGGGGTAGGGCAACCACCAGCTTCCACGAAGTGTTGCATAACAGGTATTCAAGGTATATAACAATCCGTCGGCAGTCCTTCGAAAAGAGATATCCGATTCAGTTCCTGGCTGGATGGGTTTGTTTATAAATTCGTCGGAACAAGACACCGATGAAAGAATAAAACAGAGAACCAACGCCTTAAAAATAAATTTATATGATTTCATGTTTCTTATTTTTTATTTTTTATATTCGTAATCAATTAAAAAGACAAACTCAAACCACCCATCATCATCCTGGCCTGTGGATAAGCACCACCATCCACACCAAAGTCAAGCGAACTTGAATTCCAGCCATTCGACTGTCCAATTTCAGGATCGAATCCAGTATATTTGGTAAACGTGAGTGGATTTTGAATGGTAACATAGACTCTTAAATTCGTTAATTTAATTCGTTCCGCCCATTCTTTTTTGAGGGTATAACCCAAGGTTATCGTTTTCACACGGAAATAAGAGCCATCTTCCAAATAATAATCAGAGAACCTATTATTCTCATTGACAGCACTGGCCAGACGAGGAATGTTGGTATTCGTATTTGTAGGAGTCCAATAGTTCAATAAATCGGGACTCACATTCGTATTTACATTATAATTATACAATACCATCTGGCGCATCTGATTCACAATTTTGTTGCCTTGTACTCCTTGAGTAAAAACGTTCAAATCAAAACCTTTGTACGACATGTTTAAGGTAAAACCATACACAAAAGAAGGAAAGGCACCACCAAGGGCAGTTTGATCGGCTTCATCAATTTTACCATCGCGATTTATATCTTTAAATTTAAAGTCACCCGGAGCCGTTCCCGTTGTTTGAAAGGCATGGTTATCAACCTCTGCCTGATTTTGAAAAATACCTTCATATTTATATCCAAAGAAAGTCCCTAAAGGCATACCCTCCTTAACAATCGAATAGCCAGTCTCTATCCTTTGTCCACCATTTAGGGCTAACATCTTATTAAAATTCTTTGAAAGATTTCC
>JFJP01040262.1_pt1 | contig 11564 bp, 12 predicted proteins | sample 431651 | NCBI WGS metagenome assembly JFJP01 (sample SAMN02602958, study PRJNA72255) | Microbial mat metagenome, whole genome shotgun sequencing project. | biome: fresh water; feature: sink hole; material: water; isolation source: purple microbial (photo- and chemosynthetic) mats found in... | reverse complement strand
GTCCGCACCACGACCAGATTATAACATTTACATCCGGATTAGCTGCAAGATATGTTCTGGTTCTTGCTGCCCATGATGTTCTGTCAGGAGCGCCAAGATCACCGGTCATTGCATAATCATGAAGATCAAGGGCTCCGCCTGAACCTCCATTGTTCCAGCTAAATGCTGATCCTTTAAAAGTTACTAGTCCGGTCATCCCGTCAGTAATCTGACTGCCATGCGAAGTATGGCCATAAGCAATATGAAGTTTCTGTTTCGCTAATGTAATTGATGCAGCAGGAATTGATGAAAGTTTTGTGCATCTGTGATCAATTATCAGATCAGAAGCAGTAGGGTCCTCTTCAGGTACATCATCCGGGTTATTTTCTTTTGTACAACCGAATAAAAAGAATACAAAAAGAAACAAAAATAATGGTATTGCTCTCATAATAAACATTTTATCAAAAAAAACAACAAAACTTCGCTCCTCCGGCCTGCAAGAAATTTTCGCTTCCCCCGACTTTTTGTTACGACAATAATAAAGACTGTTAAACAAATATTAAGGTTGCATTCTATGTAATTCCAAAAAATAAAACCACCAATCTGATTTCTGAGAATGATATCTTTGTGTTACTTTGTATAATACTTTGTGCCCTTGGAGGTAAAAGAAAAATTTCAACCAGGTATGATCAAAACACTGCTTCTTGTTGGAACAGGAGGATTTCTCGGAAGTGTATCCAGATTTCTTGCGTCAAGGTTTATGCAGGCAAATTTTCCTACGGCTTTCCCCATGGGGACATTCTTCGTTAATATTGCAGGATGTTTTCTGATTGGATTAATATATGGTTTTTCAGAACGAAGTGCATTACTAACCCCCGGGTGGAAAATGTTTCTGGCTGTTGGCTTCTGCGGCGGATTTACAACATTCTCCACTTTTGCCAATGAGAATCTTGCCCTTTTACGTGATGGTGAATTCTACTATTTCTTTTTATATACTGGCCTTAGTGTATTTCTGGGCATTGCAGCCACTTTTCTTGGAGTCTTATTAACAAAAATATTATAACAATATGAAACCTGAAGAGAAAGCAAAACGGTTAAGGATTTATATTAGTTCAACCGATAAGTACCACCATTCTCCCCTTTATGAAATATTGATTTATGAAGCACGGAAACAGGGGATAAGCGGGGCTACCGTACTTAAAGGAATTATGGGTTATGGTGCAAGCAGTGAGGTTCTTACAAATAAGTTATGGGAAATATCTGAAAAACTTCCTCTGATTGTTGAGATTATTGATGAGTCGCACAAAATCGAATCATTTATTGAATCAATGAACCACTATTTTGACGAAGCTGGTAAGGGACATCTGGTTACATTAGATGAGACAAAAGTGGTCTTTCATAAGCCCGGAATTAAAAAATGAGAGTAACAGCTTTATAACCAAAATAAAATCCGATAACTGCCAGTACAATTCCCAGCCCTTTTATTATCCCTGCAATGACTTTAATGTTAATGCTGAACCGGAACCTGGCTATCAAAAAAGACAGCAGATAGAACCAGAGAATACTTCCGGCTGCAAGAAAGAAAGCATAGCAAATACTTATTGCCAGATGGAAATTGGGAGGAAAACTGGCTGGTTCTGCTTCATGATTTTGTCTTTTTGGCAAAGGGATCTCGTCAAACTTCTCAAGTGATGGCGGATTTGAGTTTTCAATAACCACACCTTCAATTTTTGTAACTTCCTTTACATTCTGATCCAACCTGCTTGCCAGCCCTCCGGTGTGAAATCCAAGTGAAGCAATCAGAGTAATTACGAAAAAGGATGATGTGAGAGACCCTATAAAGAGTGTCGGATTCAGAAAGCTTATCATGAGACCGGTATAGAAACCTCCCTTTTCCCGCTTTTCGATCTTTTCTACAAGATGTGTCTTATCCTCAAGATGTTCGATATCGATTTTGGTTTTGAAGATTTTATACCCCAGGAAAAGAAAGAAGAAAAATCCGGCGGCAAACATGTATGGAATAATGGGTGTATAAAATGAATAAAGTTTCGTAAGTCCGAATACAGCAATAAAAACAAAAGTAAAATCGGCAATTGCGGCTCCAAGGCTTACCCGGAAACAATAAAGTAATCGGCCTTTAAGAGCATTTGAGGTTATAAGGATACTTATGGGACCAGCTATTGGCATAGCGAAGATGAATCCTGCCAGCAGACCTGTTATACAAATAGTTATAATACTCTCGAACATTAGCCCTTTTTATCTATAAACGAATAATTCGATAAACAGGGTGCTAATTTATAAAATATTTTTTTCTGAAGAACAAAGCAACATTAACAAGTGCTATCATTACCGGTACTTCAACCAAAGGGCCTATAACTGCAGTAAATGCTTCACCCGAATTTATACCGAAAATGGCGATTGCAACCGCAATAGCTAATTCAAAATTATTACTGGCAGCTGTAAATGAAAGAGTTACGGTCTGACTATAATTGGCGCCTGCTTTTCTGCTCATAAAAAATGAGAGCATAAACATAATAACAAAATATATCAGGAGGGGAATTGCAATCAATAATACATCCAAAGGTAACTTCACAATATATTCTCCTTTCAGAGAGAACATAACTACTATAGTGAATAGCAAGGCAATAAGTGTTATTGGACTGATTTTCGGAATGAATTTAGTGTGATACCAATCTTTGCTTTTAACCCTGATTAAGATAAACCTGGTTAGGAAGCCTGCAATAAAAGGTATTCCGAGATAAATAAAGACACTTTTAGCAATCTGCCCGATAGTTATATTCTCAACCACTGAATTGGTTGGAACGCCAAACCAGCCCGGCAATACAGCTATAAAAACATATGCATAAACAGAAAAGAAAAGAACCTGAAATATAGAATTAAATGCAACTAACCCCGCACAATATTCCGTATCCCCCTTCGCCAGGTCGTTCCATACGATAACCATGGCGATGCACCGTGCCAAACCAATCATAATTATTCCATACATATATGGCAGGTTGGCATTATTTTCTCCGGGAAATAACTTAAAGAAACCAATTGCCAGTGCAAACATTAGTACGGGGCCGATTAGCCAGTTCTGAACAAGCGAAAGTCCAAGAACTTTAAAATTCCTGAAGACACCTCCCAGTTCTTCATATTTTACTTTTGCCAGTGGAGGATACATCATCAGTATCAATCCGATTGCAATAGGAATGTTTGTTGTACTTTCAGGAGAAGATTTTAACGAATCCCAAAACCTGGCTATTCCGGGAAAAAAATATCCTGAAAAAACTCCGATAAACATTGCCAGGAATATCCACAATGTCAGATATCTGTCGAGAATTTTAAGTCTTGGTTTCATATTAAACAATTTGAAAATGAGACAATTTGAAAATTTGAAAATTAGTTTTCTTTATCAGCATAAACAGTAATACTGAAAATTACTGATCCTGATTCTTTGAAATTCTTCAGTCCTGCAGAATCAAGATAATTCAGTAATGTTTCATCAGGAATTGTGATTACTTTTTCTTTCTGAACAACAATATTTAACAATCCTGCATCAGACATTAACTTAATGTACTGATTCATTTCGATCGCACCCGAAACGCAACCGGCATACATCTCAGCAGCATTTTGTATCTCTGCCGGAAGATCTCCGCGTAAAACCACATCAGAGACGGATAAGTGACCACCCGGCTTTAGGATTCTGAAGATCTCAGCGAAAGCTTTTTTCTTATCCGGAACAAGGTTCAGTACACAGTTGCTGATAACTACATTTGTTGAGTCTGATTCAACAGGTAATTCTTCAATATCACCCAGACGAAATTCAACATTTTTATACCCATGCTTACTTGCATTAATATTTGCTTTCTCAATCATTTGTTCTGTCATGTCAATGCCTATCACTTTTCCGGCAGACCCGGTCAAAGCTCTGGCAACAAAGCAATCATTGCCAGCTCCCGATCCAAGATCAACAACAGTATCCCCTTTCCTTATATTTGCAAATTCAGTCGGTATACCGCAGCCAAGTCCAAGATCTGCATCCGGATTGTAACCGTCCATTTTATCGTAGCTCTCGCTGAAAACGGTATAATCAACACCATCTCCGCAACAAGACGGACCACAGCAACATGATTGGTTATAAGTAGTATTTTGCTCCGCTATCTGCCCATATTTCTCTTTAACAATCTCTTTAGCATTTTTCATCTTCAAATTGATTAATTTTCAAATTTTCTTCTTTAATTCTGTTTCATATAAACTATAGAACTCATCACGGATATCATTTCTGATCCTGTAGAATTCGTTAATTATTTCAGTATAGTTTCCTTTAGTCTCAGAAGGATCCTCAAATCCCATATGAAGTCTGTTTCTGACTTTCCCGGGGAAAACCGGACAAACTTCATTTGCATGGTCGCAAACAGTTATCACATAGTCCCATTCCTCATTCAGATACTGGTCAACATTTTTTGGCTTATGCTGACTTATATCCACCCCGGCCTTTTTCATGACATCCATAGCCATCTGATTTACCTTCCGTGCAGGTTCTGTTCCGGCAGAATGTACTTCAAGCCTTTTGTCAAACGACTGAAGAAATCCATGTGCCATCTGGCTGCGACAGCTGTTTCCGGTACATAATATAAGTATCTTCATAATTTAATATTTTAACAGGTTATTTTTGCATTTTTCACCGGAACAAAGAAATCATCAAAAAGTCCGAGGTATTTTTCAATCTCATCAGAGCAAAGACAATAATTAATTTTCAGACCATCAATTTCTCCGTGTATCAATCCAATATCGCGGAGCTCTTTCAGGTGCTGTGAAACAGTTGTCCGGCTCAGTGGAAGATAATCAGAAATATCACCAGATATACATGTTCTTGATTCTGCAAGATATCTGAGTATTGCAAGCCTTGCAGGATGAGATATTACTTTTGCAAACCTTGCCAGATCCTGTAAGGATTCTTCAAATTTTTCAGATTTATTCATATTTTATTATCTAATGACGCAAACATACGACATTGGTTTTAAATATCAAATTGTTTACATAACTTTTTAATCAAAAAATGCAGTATTGTCCTTACCCTTTATCATCTGACATTGTCTCTTCAAAATTTTTGGATTTTCATTGTTAATTATTGAATCATTTCGTAATTTCACGAAATTGACTTCTGTTTATCCCTGCACAAATAGCATAAGCCAATTGAAATAAAGATCAGCAATAAGAGTAATTGCTACAATGAAGAATCCTGATTTAAATATTGGCTTTTTTGCACATGGAGTTCTTAACCTGATTCCAAAAGAAAGCTTTGAACTATGTAAAGGAGGGGCGATTATTGTAGATGTCAGGGAGACTTATATGAATAGCTTCAAAATGTTTAAGGCCGATAAGGTCATCTATCTGCCTTTTAGTGAACTGGAAAAATACTATCAGGATCTGCCAGCAGATACAACATTGATTTTCGCCGATGCTGTAGGGTTAAAAAGTCGTGAAAGTGTTTTGTTCATGGAAGCTCAGGGATATGATAATGCTGTAAATATGGCAGGTGGGATTGTTGATTGGGAAAGAGATGGATTACCATTATCCACCGACATTAATAACAGGTTGTCGGGATCATGCATGTGCCAGCTTAAGGCAAGGGAAGGGCGTAGCGAGCAGGGCAAAGGGCACAGGGCTCAGGGCAAATAAAATTTCTTAATTAATATAAAGATCTATGAAAAACAGAAATCTGATCTGGCTCTTATTGCTGGTTTTAACCGGATTACTGATTAGCGGCATTTGGGGAGTGTTCTCAGGCTTGAAAGAGTCTGTATCAACTGACCGCGAGCTGATTACAAAGTCAGGTGTTTGTCCTCCTTTTTTTCTATACGATGAAGATGGGAATGTTATTGATCCGGTAAATGATATAAACGCAGATAAACCATATTCGCCAAAACAGACCTGCGGGAAATGCCACGATTATGATAAAATTACACAGGGATTCCATTTTCAACAGGGAAAAGATGAGACGGCTTCCGGAGCCCTGGCCGAAAGGTACCAATGGGTTTCCCATCCGGGCAACTACGGCGGTAACTGGTGCTCCCCTGCACCGTTGTATAATTACCTGTCGGATAAGAACAACAGCTCTGGAAAAGAAATGGATATGACCTCATTCACATTTATAACAAATGGCTGTGGAACATGTCACCCCGGGGGCGGATCACTCGAATATGACCGGGAAGGGTTCAGGTATGACAAACAGATGGACAAGATGGGATTTACTGCCGGAGGGACAAATAATTTCGATGGTGATTACTTCCAGTCGCACTGGAACCGTTCAGGAGTTATTGAAGCCGACTGCAACCTATGCCATCTGCCTGAATATGATTTTAAAACAAGAAATGACCATCTTGCTAAATTCAACTTTAAATGGATGGCCACCGCCGGTTCTGGTCTGGCCTCAGTAGATGGTTCAATCAAAGATACTGTTGAAGTTAAAGTGAAATACAACCAGGCAAAGTTCGGAGCCGATGGCAAGGTTTCAATGCACCTTGTAAGAGAACCCAGAAATGAAACCTGTCTTAATTGTCACTCAAAACCCCAGTGGAAAAAACGCGGAGCATCTTTTACTGAATTCACCGATGTTCACATTGCAAAAGGATTAAAATGTGTTGATTGTCATGTCTCCGGCTCAATGGCTTCTGATCCAAGGATTACAGGAAAGGAAGTACACCAGTTCGGAAAGGGAGACGATCCCTCAGGCTGGGTGAGAAATGATCTTGATAATACTGTGAGAACCTGTAATGACTGTCATTCAACCGGTTATCTGAATGCCCCAATTGCAAAGCACTTATGGTTACCTGACCTGCATCTTGACAAGATCTCCTGCCAGGCCTGCCATATACCTCAGAGAAAAGTCAAGTCAGCTCTGGTACAGGTAAGCGATGTCTATAATCCGGGAACAAAAATTTCTCCTCCTCCAAAATATGTATGGACCTTTTATGACCAGAACATGAATTACTGGAACCATTATGGTGAACTGGCCATGTTTACAGCAAAAGACCAGCCTACAGATCCTTTCATTCCTGAGTTTGCAAAATATAAAGGCCAGATATTTCCTGTAAATGCCGTCCATAGCGCCTGGCCCGGCATCTATACTGAAGGTGAAAAAGGTCTTGACCAACCTAAAATGAGAGATATTTACTCGATGTGGACAATTCACAGAAAGGACAATTCAAAATATCCCGGACTTGCAAAAATCGCAGACAACAATTCTGATACAGTACCAGATGTGAATACCGCAGAAGAGATAGATGCCTTCATTAATTCTGTAACAGCATTCATGAATGACCAGGGTTACGACTTATCGGGCAAAAAGGTTGTTTGGGTAAATAACGACAGAATGTATTTTTCAGGTAATGACTATCAGATGCTTGAAAAGGAATCCTGGGAATCCTCACCATATGCATCGGTTTATAAATACAGCCATGATGTATTCCCGGCAAAGGCAGGGCTGGGGACCAACGGCTGTACTGATTGCCATTCATTTGGTTCGGATATGTTCTTCAGGCAGGTGGTTAAGTACCCGTTTGGTGAAGATGGCGATCCGGTAATGGAAACTCAATATAAAAAGCTTGGCATGAGCGGTTTCATGATGGGAATCTCTGCCTTCAGGGAACAGGTAGTTAAGTCATTTGCTTACCCGGCAATAATCATTCTTTTGCTGACTATACTGATATCAATAGCCTGCAATGTGAACCGGAAAGAGAATTTCTTTCAGGCGAACACAAATTATCTCTATATTACATACGGTATGCTGGCTGCCGGAATTGCCCTTGTCTTTCTGAAACCTGATGTTAACAGCTATGTGTTACCCGACAGACTGACTCTTGATGCTAATCATTTCATCTTAACCGTAATCGCACTGGTAGCTGGAGCGTACACATGGCTCAGAATGCAGAATGAGAACCCATCAGGAACCCTGCTATCCAGACTCCAGGCATTTTTCATGATCCTGGCTGTCATATCCGGAATATTAATGATGATAAAGTTTGACCTGATCTATCAGATAGTAAGAGTTGCTTATACTGTATTTGATATTGCGGTTGTATTCAGTATATGTATTTCGATCATCTGGCTGATTAAGAACCAGTTCAGGACATTAGAAACAAATGTGATAAATTGATATAAAAAATTAGCCACCAAGACACCAAGTCACCAAGATACACCAAGGATTAAGTTGAATAACTTGGTGCCCCTTAGTGCCTTAGCGCTTTGATGGCAAAAAAAATTAAAATTAACATAATATGAAAAAATCAATTGGTTTTATTGGTGGCGGAAGAGTGACAAAAATTCTTCTGCAGGGGTTTAAAAATAAAAATGTGAAATTCGGGAAGATTGTTGTGACCGACACCAACCCTGATGTTTTGGTTAATCTTAAAAAACTATTCCCGGAGGTTGAAGTGTCGGATGCATCCGCTGTAGCCCGTCAGGATATTGTATTCATTTCACTGCATCCTCCGGTTGTGATGGATACCCTCGAACTTATAAAGAACGATGTAAGGTCAGAAGCAATTGTAATCTCCCTGGCTCCAAAGATCAACATGCCGAAGTTATTAATGAAATTAAGTCATGTTAAGAATTTAGCCAGACTGATACCTAATGCTACTTCATACATTAATGAGGGGTATAATCCGGTGACATTTGCTCAGGAATTTGATCCTTTAGCAAAAAAAGAAGTTTTAGATCTTTTAAGTTCCCTTGGTACTACTTTTGAAGTTTCCGAAGAAAAGCTTGAAAGCTATGCAATAATGTCTGCAATGCTTCCAACTTATTTCTGGTTCCAGTGGAAAGAGTTGGCAGAAATAGGTCAGAAAATCGGATTGTCTGAAGAAGAGAGCAACAATTCGATAAACGACACCTTAATTGCTTCTTTAAACCTGATGTACAAATCAGGACTGACTCCTCAGGGAGTAATGGATCTTATCCCTGTTAAACCAATAGGAGAATATGAAACACAAATAGCTGAGATTTACAGGGCCAAATTAATAGGGCTGTTTGAAAAAATTAAACCATGAATAAAAACTGATACAATAAACAAAACAAATGCTCTATGAATTTTTGTTTTTAAATTCTATTAATGAATCAGTTGTTTATTATCATCAACCGTAAACTCTGGTTGAATTGTTGAATGATCTATTTTGTGTCGTCTTAAAACGGCCTTTATATTATCAAGTATTTTCTCGAAACCGCTTACTTTAATATCTTCTGATATATCAATATGTGCTTCGAACATCAGGTCATGTTCATTGATCTGCCATACATGAATATGATGTATGTTTTTTACTCCCTGTATGTTCTCTATTTCATTCACAATTTTTTGAATGTCAATCTCTTCCGGAGTAAATTGCATTATGATACGAAGAGACGATCTGACTATTCCCCAGCTCATATAGAGCAGATAAACAGCAATAGCTATTGAAAAAACGCTGTCGGTCCAAAACCAATTAAGATATTTCATGGCAAGTCCTCCCAGTAGTACTGCAACAGAGGTAAGCATGTCGCCAATCAAATGAAGGTAAACCGATTTCATGTTCAGATTCTCCTGAGAGTCGTTCTTTATGAACAGTACACTTACCCCATTTACAAGTATTCCGGCAATGGCAAGATAGATAACAAGATTGGCAGAAATCGGTATTGGATTGACTAATCGTTGTATTGCTTCGAAAAGAATAATAACTGATATTATAATCAGTGTTACAGAATTTATGAAGGCTGCCAGAATTTCAGACCGTCTGAAACCGAAAGTATGTTTTTCTGTCGCATCTCTTTTTGCTAATTGATTAGCTATATAACTTATTATTAATGACAAAACATCGCTGAAGTTGTGTGCAGCATCACTAAGTAATGCCATACTTCCCGATATAACACCACCTATTGCCTGAGCCAGAGTAATTCCTATGTTAAGCAGGATTGCAAATCCCAGATTTTTGCCACTTACATTGTAGTGATGGTTTACTTCATTCATTATTTTTTCTGTTCAAGGTTAAAAAATCATATTGAATAAATATCCAACTATCATAATACCTCCGCCCACGATTCCGATAAATGTCAAAATCAACGGGAGTTTCAGCACTTTACGCAGTATTATCATTTCAGGCAGTGATAAACCAATTACCGACATCATGAATGCAAGTGATGTTCCCAGAGACGCTCCTTTTTCAATCAGAACAGAAACAATAGGTACGATACCAGCGGCATTTGAATATAATGGAATGCCAATTAAAATTGACAATGGAACTGAGTACCATGAAGATTTACCCATAAGCGATGCCATAAAATCTTCAGGAACATAGCCATGTGCTCCGGCTCCTACTGCGATTCCTAAAGCTACATAAATCCATACTTTACCAACAATATCTTTAACCGCATCATAACCCATGCTAATCCTGGTTCCTATTGTCAACTTCTCTTCTTCATCTCCACCATTACCCAGATGGGTCTCATACACCCATGGCTCAACCCACTTTTCGAGTTTAAGAAGTCCGATTACCCATCCTGCAAAAATTGCAATAGCCAGGCCTGTTCCTACATAAATCAAAGCAACTTTCCATCCGAACAATCCATACAGAAGAACAATGGCAACCTCATTTATCATTGGTGCGGAGATAAGAAAAGAAAAAGTGACTCCAAGCGGAACACCTGATTCAACAAAACCGAGGAACAGTGGGATTGCTGAACATGAACAGAAGGGAGTTACAATCCCTAATGATGCCGCCATAACATTACCTGTGAACGTCTTTTTTCCCTCAAGTGCTTTTCGGGTGCGTTCAGGTGTGAAATATGTCCGGATAATTCCAACAAAGAAAATGATCAGTGTAAGTAACATCAGGACCTTTGGAAATTCAAAAACAAAGAAACGAACAGCTTCAGTCAGATGTGCCCCGGCTGGCATTCCGAAAACCGTATCAATTAACCAGTCTGTTCCTTGCTGAAGGTTATGATATATAAAATACCATACAGGTAACAATGCAACGGGTAACCAGATATTTGATTTAATACTTTTCATTTATTCAGAATTAACATTTCGTCATACTACGAAATAATTTTGCAAATTTTTTATATGTAAACCCTTATTATGTAATAAACCCCGACAATAATAAACACAACAGCAATTACTCTTCTGAACCAAAGCTCAAAAGTTTTGATCTTATTATAAACCCCTCCTATTCCTGATACTGTGTAAGCCAGTACCCACGCAATAATAATTACCGGAATCCCTGTAGCGATGGCGAAGATAACGGGCAGATACAGACCTGATGCACTGGATATTGTAAGTGGCACAAGCATACCAAAATACAGTACTCCGCTGTAAGGACAAAAAGCCAGGGCAAAGACGATTCCCAGTAATAAAGCGTCAATAAACCGCCACGATTTTCTATTTTCCATCTTTTCAGAAAGCTTCCCCAGTCCGGGGAAATTTATCCTGATAATGTCAAGCATGAAGATTCCAATTAGTAATAACAGCGGTCCGATAATTTTCTCCCCGTACCTCTGAAAAAAACCTGAGAATTTAAACTGATCTGCTCCAAAATATATTATCAACGGGA
>JFJP01030261.1_pt1 | contig 11564 bp, 10 predicted proteins | sample 431651 | NCBI WGS metagenome assembly JFJP01 (sample SAMN02602958, study PRJNA72255) | Microbial mat metagenome, whole genome shotgun sequencing project. | biome: fresh water; feature: sink hole; material: water; isolation source: purple microbial (photo- and chemosynthetic) mats found in... | reverse complement strand
ATGGAGGCTATAATCAGGGGAAGGATCCGCTGTACCAGTGGAAGAGGGTGGGGGAGATGATAGAAATACCACAAGTGAAAGCAGCGCGGTTGTCATTCAAGGCGGTTGATACCGCATTAGCGGAAGATGAAAAGTTGATCATTCCTAACCGGTTGCGCCCCGTGAGCGCTGCTTTCGACTTCCCGGATGTACCCGAATATGCGCCGATCCGCCGGGCGCTGGCGGCGATTGACGCGGCGCATGATGATGGGGACTTGCCATCATTGCCGATTGAGTTGGCGCGGGATTTAAAGGAAGGTAACGATGGAGAGTATTGGGGGGATCAGGTTCACGCTTTCAAGATTCGGATCGCGGCGTTGTCCAAGATCAAGGAATTCTCGCTGGCCTGCGAAGTGGGGCACTTTTTAGACCATCAGGCTCTGGCTCCAGGGCAAGGGTATGCAACGCTCGATCCCAAAGGAGCCTTGCTGGATGTTCTGTTGAGTATTCGGCTATCGAAATCCGCGCAAGGCATTCAAAGTTATGCTCACGATGCAAAAGCCTATGACTATCTCAATGATGAAACAGAATGGTGGAGCCGCGCTTATGCTCAGTGGGTTGCTTTGCGGAGTGGATCGACCATACTCAAAAAACAGGCCGATTATGCGATTGAGAATGAAGTAGGCTATTGGGAATGGGATGATTTTAAACCCATTTCAGAGGCCATTGATTTATTGTTCAAGCAAAGGGGATGGTTATGAACTTCGATGACGATCTTCAACAGCAGTTTGAGCGGTGCCGGACCTTGGCGGAATTGAAGGTCGCGGTGCGGGAAACCCTCGCTCGACATGATCGGGACAACAGCGATAAATGGGTGCGGTTTATCATAAAAAGTTACTGTGGTGGCACTCGGGTGGAAGTCGATAGTTCTGGGCAACCCGTCAATCCATGGCGGCGTAAGTTCTTCTCACAGGAAGTGGCCCAACCCGAGCGCCTCGCCGCATAAATAACGCCGCCAACAGGCGTTCACGTTTTGGAGGGGAAGGGGGCGTAAAAAAGCGCACATGAGCGCCCCCTACCCGCGAGGCGTCGCCCGCTCCAGCCCAAACGCTGCTGCGGCCTTCACCAGCGTCGGGCGTACCCAGGTCAGCCGCCCGGCCTCGCCCACTAATCGCCGGAAATGCCCGCGCCGCCAATGCGGCCGCAGTGTCCGCCCGGATTCGGCCTCAACCGTCACCACCGCCACGGGCACGGGCACATCCACAATCACCCGCGGCCCAATCAGCGTCCGGTCATACGCCAACGCCAACCGCGTCCGACGCTTCGCATTCAGCTTGCCGAACGCCCGGAGTTTTGCCGCCAGCTCGGTGCGTTCCAACACCGGCTGCCGTTCTGCCTCCGGCAGGCGCAGATACAGCAGCACCTTGGCCAGCGCTTTGGCCACCGGCCCGATCATCGCCACTTCCTGTGGATCCACCGGTGCCATGCCCGGATGACTGTACACCGCCGGATTGTTGTAATACGCGATATGCCGTTCCAGCACCTGCGTCAGCGGCTCGTCTTCATCCTGCACAAACAGGATAAAATCCTGTGACGCATCATCCAGCGCATCCGCTTTGCCGACCGGCGATCCAATAATGACGACCTCAATCACCCGCGCCGGTTTCGCCGGATCCAGCCCCAGTAACCGGGGTCGCCCGACCCGGCTGAGCATCCCATGCCCGGCGGGCAGCGTATAACAGGCCAGATAGGCCCCTTCGCACTCATGCAGCCCGCTGAGCTTATGCGGCACCTGTAGCCGATTCCCGTGCGCCAACCGCAAATAGATCATCGGCTCCGGTGGCTCCAGATAGCGCACCGGCAACCCGGCCTCGACATCGGTCTGATCCAGCAGGGTTTGCAAGGCGGGCGTCACCTCCAGAATGGGATCGCCATAAGCCCGCAACCGGGCGCGGTTCATGGTCAGGATAAACGACCCGAGATGATGGTGGCCGAGAAGCTGTAGATACCTCTGCGTCACCGGGCGCATCCACGGCACATCATTGAGGATCGCCTCGGTCGGCGTCCCGGCATCGCGCAACAGCGGCTGTAACGGCTCGAACACCCCCAGATGTTGAAACACCTCGGTATCATGCGGTTCGCCGGAGCAAACATCGACGCGGATCGGGTGGGGCAGGATCAATACCTGCGGATCATGCAAGACGTGATTATCCATACGGTGACTCAGATCGCCCTCGGGGCGGGCGGAAACAGGTGATCGGCCCTCACCGGCGTGGCCGGGTTGCGCCGCTGCATGTACTGGAGCCAGTGCCAGGCCGCCCAGTCGTGGATCCGCGCCTCATGCCGGGCCAGATACGCCGCCCAGTCCGGATGCACCGTAGTACGCTCACACTCGCGATAGTCATCGCTGTTGAAGCGATACAGGGGGCGGGCGGTCGCAAAGTGAGTATTAGCGATTTTCGGCAGCGCCTTCTCGAACACCAGCCAAGCCCCTTTATCCACCCCCTGCAACTGCGGCTCCAGGAACGGCATCAGCAACCGATACGGGACGAAGTCCATCAGGCGCTGCGCGTCTTTGAGATCGCGGTTCTGCAACGCCGTGCGCAATACCTGGCAGTCACCAGCGAACAAAGGGGGCGATGGAGGCAGATTCAAGTCCAAAGCATCGAGCTTTTGCGCGAGGGTATCCTGTGTTCCAAACGACAACTTGAACGTATGGGCGAACCCAGCGATGGTGAGCATTTCCACGGTAATTTCCGTATAGGAATACGGCCGGGACGCCTGGAAATGATCGCGTCGGAGTATCTCCAGCAGCGCCAGAAAGAACACGAACTTGTAAGAATTCGTCGTATGGCGAAACAGCCCGGCCAACGCGGCGATATTCAGTGACGTTGCCGGCAGCAGGGGAGGCGCTGCCGCCGCCATCATGGGGTACGTTTAAACAAACGACACCAAAGTCCCATAGGATTTCGCACAAACGCGCAACTGGTATGGCGTTGAGCCGATTTTCGACATCCCAAATTGAGACGGTCGGCTAAGCTGGATTTTGGAGGGACATTGACCATCGATACCTACCCATCAGAAGTAACGGTCTTTCTAGGATATACAGAAAAGGATTGTTTTGCTTAACGATAATTGCCTAAGAAAAGGTCAGGAATTCGTAGGCGAAAATCGTGCAGAAAAAAACCTGTTACGGGGGTTTTTTAGTCAGTAGCCCGGCTGGTTACTCATTGACGAAGGAATCCTTACGCCTGCCCCTGCTTGAGTGAACGAGGCCTCCGAGGCGGCGATGACGCGATCGCCCAGTGACTGACGATGGCGACCACCGTGCCTCTAAATCAACGTGGCTTAGCGTCGAGAGTCCGCCCAACAAAGGTCTCGGTGAAGGTTGAGTTCACTGGCTCTTCTTCCCCTGCCGGGACTGACGCCGCAGAAATGCGGGCACAGCGTCGCCACTATCCGGTTCCTGCACCGACTCTTCCTTGGACGCTAATCGATTCGACATCCGGTGCGAAGAGTAATAGCTTTCCTTGCTGAACCGTTCTTCGTCACGAGCGGCGCTCAGTTTCTCCATCTCACTGACCACGGCGTCCAGCCACGGATTGTCCCGCGCCAGCCGTTTGGCCTTGGCCAGCAACTGATCGACCCGCTGCCAATCCCCCTGGCGAGCGGCCGCGCGGGCTTGAAGTTGTAAGCCGGCGCTTTCAATTTCGGCCAACCGCGCCGTGACGCGTTCGTCTTCCGACACCGCGCCGAACGCTGCTACCGGTAAGATCGGCAACGCCAACGTCGCGGAGACGCCGCTCTGGCTTTGTCCCTGCAAATCCGTCCAGGCCAGTTCGACTTCCAGTAGTGGCATGGATTGATCGCCGGCAGCTTCGATATCCTGGCGGCTGATTTGGAGGCGCAGTAAGGCCCAGGCTTCACCGTCGTAGGCCAGGTCGGGTAACCGCCAGATGCCTTCGCCGCAGGCGACGTAGTCATTGAGCAGTTCTCGTTTGACGCCCGGCGCGGTCCGCACCAGCACCTGTAGTTGCCGGGCGCACAGGGCCTGCATCAGGGCGAATTCTTCATCGAATTTGTCGAGTAGATCGTCGGCGGTATCGCTGTAGTAGGCGTTGCCCCTCCCGGCCTTGGCCATGCCGATCATCAGTTCTTCGTTGAAGCTGTTGCCCAGTCCATAGGTGGAGGTGGTCACACCAGTGCCCGCCAGCTCGGCGCATTGCTGGGCGATCACCGGCGGGTCACAGAGTCCCTCGTTGGCGTTGCCGTCGGACAGCAGCACGATCCGGTTGAGGCCGTCGGGGCGCAAGTGACCGGCGACTTCCGCCGCGCCTTGTACCCAGCCGCCGTGCAGGTGGGTATTCCCACCGGACTGCACGGTGGCCAGCGCCCGCTGAAAGGGCCGCTGATCCACCACCGGCTGGCTGGCGACCAGTACCTTGATCTCGTTATCAAACACCACCAGCGCCGCTCGGTCGCGAGCGTCGAGTTGCTGGATCATGGCGTGGGCGCATCGACAGGCTTCCGCCAGCGGCTGACCGCTCATGGAGCCGGAGCGATCCAGCACAAACGCCAGATTGAACGGGGGGCGGGGTTCACCCGTCTGGGGCGGGGCTTGGACGCGGATCAGCACTTCCACCGTATTCGCATGACCGGCCACCAGCGCCGAACGGCGTGGGTTGAGCAACAGTACCGGATCGGTCTCGTTCACCGTCTTCTCGTTCATCGCTTTTTACCTCCTTTGAAAAATTCCTCATGTAACGCCTGACGGAACGCATCCGCGGCCCGGTCAAGGCGCTCCTCATCCAGTTGCTGCAACCAGTGCGGGTCAATGAGCACTTCGCAACCGGCGGCGAGCCGCAATTTCACCATCGCCACCCGCTCAACCTGGCCGGCGGTATTGCCCAGCGCCTGCAAATCACTTTGCAGTTGCACGCGCCCCTGCGTGGCTACGGCGGCAGAGGTCAGAGCGGAAGTCGCCTCGCTGGGTTTTACCGCGGGTTGCTGGAAGCGAGCGACCAGGGCCTGCGCCTGCTGCCGCTGATCCCCCGGTACGGCGTTGGCAACCCGTTCCGGGCGTAACCCCGGCAACAGGGCAATGAGTCCCGCCTCATCGGTACGCCGGATCAGCTCGGCGATCTTGGCCAGTGGCCAACCGTCGCCCAATAACACGCGCACGGCCAGGCACTCCAGCACCTGCCGCCACTGGAACCGAATCTCACGCCCCAGCCGGTGGGGCTTGGTGATCGCGCCGATACTGGCGTAGTGGCGGATCAGGCGGGCATTGACCCCGGCCAGCCGTCCGTCTGGGTCCAATGGCGCGAGTTGGCGGTCGACTTCCGCCACCAACTCGTCCATGGACCCTTCCCAGGAAGAGGTTTCTGACAACATAGATTGAAAGTCTGCCGTTGGATGTTTTAATGTATAGTATTGGCATGACAACGAACGTTGTCAATAGCTGAAGTCTAGCCTTTGTGTACCGTTAATTTTATGGTTCGGTGTGTACAACCGGAGAAAAAAGATGAAAACCAAAGATCAAGAGTGGCTGGACTGGCTGGAGCGAGATCGCCACGACCCGCGTTACCAGATCATCCGCGCCGGGCTGGCTAAAATCCTGCCCTTTGATCTCGCCGACCTGATCAATAAGCAGCGGGTCAAGGTCACCGGGTGACGGCAGCGACCGAGCCAGAACGCCCTGCACGTTTGAACTGCGTGGCCCCGACGATGATGGCGCAGAAATTACGATAAACGAAACTGATACCGACCTGGACTGGCTGGCTCTGCACTTGTTTTCAAGCTGGCTCCGGTTCACCAGCGGCTAACCGAAAAGGAGCAAAAACATGTGGATTTTTTTGAACAACGCTTTTTTGAGTATCGTCGCCGACAAAAACCGGGGCGATAAGCTGCTGGTACGCGCCCGCGTCAATGGCGATATTAACCGGGTCTTCCCGACCGCCGAGGTCATCGAAGGCGCGGGAACGGATTACCTCTACCGCACCTGGATTGACCGGGAGGCGGTCGCCAAGGTCTTGTACCAGCAGGCGCAGCAGATCGACTATGGCAACTTCAAGAGCAGCGTCCAGGAAGATGACCGCCACGACGCCTATATGGCGGTCTGGCACGATATGAACCGCTACCAGCAGCGTAAGGCCCGCCCGCCGATACCGAACGCGAAGCTATTTATTGATGAGGATTTTATTGATGGCGATGAGCCGACCGTCGCGCATCGAGCCAAAACGCCCGCTGGCCAGGTGAAGCGCAAGCCCCCCACGAGGCGTGTGGTCAGGGCATAACCCGCTGCGTTGACCAAACCCGCCCGCGAGGTGGGTGTTTTGTTCCGCTGTCGTCTACCCTCTTACGTGAACCTTTCAACCGTAACTTGCCCAGGAGAAAACCGTGAATCATTTTGCTTTGCCCATGGCGTTGACCTTGATCGTAGCCACGGCGGGAAATACTCAACCCGTATCCGATCCATGGGCGACCACGGAAGCTTGCTTTAATGCAAAAGCCGCGCTCCGCGCATGTGGGCTACATCATGACGAGGCGTTTGATCGACTATCAAAAACATGCGATGACTACGCTAAAGCAATTCGTTTCCCAATATCACGTGTTGTGGATATCAATCAAAAATATAAGGAAACTAACGACAGGGTTTGTGAACTCGCCAAGGAAATCCGTGACAGCTTTCCAGTGACCATGGATGACCCCAAAGAACAGCGGGCGACTGAGTGTGCTAGAGTTTTAGGTGCAGCAATTCGTCAAGATTTGAAAGAGGTACGTCAGTTACGCCAAGTCTGCAATGCAATCCGCGACGCTGTTGCTGGCCCAACCGCAATCAGCTTGCCATCATCGCGTTCAGCCCGAAGTACCGGTGTGTTGTCCGTTTCGTCAGCGATCAGTCGTTGATAACGGCCACCCGTCATTAGCGCAAAGTACGTCGATGCAGCCGCTACCATTGGTGCTTGAGCACGTTCGCGAAATTGGTTCAAAGACTTCTGAAGCAGCGCATGAGCCAATTTCAAGCGTGCCCAAGGCTTAATAGCCGAACGGTATCGAGCTGCCGCCCCTTCCATGGCTTCCCGTGCTTTTGCCGCCTGATCGGAGGAATCAACGGCTTCCAGAACTTGCCGTGTCTTTTGTTCCTTCTCGTGAGCCGATTTTTGTTCCTGTTTGAGGCGATTGATCTCGGTACAACAACGCCCCAATTCGCTGTCAATGGCAATCGCGTCCTGGCCGGCAAGGCTGGTGCGCAATTCATCCAGCGATCGGTTCGATGCCTGCGCCAGTTGCTGGTGCTGGTCGGCCACGAACTCTTGTAACTGCCGCTTTCTGGCGGCCCTGTCTTCACATTCCGGTAGGTGATTGACCTCATCGATCCCGGCCGCTGCACAGAGTTTTTCCAGAACAGTAGTTTGCGTTGCCTGTTCAGCCTCAGCTTTTTGCTTTTTGTCTTGCGCCCGCTGGCGGTCATGGATCAATGTCTGCCTCTGCTGATCCTGCTTCCCGGACACTGCCAAGCGGCTTTTCAGACGATCGGTATAATCTTCCGCCAGTGCCGGTTCCGGAATCGGATCGCCCAGTACCATGGAGAGATGCTGGACCCGGGCCACGAAGTCTTCGATTACCGTCTGCCGTTGAGCCTGTTGAGACTTTGCCTCGGCTAGCGTAACGGCCTGTCGTTTCAGACTATCCAGGTCGTCTATACGAGCCTTGATGGTTGCTGGCGTACTATTGGTCGCAAGGTAGAGGCGGGGCTGCCACCCCTGAACTGCCGTCAGATGACTTTCCAGCTCACCCTCGGTCTTTATAATCTGAGTTTGCAGCCGCTCACGATCAGTTTGTCGAGATTTTGCCTCTTTGGCTCGTGCCTTCTGTTCGGCTTCGATCTTGGTTGCAGACGCTGCTCCTCCTTCGGCTCCCAGCCTTGCCAGTACCGTCGCCTCTGCATCTCGCAACAAGTTCAGTAAATCTGTGGCGCTGTTGATTTTTGGAATTTCATTATCATTTACTTCTACCGGTAGCTTACCCAGAAGGTCACCAAGCTCTTTCTCAGCAAGGTTTCTCAGTGCGGTCTCATCCGCACTCATCGCCTCCACCAACCGGACCAGTTCACCTACTGCATCCTGCCGCTGGATGGCCTGTGTACGATCCAGCGGTGTGGTTAGATCTAGTCGTACCTGTTCAATCCAGATCTCTACGTCGCCCAGATCCTGTGCGGTGGCCCGAATGTTCGCATCAAGCGTCCCCGGTTGGTTGGCCTCGATGGTATATAGCCTGGTCGAGCCGGTTAGCCTGACGCGCACCGCATGAAGTCGGTCCCTGGCGTCAATCAGCAAGGGCTCCAGGGTTTCACGAAAGACTTCGCCCATCCGTTCCAGCCGGTCGACGCCATCCAGCGCCACCTCCAACTGATGCCAACGCACTACATCCAGGGGAATGAATTCTGCCTCGATCTTGCCTGCCTCTACACTGATCGACTCGCAACCCTTCGGACCTGTTTCATTCGCATGCCGTCCTTGGAGATTGCCCGGAAAGACGATGTGTGGTTTCTCTAACACGACTTCTCGGGTATGAATGTGTCCCAGCGCCCAGTAGTCGTAGCCCTTGGCGCTCAGGGTCGCGATATCGGTTGGCGCATAAGTGTCGTGGTGTGGCCGCCCGCCCAGACTGGTATGCAGCATTCCTATGTTGAAGAAACCTGGAACCGGTGCAGGATAAGACGGCGTCAGATCTTCATCGACTGCTCGACTGGGAAAGCTCCGGCCATGGATAGCTACTGCCAGTTCATTAATGCAAACAGTCTGCGCGACATGGCTGGAAAAAACGGTCACATTTGATGGCAACTGCACCTCTCGGGAGATCTCACCTTGAGCATCGTGATTCCCCTGTACGATGAAGACTCGGATTCCCACCCGGTTGAGGCGCGCCATCTGCTCATGGAAAAACAGACCCGTGTGGAAATCCCGCCAATCACGATCATAGATATCGCCAGCAAGGAGGATAAAGTCGACGTGTTCAGCAATGGCCTTATCCACCATCCGCTCGAGTGCGCCACGGGTCGCATTCCGCAGGCGTTCTACAGGTGCACCCTCATAGCGGGCCAGTCCGCGGAGTGGACTATCAATATGCAGGTCAGCAGCATGCAGGAAACGCATCGTTCAGTACCGGTCGTGTTAGTGAACTAAAAAATTCGATGAAGGATTTTAACTAATCGGGTGCACAATAGTGTACATCTTGCCTGAATCTATTCAGGCGTTTCACAGAACAAGAAAGGTTTTCGATGACACCACGATTGATCGCCCCGGGCATGCGCGTCCTTTGCCGTGATGCCGAATGGCTGGTGACCGAAGTCCATGCCGAAAAGCATTTCCAGACCATTCGCTGTGTCGGTGCCGACGATCTGGTGCGCGGTCATGAAGCGGTATTTTTGACGCTGCTGGATGATGTGATCCCGATTGATCCACGCGCGACAAAACTGATCCGCGGCGGCGACCCCCGGTATCTCGACCGTGCCCGGCTGTTCCTGGAAGCGCAGTTGCGGCAGATGCCGTTAACTGACCCCGAGCCACGGGTTGAGGGCCTGGGCGCTTTCAAGCCGATGCGCTACCAGCAGGAAGCGGTACACCGTGCTTTGCTGCAAATGCGGCCTCGACTCCTGCTGGCCGATCAGGTGGGTCTTGGCAAAACGATTGAAGTGGGCATGATCCTGAGCGAGTTGATGCGTCGTGGCCGCGCCAGCCGCATTTTGGTGCTGGCCAAGAAGTCGATGCTGACGCAATTCCAGGCTGAGCTTTGGAACCGCTTCGCGATTCCGCTGGTGCGCCTCGATTCGGTGGGCGTCGCCAAGTTACGTTTGAAAATTCCCGCATCGAAAAACCCGTTCGAGGTTTATCACCGGGTCATTATTTCGATGGACACCCTCAAGGATATTGGCCGGTATCGCCATTTTCTGGAGGATGCCCGCTGGGACGTCGTGGTTATTGACGAGGCGCACAATGTCGCTGCCGCCGCCAACCCTGAGAAGCAACTCAACTACCGCCTGGCGCGACTGCTGTCCCGCCGCACCGACAGCCTGATCCTGACCACCGCCACGCCCCACAATGGCCGTCGCGAAACCTTTGGTCGGCTCATCACCCTGCTGGACTGGTCCGCGATCCCCGATCCGCGGCTGCGCGATTACGGCCCTGAGGATATCTCGCCCTTTTTTCTCATGCGCTTTAAGGAAGACGTGCGCGGCGAGGCCGGCGACCAGTTTGCCGAGCGCCAGGTCGCGCCGCTGTCCTCCACGACGGTGAACGCCAGCGCGGAGGAGGAAACGCTTTATGCGGAATTGGGCCGGCTTCGCCACCAGGCGAAGACCGGCCAGTTCAAGACCGAGGCCATCATCCAGTGGGGCCTGTACAAGCGCTTCCTGAGCAGTCCTGAAGCCTGTCTCTCCACCGTCGCTAAGCGACTTGCCACTCTCAGCGGAAACCCCGACCGGGTGGACGAGGTCGCCGCGTTGACCACCATGAAGCGCCATCTCGCCAGGCTCTCCATCGCCACCAGTAGCCGCTTCCAGTTGCTGGTGCGCGAGCTGCGGGCCATGGGCTGGACCGGAAAGCCCCACAGCCCGCGTATTCTGCTATTCACGGAAAGCACGGTGACCCAGGCGGCGCTGGCGCGTGCGCTGGCCCGGGAATTTGGCCTTCCGTTCAGCGACCGGCATGAAGATCAGCCCGGTCAGGTCCTGGCGATTATTCACGGTGGCCAGCCCGACGTGACGCTGGCCAAAACTGTGGAAGCGTTTGGTACGGGAAGTAGTCCAGTGCGCCTGCTGGTCGCGACGGACGTGGCTTCCGAAGGCGTGAACCTGCACCACGAGTGCCACCACATTATTCACTACGATCTGCCCTGGTCGATCATTACCCTGATTCAGCGGAATGGCCGGATTGACCGCTTCGGTCAGCGTCACAATCCGATCATCCGCTACCTGATGGTGCGTACCCGTGAAGGCGAACTGAAGGGCGATGAAGAACTCTTTTCGCGTCTGGTCGCCAAGGTGGAGGAGATCAACCGCAGTACGCGCACCGGGGAGAGCGTCCTCAAGCTGTACGACCCCGACGCCGAAGAAGCCTACATTGCGGAGAACGGTTTGCTCAAAGGTGACGCCGACATCCTCGATAAAACCAACCCGCAAACTGGGGAAAGCGCTGGCCTGGAAACCGACCTTTTTGTTGGGCAACACAACGACCGTAACCGCTCCGGTTCCGGCCGGTAAACCCGTTGACAACTCGCGCGTCCGGCTCTACGACGACGCTCGATTTCTGGAGGCCGGCTACCGGTACCTGAAGGACGAGATGGGCGATCACCGCTGGCGCGATCTTGAAAAAAGCGACCATCTCTGGATGTTCGCTCCACCGCCTGAACTTCGGCGGCGACTGGGTGCACCGGATGCCGAAGACAGCGTGATCTTTGGTGCCACGGCCTTGCCGGAAGAAGCCTGGCCCGCCCGGGGAGAATTCCATTTCACCACCGACCCGGAGCGGGTCAACCTGGCCATCCGCGCCGCGCTGGCGATGAAGGGCCAGTGGAGCAACGAG
>JFJP01024696.1_pt1 | contig 11565 bp, 19 predicted proteins | sample 431651 | NCBI WGS metagenome assembly JFJP01 (sample SAMN02602958, study PRJNA72255) | Microbial mat metagenome, whole genome shotgun sequencing project. | biome: fresh water; feature: sink hole; material: water; isolation source: purple microbial (photo- and chemosynthetic) mats found in... | reverse complement strand
ATCATATTTGCCTGGAGCGAAATCGATATTAATCGTCGCATGCACCAGCAACAGGTAGTCGTTTGAATGACGCGAGAGAGACTTCGCTCAGCCGCTGGACGTGAAACACGTGGACGCGAGGGGAAACAGACTCCTCGAATCCGCAGACGCCTTCAAGTCGGACCCCGAAGAGGTCGAGGCGATCGATCAAGAAGACAGGTACGAGCAGCTGCAGGCCCGCCTGGCCTACCTCGAGCGCAGGCTGATGGAGCAGGCCATCGAAGAGCGCAAGAAGAAGCCAGCCACGCCTGTGGCTCCCACCTACTTCATCGAAGAGAACACGGTCAAAAACAGACAAGAAAGACAAACCAACCAACGCAAAACCGAAAAACGAAGCAGTTCTGGCGTCGCTGCGAGAGCGCCAACCGAAACTCAAAAGGCTGCGCCTCCCAGCACCAAGGCAAAGACGGTCCGCAACGACCCGAAGCTCGAGGCAGAAGTAGCCGACCGTCACCAGTTCGTCAGCAAAGTGCGCGACTCGAACTTCGCCCTCACCAAAGAAGTCCTCCACAAGCAGCAGCAAAACGAGCAGCTGCGCGACGACCTCGGCAAGAAAGAGGGCGAGCTCGGCCTGGTGGCCATGGGGCTGGACCGGATGGAGATGCGCGAGACGCGGCTCTTGCAGGAGGTCGAGCTGCTGAAGCAGCAGAACAGGCTGCTCGAAGACAAGGTCTTGCAGCTGCGCTCGGACCTGCAGGAGTCCCTCGACAACAGGCACTCCGAAAGCTTCCTGCTGCTCGAGAACGAAGCGCTGCGGGAAGACGTCGCGCGGCTGATCAAGATGCTGCAGACCACCAAAGAAGTAGCCTCGCCTCACGCAGTACAAGAACTTCGCGGACTACGCAGACGCCTCGGGCTCCATCCACTACCTCAAGTCCGTCGGCAAGTTCTCCCGCCTGGACCTGGCCGAGCGCTTCAAAGACCTCAGCAACCTCTGCGCCTGCAAAGCCCAGGACCTCTTCATCGATGAGAAGGTCCTCTGGGTCCCGCAGGAAGCCTACAAGTTCGCGCACCAGTTCCGGCTCAAGTACGACGGCCGCCTGACCGACACGCTGATCGAACACCTGCTCTACGAGCTGAACAAGATCTGGAACTCGCGCGAAAAGCGCATGACCTCGCTCGTCAAGTCCAACTACAACAACGAGGCCGAGTGTAGCCCCGACTCACGCAGACCTGCGCCGCAAAATCGCCAACGCGCCGAACCTCGAGCTGGCCAGCCTGCAGAGCGAGATCGGGCGACTCAAGAAAGACCTCAAGGAAGCCTACAAACACAACCGCGACCTGCACGTCGCTCGGCCGCAGATGAACCCCAAGGGCCTCGAGTACATCAAAGGCGCCTTCAAAATGGGCAACGACGTGACGGTGCTCAAGCGGCAGCTCGAGAAGCAGAACACGCTGCAGCGCGAAGTGACCGAAGCCTACCAGAAGATCCTCAACGAAGACTACCGCGGCAACATCTACCTCTCCGAAGGCACCAAGCTCGCGCGTAGGCTCGCCTCACCAGACCGCAAAGACAGAGCGCTCTCGGCGAAGCTCCGGGCAGACCTCGCAGACCTGATCAAAGACTTCCAGGCCAAGTCCGAGCCTGCGCGCGACTCGCAGGATTCCCAGCGGCAGGCGCAGATCCGAGACAACTTCGTGGTACGCCTGGCTGAGCAGACGCTGCTGCAGCGCAAAGTAGACGGCTTCTGCAGCCAGCTGGAGAAGGAGGAGCGCACAGCCGAGACTGCTTTCGCGGACACACGCGACCGGGTCTACAGGAAGTAACGCAGAAACTCGAATTAATGTTAGTACCGACACGCGAGGCAGCTAGTGCTTCAGCTTTTGGGCCACGGTCGCGTCGAACGACTCGATGATCTCTCTGAAGATCTGGTGAGGCGCGCCTACCAGTGACGAGAGGCCTGGTCGCAGCCTGTCCAGCTTGCTCGCCGCCCTCTTCAGCTTCAAGTGCACCGTGGACGTCAAGTCGTCCTCGGGCAGTCTGTCCCGGGCAGGCCTCGGAGGCTCCGGTTCTTGCTCGCCGCCTTGGTTGTAGGTTTTGGAGAGGAAGTAGTGGTTGCTCATGATGCTGCCCTTGTTCGGGTCCAGCGGAGCGGCGAGGATTTCTCTGATCTGCTTGGCCACAGCGTACGTCTTGCGAGGTCAACTTGCTGTGCGGCCTGCTCGCCTCGCCCGGAGTGTTGGGCTTGCTCGAGGAGTCCAGGTGCAGGTCCGAGAAAGACCCCGAAATGCCTGCAGACTTGAAGAAGATCTCTGCGACGGCGTTCTGCGGCGGCGCGTCGCGGAGGAAGGGGTGTTCGAGGAGCGCCTTGGTCGTCGGCCGCTTGGAGGGGTCTTTGGCCAGACAGAGGCTGACGAAGTCTCTGATTTTGCTGGTCACCAGCGCGTACCTGGAGAACTGGCTGCCGAGCGGCGGCGGCGGACTGTTGAGGATTTCGAAGAGCACCTTGGTCTTTTGGAAGTTGCGGTAGGGCAGCTGGCCGGTGGCGAGCTCGGACAGCGAGATGCCGAGTCCCCAGACGTCGGACTCTTTGCTCGGCCGGCTGCCCTGGATGAGTTCGGGGGCGAGGTAGAAAGGCGCGCCTTTGAAGACGCTCTTGCTCTTGGTGACGCGCTTTTGGAAGAGCTGGCTCATGGCGAAGGGGAACATCTTGATCTTGCCTTCGGCCGTGATGAAGACGTGCGAGGGCTTGATGTCGTTGATGATGGTGCCGAGGCGGTGGAAGTGGTCCATGTACTGCACCAGGTGCTTGGCGATCGCGGCGACCTCGAACTCCTCCAGAGCCTTCTTGCGGCCGATCTGGTCAGGCCGGCCTACCAGGTCCATGAGCGAGCCGTTTTCGAAGTGCTCCAGGACGATGTAGAGGTTCGCGGAGTAGATGAAGCAGTCGTGCACGGAGGCGTGGCGCTCGGTGAGGCCGAGGATGGCCTCGCGCACTTCCCGGAGCGTGTCTTCGAGTTCGTCGAGCTCGAGCACCGTGATGACCCTGATGACCACGATCTCGCCCGAGCTCTTCCAGAGGCACTTGTAGAGGAAGCCGGTCGAGGTCTGCGCGACGCACTCGATGAAGTCGTACTGGCTGATCTTGGTCTGGTCCGCAGAGCCTACCTCGAAGACGTACTCGTCCAGGTCGTCCATGTGCTCGCAGCGCACTGTTAATTACTTATTCTTCGGAGGCTTAGGTTAGCGCTATGTGCGAGCTGTAGAGGTCACGCTTCAGGGCCGACGGCCGTTTCTTCGTCGCGAAAAGGTCCAGCTCCTCGGACTGGCCGCCCCGGAAGATGCGCGAGTGGGCCTTCAGGTCTTTCTTGGTCTTCCAGAAAGACTCGGACAGCTGCTGAGCGGGGCCTACCCTCCGCAGCGAGTCGTCGACGGACTCTCTCAGCGCGGACTGCTCGTAGGTGAGCGGCCTGGCCGGGGACTGCGCGCCAGCGAGGACGCCCTGCTGAGAGACGGGTACCTGTCGCTCGAGTTCGGGCGTGGTCTGGCTGAGGCTGGGCTGCAGGCCGCTGCCCTTGCGCCTGCCCGGCTGCCGACTCTCGACGCGGTAGAGGTTGCCGGGCAGGTTGCTCGCGGTGCGCCAGACGTACTGGTCCATGAGCACCTGCGCGGTGTTCTTGAGCGACCCGTTGTAGCGGCGCAGGTCTTCCCGGATCTCGTTCTGGTCAGCCGGGGCTACGCAGGAGGCCGGCAGGCAGTGCACCTGCGTGTAGTACTCTCTGCGCATGAAGGGCGCCGCCTTCAGCTGCCGGCGGCCGCTGCTGCTCGGCCGGACCTGCACGTGGTCCATCTGCCGCTGCTGGCGCGCGCGGCGCTGCTCGAAGCCTTCGTGCGGAGAAGCAGACTTCCTGCTCACTCCCGGTCTACAGCAGCAGGCTCGGCATGTCGCCCCGGCCGTTCAGCGTCCGGCCCAGGTACACGTGCGCAGTCCCAGGCCCGCTCGCGCCTGGCCGGTACACCGCAGCTGCGCTCGTCTGCAGCCCCGGACCCGGCCGCCCCTCCTGCCCCTGCCCCTGCCCCAGCTCCCTGCTCACCTCGTGGCGCCGCTGAGGCGTCCGGCCGGCCTGCGACGCGCTGCTCGGCCGCTGAATCTGCGCCTTGCTCATGCTGCTTCCGTTTGTGTCAATTTATCGCGAGAAGGCAATTCACGCCTCCGATGAAAGAAAACATCAAGGTCGCCATCCGCCTCAAGCCGCTAGACGGCGGCCAGCAGGAGAACAGGGACGGCCGCATCCAGTACGCGGGCAAAACCGAGCTCACGTAGGCCTCGCTCATCGAGAGAGTCACCCCCACCGAAAACCGCGCGAACGTCCGCCAGTTCCGCTACGACTACGTCGCCAGCGATGCAGTCGGCCAGGAAGCCTTCTTCAAAGGCGTCGGACTAGACAGACACCTCGACAGGCTCTTCCAAGGCTTCGACACCACCGTCTTCGCCTACGGACCCACGGGCAGCGGCAAGACCTACACCATGCAGGGACTCGCAGACTACACCGCCACGCACGCCAGCAGACACACCACGCAAGGCGTCATCCCGCGCTGCCTCGAGTGGCTCTTCAAACGCATCGACGCGCTCAAGCAAGAACACCCCCACCAAGAACACCGCGTCAAGTAAAAGACCCTCAGCAGTCTGACCTTCGTCCAGCTCTACAACGAGAAAGTCTACGACATGATGGAAATCAACGACTTCACCGAACACAAGCTCAGGTTCAGCGCCAGGGACCAGTTCTTCGTCGAAGGCATCAAGAGCGTCACCGTACAAAACGCTAAAGAAGCCATGTAGCCTTCCCTCAAACAGACTCAGCTACGACTCCTGCGCCAAAAGACTCATCGTCGCCTCTCACAGACTCAACGCATCCTCCAGTCGGTCTCACGCGGTCTTTACCGTCCAACTTGAAATCCTCAACGAAGAAGGCGTCAAGACCTGCTCCTCGAGACTCATGCTGGTGCTCTCCATCTCACTCAGGTCGACCTGGCAGGTTCTGAGAAGATCTACAGCTCGATAAAAGACGCGAAGATGAAGGAAGAGAGCATCAACATAAACCGCAGTCTCTTCTCGCTGCGGTAGCCTCTGCTGAGCAGGAAGGTGATCACCGCGCTGTCTGAAGGCAAGTCTTCGCTGCACGTGCCATTCCGCGACTCGAAGCTGACCTGTCTCTTGAAGCAGTCGCTCGGAGGAGACGGCTCATGTCTGATGGTAGCGACTCTAACCCGAGATCGGCTGCGTGCTGCCCACCAAGTTCTTCTACGAAGACAATCTGGCGACCCTCAACTACGCGTACAAAGCGAACAACATCGTCAACAACATCAAGCGACACGAAGACCCAGGCTTCGACCTGATCACTCGCCTGCGCGGAGAAAACTCCAAGCTGCTCTCCGAGCTGGACCGGGCCAACAAGCAGATCTCGATCATGGAGTCGCTCATGCACAAGAAGCTCGAAACCAGCCACGCCAGCGGCTTCTCGGCAGGCGAGCTGGACAACACCAGCACGATGTACTCAAAGATCTACGAGAAGCTCGACATCTTCCACCTCGACGAAAACCAGGAAGACAGCACCGGATCGAGGAAGGTACGCTGCGCTGACCCAGCCGCTGGCCCTGCGCTTCGTCGAGACCATGACGCTCTTCAAAGACCTGCTGATGGCGAACCAAGAGCTGCGGTCAGAAATCAGCGCTCTGAACTCGACCGTCCACGAGTCCGACCTCGAGAAGCGCTCGCTGCTCGCGGAAAACCAAGACCTGCGCGAACAGATCAACACGCTGCGCACAGACCTGCTCATCAAAGACGAGACTCTGCGCAAGTCCAGGAAAGAAGACCGGCAGCCAGGCCCGCAGCCCTTCGAGCTCCTTGCACGCAGTACCCATCCCTGACCCAGCCTCCCAACAGCTGCCCCAGGACACAGGCCGACTCTCCGCCACCTTCAGCAAGCCCTTCAAAGCAGCCTCGACCGCCCCCGCGCACCGCAGCCAGTCGAACTCGACCAGCTCGCGGCCGGAGACCAACCACTCCTCGGACTTCGCACGGCAGAAGACCCAGACGACCCAGAGTCGCGCGATCTTTATAAACGAAATGGACCCATCGCTCGACCTGCCCGATCCGAAGAAGCAGGACCTCCAGCCGCGAGCGAGCGTCGCGTCCACCGGCAGCAAGAAGCCCTCGACACGCATCAAGGTCGGCGCGGTGAGCAGGCAGAAGACGCGCGACCTGGACTTCATAACCTTTTGCTAATTAAGTACCCTACTCCGCAGCCGCTCTATAATCCCAGATGCACAACGAACTCGACCTCAGGCAGACCGCCCCCGTCTCAGGCATGCTCGAGGAAGACCTCGGCGACAAAGACGGTAGCTGCCGCTGAGCAGAACTCGCGCTGGCCAAAGAGAACCTGAAGCGCGCCATCCGCAGCTTCCTCGAGGAGAACACGATCTACAACCTGATGCCGACCAACGCCGAGGTGCGCCTGGCTGACCAGATCCCGATAATCGACATCGACCTCTCGGTGCTCGACATCATCGGCATCATGCGGCAAGAAGAGAAGAGCTACTGTCTCTGCTGGAACTCCGAGCGACAGCGCATCGACGGCATCCACCTGATGATCGACTTCATGAACCTGCTGCTCAGTCTGGACCTGAACCACTTCGTTGCAAGTAAGCCCGCCTTCCTATTTACATACTTAGAAAAGATAAAACGCGAGACGATATGCAGGAAGTGTACCTCGAGATGAGGAAGAACCTGCGCATCTACTTCCAGGAAATCTCGCTGCGGAAGGTGCGGGAGAACCTCAAGACCTTCAAAGGCCTCACGACGCAGACGCTATTCAGCATGGAGATGACCTCGACGATCTTCAGCGGCATCCAGAAGCTGAAGGAGTGCAAAGTAGGCCACCTGATCGTCACAGAAGGCGCAGACATTTCCTCGACGGCAGGAGTGATCACCAAGAGAGACATCCTGGTCTACATGATCAAGAACTTCACGACGGACTCGCAGATCGACATGCTGCTCGACGAGAAGATCTGCAACCTGCAGATCGGGACGCTCGGGTCGGACGTCTTCACGGTGAGCAAGCACGAGACGCTGCGGCGCGTGTTCGCGGATATGCTGCGGCTGAAGCTCGCCTGCGTGCCGGTGGTCGACGAGCAGCGGCAGTTCCACGGCGTGATCAACAAGCACCACGTCGAGCTGCTCTTCCGCGAGTGCTGCCTGCACTTCGTAAGCGACTGCTCAGCAGCTGGACTTCCGCGTCTCGGACTTCTTGGAGAGCGTCAAGTCGCTGAAGCTGCTCCAAGACGTCAACACCAGCGTGGTCTACCCCAGCGACACCCTGCGCGACGTGGTCCAGAAGTTCCTGCTGAACAAGGGCCAGAACATCTACCTGGACGCTGGCGACCGGCTGCTCGGCATCATCTCGATTAACCACATCATTAATTACCTGCTCTAATTGGCCCGCTGCGACCAGCTGTAATTCCTCTGGGAGGAATATCCGGGGACGCATGTTTTTGGAGTAACAAACAAGGGAATGCAGCTAGACCTCTGTTTGTGATGTCCCCGGGGTACTAGGCCGACCCAACCCACAAACTCACGTGCGTGGGAAGACAGTCTTCCAATAGAGGAAGACGAAGGCGGATGCTTTTTGACAGATGGCCTAACACTGGCCTGCCTTTGGGATACCGGTACCGTGTTCCACAGTTCCAGACAGTGACCCTTCTACAACTCAAAAAACATCAACTTCCTTTCTCTAAACTCAAGAAAAGAAACCTAGAATCCTTACCTAAAAAAAAAAAGATTCGAACAATCGGTAGTATAGGAATCGAGGAGCTTCCGTGCAAGATACTTCTCCGGCCGAGGGTCGGGGGACCGGCTACGGCGACGCAGGAGAAAGACTGGGAGGCAGCTATTTAGGCACGGGAAGTACTTAGAGGACCTTCGCTTCTGTCTTGAGCTTCGCGATCAACTCGTCCACCGAAGCGACCTTGACTCCTGCGATCCGCTTCGGAGGCTCTTCCACTGCGAGGACCTGCAGCGCGTGGACTGCGCCGACGTCTATCGCCTTGAGCTCGAGGGTCTCGATGGTTTTCTTTTTGGCAGCCATGATCTGCTTGATGGAGATGTTGCGGGGCTCGTTGAGGCGCAGGTCGCTGGTGATGACGCAGGGCAGCGGCAGGCGGAGCAGCTGGACGCCTCCGTCTATCTCGCGTTCCACCAAGACGACGCTGCCGTCAACCTGCACTTTGGAGGCGAAGGTCGCCTGGGACCAGCCGAGCAGGCCTGCAGCCATCTGGCCGGTCTGGTTGTAGTCGTCGTCGATGGCCTGCTTGCCGAGGAGGATCAGGCTGACTTGTTCTCGGAGCGCGAGGAACCGGATCACTCTCGCGACCAGCAGCGGCTGGATGACCATGTCTATCCGGTCTTCGGTCAGCACGTGGATGCCTCGGTCTGCGCCAATGGCCAGCGCTGCCTTGAGCGTCTCGTTAGCTCTGGTCACTGGAGCCTACTGTTTGGGTCCGATGGTCATCGCGACGATCTCTGCGACCTGGTTCTTCTCTTTGAGTCGCACCGCTTCTTCGACAGCGATCTCGCAGAAGGGGTTCATGCTCATCTTCACGCCGGCCAGGTCCACGCCGCTGCGGTCGGGCTTGACTCGCGCCTGCTGAGCGGTCGGCTACCTTCACGCTGTAGTCCAGCACGCGCTTGATCGGCACCAGCAGCTTCATCTCCGCGATTATATCTCGACTCGAAGTAGTGATTAATTACTGCCTGGCTGCGCTCGAGCCGGAGGCTTGGCCTCGCCGCTCTGGGTCTGCGGCTTCGGGCCGAGGAACCGGTCCGGCGCGCTGAAGTCTTGCGGCTGCGGAGCCTGGCCCTCCTCGAAGACGTACTGCGGGGTGTCCGAGTACCACTTGAGGAAGTCTTCTTCTTCGAGGACCTCCTGGAAAAGCTTTAGCTCCCGCGGGTAGACGTCTGGGAAGGAGTGGAACTTGCGCTTCAGGTGGCGCAGGTACTGGGGGTCGTCTGGTGAGCAGGGGCTACTTTTGGAGACCAGCTCGCCGCGCAGGCCGTGGATGCTCAGCAGGAACTGCGGGACAGAAGCTGTCCAGATCGCGTAGGAGGTGCTGGAGGTGACCAGGCAGAAGTCCAGGAGCATGCGGGCGGACATCGGCGCGAGTCTGATGGGTGCGACGTACCTGCGGAGACTGAGGGAGAGCGCGATGCCGAGCGCGATGCCTCCGTAGACCGGGTAGAAGAAGGATTCTGGTCAGCAGGCGGTACTCTTGTTGTCTTCGACCACCCGGTGCAGCTCTGGCTCGAGCGGCTGGAACTCTTCGAAGAAAAAGCCGACCTCGTCCATCCGCGCCTGCCACTCCCGCGAAATGAAAAGGTTCGCCAGCTTTTCTCTGTACGCTTCGAGCATTATTTATTAAAGACTGTACTTGAACTTCTGGCGTCTCCAGTACGGCAGCATCTTCTTCACGCGGTACTCGTCTGCCACGTGGATGTACTTCAGGCGTCGGCCGCGGAGACGCGCCTGTCTGGACTTGTTCCGCATCAAGTGGTGGTGGTTCGTCCGCAGCACTTTGAAGCGACGGTCGTGGCGAGGACCCACCTGCGTCACCCGAGACTACGATCTTCACGCGAGCACACATCGATCGGCAGCTCTTCAGCTTGTAGTGCTTCTTCGAAGTCTTCCGGCTCTTCTTCCATGAGGTGCGAGGCTTCCTGTCGCCCGAGAAACCGATCTGGCCTGCGTCAGTCAGACCTTGCCTTTTATCCTGCGTTCCTTCATGAAGAAGAACTTGCGGTGCGCCAGACTCTCTCCGTATCCGCGACTCAGCACGCCTCCGAACAGGCCGAGGCTGGGGGCAAGCCTGCCGAGCAGCGAGGCCCTGCCAAGGGCAGACTCGGGCATCGCGACGAACCCGCGGGCGAGTCTCGCGGCGTTCCAGAGGCCTGCAGCGGGCGACCTACTTCCGCAGAGCACCGACTTCAACATTAATTAAAACTCGGAGCGATGACGTTGAACCTGCCCACATCGACCGAGTTCTGTTCGCAGTGCGGGTCGCTGGTCTCTCTGCCGACGCACCAAGACTTCATCGAGTGTTTCCGGTGCAGCAGCAAGATAAAGCTGTCCGGTAGGCCCCCCTGAGCAGACTACGGCTTCGCGCCGATCACCACGAAGAAGGCCTACGCGGAGAAGAAGGACTGGCTCGATGACTACTCAGCGCACCACCGCGTGCTGGAGTCGGGCGAGAAGTTCGAGGACGAGCCGGAAGACGCGGACGCGGAGTTCCCGAAGATCGAGCAGCAGTGCATCAACGAGAAGTGCGACTCGGACGTCTGCTACTACTACACGCAGCAGACCCGCAGCGCTGACGAAGGCCAGACGCTTTTCTACCGCTGCGTGAAGTGCGAGTAGGCTCGGATAAGTAGTACTCGGTTCATACTGAACAACTAGCAGCTAGTTAATTACTTCTGGTCGGCTGAGAGTAGTAGTCTCCACGCCTGCCACCTCGAAGACCTGCTCGAGCGTCTGCGCGTCGAAGATCAGCGAGAGGCACCCGCCGTGCGCGGTGACGATTTGGCGGAAGAGCAGCTCGTTCAGCCGCTTGAGCTCGCTGCTCGCGTTGCGCACGTTGAAGGTGAGGATGGGGTGCACGAAGTTGAGCACCGTCTCGTCGATGCGCTGCGCGTTGTCTCTTCAGCGGAGCCTACCGAGGAGGAACTTCGCGAAGCCGGCCTTGGTCTTGATGCTCAGGTTGATGTACTGGCGGTTCAAGGTGCTGCGGAGGATTTCTGGTGAGGCGCGCCTACTCTTGTCTTCGTAGTCGCGCAGGTTGATGATGCACTCTGCGGCGAGGGTTTTGATCTGCGCGTTGTTGTTGGCCACGAGCCTGAAGAGACACTCGAGGAGCCGCGAGAGCGTGCGTTCCTGGACGGCCTGCTGAGCGGCGGGTACCTTGACGACGGGCCGCAGGTCTGCCTTGAGGAGGCTGAGCGACTCGATTTGGATCTTCTGGTTGCAGTCTTCGAGCAGCTGCAGCAGCACGTCGAAGAACTTGAGCAGGTGGACGGAGCGGGAGAACTTGCCCGCGTGTTCTTTGCTCAGCTCGCTGATGACCCGCAGCGACTCGACCTTCCCTTGCCAGTCTGGTGAGCGGGGGCTACCTTCCGCTTCGAGGTCTGCGAGGAGCGCAGGCATGCACTCGAGCTCGGGGTAGACCCGGCCGGACTGGGCCGCCTTGCGCGAGCGGATCATCAGGTCGTTGCGCGGCTGCACCTGCGGAAACTGCTGCTTGGGCTGCACCGGGTCTTCGGGCTCGCTGGCCTCCTTGAAGCCCAGCTCGCTGCGCATCAGCGGTTTGGACCCGAGCAGCGGCATCGGCGCCAGGTCTTTGGGCAGCTCTTCGGTCCGGTTGAGGTTGGGGGGCTTGTTGGACTTCAGCCGCTTCAGCCGGATGCGCGGGTTCCGGTCGAGGTCTCCCGGGCCCGCTTCGGCGAACTTGGCCGAGGCCTGGAAGGCGGCCTGGCCTGGAGG
>JFJP01002304.1_pt1 | contig 11565 bp, 12 predicted proteins | sample 431651 | NCBI WGS metagenome assembly JFJP01 (sample SAMN02602958, study PRJNA72255) | Microbial mat metagenome, whole genome shotgun sequencing project. | biome: fresh water; feature: sink hole; material: water; isolation source: purple microbial (photo- and chemosynthetic) mats found in... | reverse complement strand
GAAATCGACGAGGCATTTACCACCACTTCGTCAATTACTAAATTGGGTTCTGCCGCATAAGTGCATGGGCTCAACGCGAGGGCTACAGCCACTACGCTGGTTTTTAATTTGAAAGTCAAAGTTCTCTCCTTGAAAGTGTTCTCAGAATGCAGTTCGCAAGCCGACGCGTATTCTAGTAAAAAATATTGCCACTTCCCTGCGGCATTTTGTCGCACTCAAAATGACATTCACAAACAAGACAGTTACACTTTGCGCGCAGTGGTTGCCCCTCAATCTAAAAGGAGAACTGAATGAACAGAAGAGAATTGCTACTAGGCGCTACCGCTTTTGCTGCAGCAGCAACAGCAGGTCGCGTATTTGCCGCAGAGCACAACCATATGAACATGGAGCACACACCTTCACACCCCAAGCTCAACAGCAACCTGATCGCGGCAGCCGCTGACTGCGTGCTGAAAGCAAATATTTGTTTGCAGCATTGCATCACATTGCTTGGCGAAGGAGACAAAACAATGGCCGCCTGCGCCAAATCGTCTAGCGAAGCCATCGCAATCTGCACTGCCTTACAACAATTGGCATCCGCCGATTCGAAGCAATTGCCTAAACTAGCTAAAGTGGCGATGGAAATCTGCAAAGCTTGTGAGGAAGAGTGCAAGAAGACCGAGCGACATCCTGAGTGCAAAGCCTGCAAGGATGCTTGTATCGCCTGCTACAAAGAGTGCAAAGCAATCGCGGCCTAAATGAAAAACCAAGTCTGCGGACCGTTGGGAAAGATTCTAGGGAGGAGATTCTTTAAAAAACGCGGTCAGCGACTTGGTGATGCGCAATGTAACGATAATTTTATACATTGGGAATGCGGCATTTTGTCGCACCCCATGCATAGCGCGATATCGGTAAAATCCCCCTATGAATTCCTCACTACTTACCAATCAAACCGGACACACCCAGTTACAACGCTTAATCACCCTGCGTAGCATCGCCGTCTTTGCGCAATGTGCGACGCTAGGACTGGTGTTTTATTTTCTAGAAATGGCGTTGCCGCTATTACCCATGCTAATTAGCATCGGCGTACTCGCCACCTTTAACTTGCTTTCATGGTTTCGCCTTCGCGCCAATTTTCCCGTCACCAACTTAGAATTATTTGCGCAACTCAGCGTTGATGTATTTGCTTTGTCCGCCTTGCTCTATTACGCAGGCGGCTCAACCAATCCTTTTGTATCTCTTTATCTGTTGCCACTGGTGATCGCCGCCGCCACGTTGCCGCCACGCCATACTTGGAGCATGGCAATCTTAACCACTGCCTGCTACACGGCACTGATGAAGTTTTATACCCCTTTACCTAGCACCCACAGCCAAAGCGGCGAAATGGATATGGTGGGAATGTCGATGCAGGACCACTCCCAAATGCAGCACTCGATGCCGCCTGATGATGCGTTCAATATGCATGTTCTCGGCATGTGGCTAGGCTTTGTTATCAGTGCTGCCGTGGTGGCTTACTTTGTGGTGAAGATGGCAAGCGCAGTCCGTGAACGAGATGAGAAGCTCGCGCGCATTCGCGAACAAACTTTGCGTAATGAACGTATCGTTGCAGTCGGTTTACAAGCCGCGAGTGCGGCACATGAAATGGGCACGCCTCTCTCGACCTTAGCTGTCGTCATTGGCGAATTGCAACACGAAGCAAATGCGCTACCCGAGTGGCGCGAGAGTCTTTCGCTACTGGATGGGCAGGTGCGCAATTGCAAACGCATTCTCGATAAATTACTCGCCAACGCGCAGGAAGCCACCCCTGCCAAGCCGCAATCGCTACAGCAATTTATGCTGGAAATTTTGGATGAGTGGCAGCTCTTGCGCCCCACCATAAAGCATCGCTACTACTCCTCAAACTTGAGCGATCTGCAATTGTCGCTCGACCCTGCGCTTCGAGCAGCCTTACTTAACCTGCTTAACAATGCTGCCGACGCCTCACCCGACGAGATAGATATTTTTGTGCACTGTGACGAGAAATATTTCATCCTGGAAATTCAAGATCATGGCAAAGGGCTTACTCCAGAAGCAGCAGCAAATGCCGGTGCCGCATTCTTCACCACAAAAGAAGAGGGACGTGGCCTCGGCTTATTTCTCGCCAATGCCACCATCGAGCAATTAGGTGGCAAGGTCAGATTATTCAATCGCGAGGGGGGCGGTGCTACGACTGAAATTACGCTTCCCCTACGCAGCCCAACAACATGAACGCGCCCAACACAGATTGCCCTTCGCTACTTCTTGTCGATGACGACCAAACTTTCTGCACCGTACTTTCACGTGCGTTAGAAAAACGCGGTTTCGCTGTTACTTTCACGCACAGTGTTGAACAGGCACTTCCTATAGCCAAAGCTAACCCACCCGAATTCGCGGTGGTTGATTTAAAAATGTCCGGTGCATCCGGCCTAGTATTAGTCCAAGCACTACACGAACTCGATGCTGCCACCCGTATCGTGGTACTCACTGGTTATGCCAGTATTGCGACAGCGGTAGAGGCCGTCAAGCTAGGAGCAACGCAATATCTGGCTAAACCTGCAAACGCTGATGAGATTGTGGCTGCCTTTGGTCATAGCCCCAGCGCAGAACTACCGCTTAACGCCCAGCCCTCCACGGTTGATCGACTGGAATGGGAACACATCCAGCGCGTACTACAAGAACAGCAAGGCAATATTTCTGCCACCGCCCGCTTACTCAACATGCACCGTCGCACGCTACAACGCAAGTTAGCTAAACGCCCGATGCTTTAGTTTTTATTTCACATTGTCGCGCCAGCGATTCTCGTTTTTTCTAGGTTAAAATCATCGCTCTTAAGCTTGAATACTAAACCAAAGAAAAATCATGACCGCGCAACAACGAGCACAGTTAAAAGATTCCATAAACAACTTACATACGCTCCCTGCGATGCCCATCATCGCGCAAAAAATTTTAGGGCTAAACCTCAGTAGCGACGAAGGCGAGCGAGCGATGCTCAAGCTAATCGAGCAAGATCCACAAATTTCCGCCAAAATCATTGGCCTTGCTAACACGCCACTGTTCGGCGTGTCTAAACGAGTTGCCTCACTCCCCGATGCCGCAATGTTGCTAGGTATCACCCGAGTTAAATCAGTCACCATGTCAATCGCGGTGATGTCCTCGTTGGTAAAAAAGCCTGAAGGGAAATTGGATACCCAAGGACTCTGGCTTCATAGCTTGGCCATCGCGCTAGCCGTGCGCACCCTTGCACAGGCGATGCCGCGCAACACTCGTCCACTTGATGATGAAATATTTTTAGCCGGACTGCTACATGACATTGGCTACATGGTGCTAAACCAGCTTGATCAAAGCATTAGCGATCAACTGCATACTCGCTTCGCTTTAGAGGGCGACCGTCCTTCAAGCGAAATTGAGGCTGAAATGATAGACATAACCCACGGAGAATTAGGAGCTGAACTCGCACGTTTTTGGGATTTACCCGATACCATCGTTGCAGTGTTGCGCTATCACCACGACCCCGAAAACGAAAATGCCCAAGTGGGTCAGCCGTTAGTCCGCATGGTTAGCATTGCAGAAAAAGTATTAAGTTGTTTTGGTATTGGTGAACGTTCGATCCCGGACATCAGAGCGGAAGAATGGCAGGCGCTTGGCATAGATCTAGCAAAAACAGCTGACTTAATAGAGCGTATTAGCCTACAGGCGGAAGAAGCGAGACAAACAGCGGGAAACTTGCTTTGATACAGCGCAGAAAATTTAAATAACCTAGTTAAATCAATTGCATATAACGACTAGTGCACTTTCCCTGTTAGCTCATTGATCTCATTAATCGCGATGAGCATGCGACGAGTTGCCTGCGAAAATTCATTTTTTAGCATTTCATCAGCTTGCGCCACTTCTTTAAGCAGTGCTTTGGCCAATATTGCCCCAGCATAATAATGAAACTCTGCGTGCGCCATTTCCAAACGTCGAAAAACGGGTAGGTGGCCTAATTGTGAATGGCCTTCGCTTCGCAACCAACGGCCTAAATCACAACGGTCATATTGAGTCGCATCTCTAGCGGCCCACTCATCAGCGACTGCGCCTCTAATATGGTTTGTAAGTCGCTCACGCCATTCCATGTGCTGCATGAGAACTGCCGTAAAATCGATGCTCAAATTCAATGGAACAAAATCGGCGGCGTGCACTTTTTCGCTCATCAACATAACGACCTCCCCAACTATTTTTTCTATGGGGGCTTTATAAAGTTAAGCTAAACGATAAACAATATGCAATTCGGCCTAGTAACTGCCTATATATTCCACATTTTGGACTAGTCCTTATAGGAAACCTTAACTAATACAGCGACGATTTCTATGCTGTTGCACTTGTTATAATCCACCTTCAATTTCACTACGAGCTATTATGAAATTTGTTATCGCCTTATTCATCTCCCTTATTCCGCTTCTCTCGCTAGCCGCCGAGCCAGCGCCCAGTCTCAGCGCAAAGTCGTATATTTTGTATGACTACACCAGCAACCAAATTTTGCTGAGCAAAAATGCCGAGGCGCGCATGCAGCCTGCCTCCTTAACCAAACTCATGACTGCTTACGTAGCCTTTGGCGCGCTTAAGGCAGGAAAAATTTCTCTGAACCAAAGCGTTATTCCTTCAACTTATGCACTGCGCGTGCAAGCTGAAGAGTCGCGTATGTTTTTAGAAGCCAATAAGCCGGTAAAAATTGAAGACCTGTTGCGCGGCCTAATTATTCAATCTGGTAACGATGCCGCGCGTGTGCTGGCAGAAACTATTGCAAATCACGAACTGGCTTTTGCCTCCGACATGATGAACAAAGAGGCGCAACGTTTGGGCCTAAAAAACACCCATTTCGTCAACGCGACTGGCCTACCTGAAGCGCAGCACTACAGTAGCGCTTACGATTTGGCACTGCTGTCTGCGGCCTTGGTGCGCGATTTTCCCGAGTATTACTACATCTATTCGACCCGCGAATTTCAGTACAACAAGATCAAGCAATACAATCGCAACCAACTACTTTGGCTTGACCCTTATGTCGATGGCTTAAAAACTGGACATACCGAAACAGCGGGCTTTTGCCTCGTGGCCTCAGCCAAGCGCGATCAACATCGGTTAATTTCTGTCGTGATGGGCTCAAATTCAGAAAGTCTGCGCACCAGCGATAGCCAACGTTTGCTCAACTATGGCTTCCAAGAATTTGAGTTGCTTCAGCTTTACAAAAAGAACCAAGCAGTAAGCACGATTCGCACTTGGAAAGGCACGGACAAACGCACTGAAATTGGTTTCCGCCAAGATTTGTTTGTCACACTACCGTTTGGCGCTCGAGATCAAATTAAAGCCACTGTGGAAACTCAGCAACCACTGATCGCACCGATTGAAAAAGGGCAAGTTTTAGGCACACTTAAACTCAGCTTCAATGGCAAGCCTTACCTTGAGTTACCGCTAGTCGCCCTTGATAGCGTGCCACTGGCGAATGTATTTTCTCGCGGGGTTGACACCATTCGCCTGCTATTCAATTGACAGACACATCCATGACGGTTTATCTCAACGGCGAATTTTTACCCATCGCAGAAGCCAAAATATCGGTGCTCGATCGCGGCTTTATCTTTGGCGATGGTGTGTATGAAGTAATTCCGGTTTACTCACGCCGCGCATTCCGCTTGTCCGAACATTTGCATCGCTTGCAACATAGTCTAGATTGCATTCAGTTAAAAAATCCGCACAGCAAAACTGAGTGGGTGCAACTCATTGAAAAGCTCATCGCGAGCAATGCGCCGGAAGATCAGTACCTCTATTTGCACATTACACGCGGTGTGGCAAAACGCGATCATCCCTTTCCTAATCCACCTGTCGCGCCGACTGTGTTTGTAATGAGCAATCCGCTCAATACTCCATCAGCAGCTCTGCTACAAAGTGGCATCAGCGCTATCACGGCACAAGATAATCGCTGGCTACGTTGCGACATTAAAGCCATATCACTGCTACCGAATGTGTTGCTTCGACAAATGGCCGTTGATGCGGGCTGCGTGGAAACCATCATGATTCGTGATGATGAATTTATGACCGAGGGTGCTGCGAGCAACGTCTTCGTGGTAAAAAACGGCGTACTCGCTGTGCCACCGAAAGATAATCTCATGTTACCGGGAATCACCTACGACGTGGTACTCGAACTCGCCGCGGCAAACAGCATTCCGCATGAAGTGCGCAAGGTGATGAAAGCCGAAGTATTTAATGCCGACGAATTGCTGATGACCTCCTCCACCAAGGAGGTTCTGGCCATCACTACACTTGACGGCAAACCTGTCGGCACAGGAAAACCCGGTGTGATGTTCCATAAGCTTTATTCGCTCTATCAAACATTTAAACAGGAAGTAATGCGCGCATGACTTTAGAACACAGCCTCATCGAATATCCCAGTGATTTTCCTATCAAAGTTTTTGGCCAAACCCAACAAGGTTTTCCACAAGCTGTGATGGAAGTCATCTTGCGCCACGACCCGACCTTTCAGGCGAGTAGCATCCAAACTCGGAGTAGTAAAACAGCTCGTTACGTCAGCCTCACCTGCACCGTGCGTGCGACCTCGCGCGAACAACTTGATGCGATTTACCAAGAGCTTTGCGACCATCCAATGGTCGTCATGGCACTTTAATTCAACCTCATTTGCTAGGTGATGCTGCGTTGGAAATAATCGTTAAGTCATTGGGACTGGTCGCATACCAACCCACTTGGGATGCGATGAAAGCCTTCACCGCACAGCGCACTACCGAAACCCGCGACGAAATTTGGTTACTTCAACACCCGCCCACCTTCACGCAAGGTCAGGCCGGCAAGCCGGAACACCTGCTTAACGCGCATAACATTCCCGTGGTTAAAATCGATCGAGGTGGACAAATTACCTATCACGGGCCGGGGCAGATCGTCGCTTATCTCCTGCTCGATTTGCGCCGCTGGAAAATTAACGTGCGCGAGCTAGTGCGCCTCATGGAGCAATCTGTCATTAATGTGTTGGCAATCTACGGCATCACCGCAGTGGGACGCGAAGATGCACCGGGGATTTATGTCGACGATGCGAAAATTGGCGCGCTCGGCTTAAAAATTCGCAATGGCTCTTGCTACCATGGGCTTTCGCTTAATGTTGATATGGACCTTACGCCCTTCGCCGGTATCAACCCCTGCGGCTATCAAGGCTTGCGCGTTACTCAGATCAAGAATTTTGCTGGTAACACTGAGTTGAAGAAGATAGAACAGCAATTGGCGCAGCAACTCATCGAGCTACTGCAAGGGCATTACAAAAATAAATAACACCCAGTTTTCTCAATGTGTTTGAGTATCCACTCCAGATAAAAGCAGGGTAAACCTCCACCTGTTCTCCTTATTAAGTTAAACACCAATGACGATAATGGCCATGACTAATGGAGTAATTCGTCATGGCATCAGAAGATAGTGATCTAGAAAAGACCGAACAACCCTCGCAACGGCGCTTAGACCAAGCGCGTGAAGAAGGCCAGGTTGCGCGCTCGCGCGAACTTTCTACGTTTACTGTTTTGATGGCCGGCGGTGCTGGTCTTTGGCTGATGGGCTCATCGCTTTCGCAAAATCTCGTCAAACTGATTCGCGAAGGTATGACACTCAATGCCGACATTATTTTCAAACCTGAAACATTGATGCCGCATCTGCACGAACTAGCTCAAGCTACTGTGCTGGCATTTCTACCCTTCCTGTTATTGCTGCTAGCTGTTGCCACCTTTTCGCCCTTGTTACTCAACGGTTGGCTGTTCACCTTTAAGCCGCTTGTCCCCAATTTTTCGAAATTGAATCCAATGGAGGGCATTGGGCGCATGTTTTCTACTCACAGTTTGGTAGAGTTGCTCAAAGCAATCGCCAAATCTTTGATCGTAGGCGTCATCGGTGCATGGGTAATTTGGCACAACAAAGACAATGTATTGATGCTTGTCAGTGAACCAGTGGTGCGTTCGATTCCTCATTTAGGCAGCCTGATGTGGTCATGTTTTGCTGCAATCATGAGTGGCATGTTGCTGATCGTGGCGGTGGATGTGCCGTTCCAGTTATGGGAGCACAATAAGAAGCTGAAGATGACCAAAGAAGAGGTGCGTCAAGAGGCCAAAGAGACCGAGGGCGATCCACAGGTTAAGGCGAGAATACGCAGCATGCAGCGTGAAATGGCTAGACGCCGCATGATGGCAGAGATACCAACCGCCGATGTGGTGGTGACTAACCCGACCCACTTCTCAGTGGCCTTAAAATACAGTGAAAATGGCATGCGCGCGCCAGTTGTTGTGGCTAAAGGTACGCACTTCATGGCGGCAAAGATTAAAGAAATGGCAAAGGAACACAACATCCCAATTTTAGAAGCGCCACCCTTAGCTCGCGCTTTGTACAAGCACACAGAGTTGGGACAGAGTATTCCAGAAGCGCTTTACACGGCTGTTGCTGAAGTGTTGGCCTATGTTTATCAGTTAAAGCGCTACAAACAGGTGGGTGGTGCGTATCCACAAGAACCTAATGAGTTACCGGTGCCGAAAGAGTTGGACCCTTACACAAAAAATCCTGAGCTCGCGCTAGCGACTTAGTGAACTCGGAAGGCGGCGTGGCAAGCCATACACTGCTTCAATAATTTGGCCGTATCTCGGGTGAGCGAATCCATATCATCGGTCTCCGCCAGCACGACTAGCTCTTCAAACATCATGTGTGTTGGGCCGCCCAAATCTTTAAAGGCTTGCGGTAATTTTGCGCGCACTGAAGCGGGCGTGGCTCGTGCCATTTTGTTGCCTGACAAACGCGCGGCTTGGGCAATTTTTTCTCGATCACCTTCACCGATTCCATGCATTACACCTTGAATGCTGGCCAACATTTGCCGCATTTCAGATAAAAATTCTGCGCGCTCTTGCGTGGTGAATTTGAGATTGATCCGAGTGTCGATGTTGGGACTAGATTCAGCTAAGGCTGAAGTCGACGCTAAAATAAACGTCAGAAAGGCATAGTGAAGTTTCATGATAACTAAATACAATCAATTGGTTGTGTTATTTAGGCGACGCTCGATGGTCAAGGCTAAAACTAAAGCAAAAATAAGCACGGGCACCACCGACAGGTTAAGTGTAACCCAACCGAAGCGATCATAGAGCCAGCCTGCGGAAAGTGTTGCAGCTGCCACCAAAGTGAAAATTAGAAATTCATTAATGGCCTGAACTTTTAGTTGCTCCGAGAGTTGATAGGTTTGCGTGAGCAGCGCGGTGCCGCCGATGAACGCGAAGTTCCACCCCACACCCAACAAAATGAGTGCAGATAGAAAATTGAGAAACTCGTTGCCGAGAAGCGCAATCAGTACGTGCCCCAACAGCAAGGCAAAACCAATTTGCATGATGCGTGGTGCGCCGAAACGTTTGATCAGTGAGCCAGTAAAAAATGAAGGCGCAAACATGCCGACGACATGCCATTGAATGACGGGGGTGATGTTAGTTCCCGGCAAGCCGCAACCTAAGATAGCGAGCGGTGTTGCGGTCATTACCATCGCCATCACGGCATAACCAATGGCCGCACCCAAGATGGAAACTTGCAACACCGGCTGAGAAAAAATCTCGCGCAAGGGTCGAGCGTTAATTGCGTGAATAACTGCGACTGGCTTAAGTTGGATTTGCGACAAGATGGCGAGTGCCAAAACGCTGAGTGCGCCTTGAGCAAGGTAAGAGCCGATAAATAAATGACTGCTTATCCAATCGCGCCCCCATTGCCCGAGTTGTGGACCAAGAAAGGCCGCGACGATGCCACCCGCTACCACCCACGCAATGGCTTTACTTGCTTGGGCGGGATCAGTGGCTTCCACGGCGGCAAAGCGGTAGTAGCTGGCAAATCCTTGGTAGCTACCTAACAGCCAATGTCCTGCCACGAACAGGACAAAAGAGCTCTGCTCAAGCGCGAACACGCACAACAAACTACCCGCTACACCGAGCGTCGCACCGATAAGAAATCCGCTACGACGACCAAAACGACGCATCAACATAGCCGCGGGCAGAGAAGCCATTGCAGTGCCAATGACCATCATCGCGATTGGCAAAGTAGCAAGTCCTTTGTCTGTAGCAAGGCTGCTGCCCAACACCCCACCCAACGCCATTGACATCACGATGACCGAAAGCATCAGCGCCTGGCTGATGGCTAACAACACTACATTACGTTGCCCAGTAAACAATGATAATCCTGTGAGGTTGGTTAAGCTGCGAACCGAGAAGATAACACGAGGCTGAGTAGCTCTATGGCGCAGAAATAATGAGCGGATGCTTTTCTTTGCCGAACACCGAAAATAAATATCGAGATAGCTACGAACCATAAGACTGCATCGACAGAGCCGCTGAAGTGCGCAGCGATGACTAAGCCTAATGCGTATCTGCCGTTTGCTCGCTCGACTCTGCCAGAAGAGCTGAGGCAACGACCACCTGAATTATCTAAAGGGCGTGCGATTATTGCCTATTATCGTGGTTCGTATTGTTTAATAGCGGTAAATGCAGTGTTGCGGTTGCCCTGTTTAAAAAAGAAGGCTACTCTGCCCTTTATCTGCGGGAAAGTGTTGCCGAGAGGGACTCCTCGCAAAAAATATTGCATCCGAGAAAATTTATAGGAGTGTCACAAAATGACTGCATCGAATTCGCCCACCGCAACACCTGGCCGTCTTGAACACATGCCTGTTTCCATATTTGCGATCACCATGGGCCTTGCAGGCATGACGATTGCCCTTGAAAAGGCTGAGCACCTATGGGACTGGGATATAAGACCAAGTCAAATAATGCTGCTCTTAACTGCATTGGTTTATTCAGTGACTGCGATAGCCTATTTGGCAAAGTTTATGTTGCATCGCAAACACGTCATCGCTGAGTTTAATCATCCGATTCGCTTGAGCTTTTTTCCTGCTATGTCGATTGGCATGATTTTGTTAGCGGTTGCTGCGCAAAGCCATTATCCCGATGCGACGCTTTATTTGTGGTCAATAGGGAGCGCAGTCCAGCTCATTTTTACGGTCGTGATTTTGTCAAACTGGATGCACCACGAAAAATTTCAAATTCAACATAGCAACCCTGCATGGTTTATTCCAATTGTTGGAAACGTATTGGTCCCTATTGCCGGCGTTCCTTTGGGTTTTAGCGAAATATCTTGGTTTTACTACAGCATTGGACTAATGATGTGGTTGCCTTTAATGGCTGTTTTGTTCAATCGCTTTTTCTTTCACCCAATGATGCCGGGCAAGCTGTTGCCAACACTGTTTATTTTTATTGCGCCACCTGCAGTTGGCTTTATCGCTTGGCTAAAACTACACAACGGCGTGGTTGATGATGCCGCTCACATACTTTACTACTTCGCTTTATTTATTACATTGTTGCTTTTTTCTCAGTTCAAATACTTTATCAAAGTACCGTTTGCCTTGCCTTGGTGGGCATACTCTTTCCCTATGGCAGCGATCACCATCGCAACTATGATCATGGCGGAAAAAATTGGTGGCGCGTTCTTTACTGCATTGGCAATTTTTTTACTCATTGCACTCATTCTGTTGATCGTCAC
>JFJP01000075.1_pt1 | contig 11565 bp, 6 predicted proteins | sample 431651 | NCBI WGS metagenome assembly JFJP01 (sample SAMN02602958, study PRJNA72255) | Microbial mat metagenome, whole genome shotgun sequencing project. | biome: fresh water; feature: sink hole; material: water; isolation source: purple microbial (photo- and chemosynthetic) mats found in... | reverse complement strand
ATGAACGACTACATCACCAAGCCCATCGATTCCACGAAGCTCTTCGAAACCCTCGCCAAGTGGGTCAAGCTGCAGTCTCCATCCGTGCCCGCGAAGAGCAGCCCGGCTGGAGCGGCGGATCTGAGCGCCTTTGCCAGCCTGGAACCCTTCATGGACGTGCCTGCGGCCATGTCCCGGATGATGGGCAAGGTCGATCTGTTGCACCAATTCCTGAAGAGTTTCCTGGAACCTGACCCCAAGCCCGAAACCACGATACGGGCGGCGATGCTCGCCGGGGATCGGGCCACGGCCCATCTCGAGGCCCACTCCCTGAAAGGCATTGCGGCAACCCTGGAAGTGCCCTCCATCACCGAGGCGGCTCGTGTCCTGGAAGCCGCGTTGCAGAAAGATCCCTGCACCGGCTGGGAGGAACACTTGCGGGTGCTTGAACTGGCGCTGACGGAATTCCGGACGGCTCTGACACAGATGTACGCTCAGCAGGAGAAGGCTCCCGACGACACCGCTGCCGTTGCGGGAGACGATACCCTCATTCAAAACCTCATCACCGAACTGAACGAACAGTTGCTCCGCAAACGCTTTTCTTCGAAACGCACCTTCGAGGAATTAAAGAATTTGCAGGGGCCTTCAGGCCTGAAGGAAACACTGACCGCCATGGAAGCGCCCATGCTTCGCATGAACTACCTGGAAGCGCAGCGGCACCTGGAGGTGTGGATGCTGGAATGGCAGCGCTCCCGGTGATTTTTTTCAGAGGCAATGAGCACCATGGTTGAACCCAATCGAGACGAACGGATCCGAGGCGTAGTCCTTATCGTGGACGACTCTCCCCAGATCCTTGGAGTGCTAAGCGAGGTTTTGGGAGAGGAACACGATGTCATCATCGCCAGTTCCGGCAGCGAGGCCATCGAATTGGCCCACTCCGAAGCCCCTGATCTCATTCTCCTGGATGTCATCATGCCGGAGATGGATGGCTATTCCGTATGCGCGCACCTCAGGGAACACGCTGCCACCAAAGACATCCCCGTGTTGTTCATTACCGGGCAAACGGATCCCCAAGATGAAGCCCGGGGCCTGGAATTGGGTGCCATCGATTACATTCACAAGCCCGTGAATCCGCCCTTGGTAAAGATTCGCGTGCGAAACCATATGGAACTCAAGCTGAATCGGGATGCCTTGAAGGGGCTGAGTTTCACGGATGGGCTGACGGGTGTGCCCAACCGGCGCAACTTTGATATGGCGCTCGAGGCGGAATGGCAGAGGTCGGTGCGCAGCCATCAGCCGCTCTCCATGCTCATGGTCGATGTGGATCACTTCAAGCTCTACAACGATCGCCTAGGGCATGGCAGTGGTGATATCTGCTTGATGAACGTGGCAAAGGCCCTCCAAGCCATTTTGCAGCGCTCCGTGGATCTCTTTGCCCGCTATGGCGGCGAGGAATTCGCGTGCCTTTTGCCCGAAACGGATTCCGAGGGCGCGTGCCGAGTCGCCGAGCAGTTGAAACAGCAAGTTCTAGATCTGAGGATTCCTCACCCTGCTTCGCCAATCTCTCCCCATGTCACGGTGAGCATTGGCGTTGCCACCCAGGTGGTCGAAGCGGGAACTCCCCAGGCGCTGCTGATCGAGGCTTCGGACCGGGCGTTGTACTGCGCCAAACGCCAAGGCCGCAATCGAGTGGTGGTGGGGGGCTTCGAAGAACCCGATTCGGAGCCCGTTCTGGAAGTTCAGGACAATGCGCCCAGGCGGCCGGAGCCCCCTTTCAACGAACAAGGGAAAACTCCCTACATCCTGTTGGTGGAAGACGACACCCGGATGGCCATGTTGCTGGCCAATCGCCTGGAGACTCTGGGTACCAAGATCACTCGGGTTCACCATGCGCAGGCAGCCGTGGATGCGATTGCGCGCGAAGCTCCTGATCTCATTCTCAGCGATGTGGTCATGCCCGGGATGGATGGCTTTGAACTCTGCAAGACCATCAAGGCGGATCCGAGCCGGGCGGATATTCCTTTCGCCATGCTGACCTCGCTAAGCCGGAATTTGCGGGAACGTAGTGCCGTTGCGGGGGCCGACGATTTTCTCTCCAAGCTGGAGCATGAAACCGTTTTCGCCATGCGAACGCGAAGCCTGTTGGAAATCGGGATGCGCCGGTTTCTCCCTGGAAATGTCATTGACCCCGAGCTCATCCTGGTGATCTCGGCCTCCCACCTTATTCGCATGCAGATGGGCGCTCACCTGACAGCTCGACAGATCCAAGTTCATACCGCCCCGGATTTGTCGGAAGGTCGGGAGCTCGCCCGGCGCCTGCGACCGGCGGTGCTGGTGGTGGACCTGGACCTAGGCGAACAGGATTCCGTGGCCTGGATCCGGGAGATGCAGCGGGAAGAGTGGGGCGCCGTGGCAACGGTGCTGCTCCTGGCCGCCAAGCCCGAGGAGAGCCTGCTCCCAAGCTTCGAAGACGTGGCCGATGATCGGTTGGCCAAACCCCTCGAAGCCGCAGAATCACGGCATCGAGTTGGGCTGATGCTCCGCTTAGCCCAGGCCCGGCGAGCCTCCCAGGAAGGGCCTAGCTAGCCGCTCTGGTAGACTTACCGTTTTTCTTACGGAGATCTGCATGCGAACTACCCTCATTTTGGCCCTGGTGGCCTCCACTGGCCTGCTTGCTCAGTCGCCAGTTCAGCTCACTGCCAAGGACGCCACCATGAAGATTGGCTTTCTGGCGAAACCCGCCTTTGAAGCCACGGGCTCCTTCACCCGTGAGGGCACCTCGCAGAACCTGTTCGTGCGCCAAATGCGCTTGATGGTCGGCGGTACGTTGGGCACGGACTTCGAATACTTCTTTGAAACGGACAGTCCCAACCTTGGCAAGGCCAATGCGGATGGCACCAAGATCAATGCCGGCCTGGTTCTTCAGGATGCGGTGTTCACCTACAAGCTGACCAAGGACATCAAAATCGACGCGGGCCTAATCCTGGTGCCCCTCTCCCATCAGAGCACCCAAGGGGCCACCAACCTGGCCAGTTGGGATTACCACGCTTACGCCTTCCAGCAGAATGGCGCCATGGGCAGCAGTACCGGCCGTGATGGTGGCGCACAGGTGCGCGGTGTCGTGGGTGGCAAGGAAGGCAATCTGGAATTTCGTATAGGCGTCTTTCAGGGCAAACGTTTGGCCCAGACCCCTAGCGCCACCGGTCCTGCCGATCGTGTGGCAAGCCGCAACAGCCTGCGGCTTGCGGGGCGCGCCCAGTGGAACTTCTTCGAAGCCGAAGGCGGCCTGTTCCTGGGTGGCACTTACCTGGGCGCCAAGAAGATCCTCGCCATCGGCGCTGGCCATGACCGTCAAGACGATTACTCCGCCACCGCAGTGGACATCTTCATGGATCTGCCGCTCGGTCAGGACGGCATTCAGGGCCAGTGGAACCACGTCACCTGGAATGGCAAGACCTGGCTGCCCACGATCAAGAAACAGACCACCGATTTCGCCGAGTTTGGCTACCGATTCGGTGCCGTTCAATTGGCTCCTATGGTGCGCTACGAATCAAAGAAACTCGATGTGCCGACCGTTGGCGAGCCCGATGAAACCCGCGTCGGCGTGGGCCTCGCCTGGTGGTTCAAGGGGCATCAGAGCAACCTGAAGGCCTTCTACACCCGTGTGGAACCCAAGGCCCCTGGAATCCACACCCTGAAGGCCTACGATCAAGTGAACCTGCAGTGGCAGTGGTTGCTTTGGTAGGGTGAATCGCCTTGAAGGAAAGGGCCCAGATCCAGGATCTGGGCCCTTTCCTTTCTGCAAACCAACCGGAATCCATCACTCGAGGCAACGACGGGCGATCTCCTGAACGGATCCCAGACGGTTTTCATCCTGGCCCCCCAGGGTGCCGAGTAGATAATTAGAGGGGCTCTGGCAGCAATGATCTCGACCGAATTCCCACCCATGGAACAACTGCCGGAATCCACCTACTCCCGCTGGAGAGGCTTCGCCCTTCTGTTGGTGATCTGGGTCGCATCCCTGGGGCTGGTGGAGTTCCTCATTCGATCCAGGACCTCCCATCAAGCCCTGACTCTGGCGGATGACCTGGGGCGGGTCGCGATCCGAGTCCTCGCGGCAGGGAGCATCTTTTGGCGAGCTCGCCATGCACCCGGTGTCTTCATCCCGTTCTGGAAAACGCTCGGCCTGGCCATTAGCATCCTGGCGGCGACAACAATTTACGGCCTGGTCACGCGGGATCTCCTCGCGCTGCCAGCCCCCATCCCGACCTTCCGGTACCTTGGATATCTGGCCGGTCTCGGTTGCCTCGGGTACGCCGCGATCAAGTTGCCCGTGCAGTCCATCCTGCCCAGCCAGCGGGCCCAGGCATTCCTTGACGGAATCCTGATCAGTTCGGCGATCTTCTTCCTCGCCTGGGGCACTTTCCTGAGGCGCCTGGTGGAGACCAACGCCTCCAACGACAGCGCCTGGGGCCTTACTCTCGTTTTCCCATTCTTGGCCACGGCACTGGGCTCCCTGTGGATGTTCCAGGAAGTGCGTCTCAAGGAGCGGAGCCTCGGGCGTGCGGGTCTCTTCCTTCGGTTGGGCATGGGGGTCATGGTGATCTGGTGGACCCTGTATGCCTTCAGCAATATTCAGGGATGGTACCGGACCAGCCACCTTGGTGCTCGGATGGACATGATCCCCTCCCTGGGCGTCCTCATGTTCGGCCTTGGGGCGCTCTGGCCCGAGCGTCCCGCGTGCCCCAAAGCACCCAACCTCGAGGGCCACAGGTGGGATCGGCAGCACATTCTGCTCTACTTGCCTTCCTCGGTTGCGCTGATTTACGGTGCCGGTGCCTTGGCCAGGGGAGCAACGTTCGATGTGACCATGGTCGTGGCGGGAACGGTCCTGGGAGCCGTGTTGACCATCCGCCAGTTCCTCACGATTCGGGACCTGGACAACCTTTCAGCGGAGTTGGACCGTCGCGTCCAGGAGCGGACCCGCGACCTCGTGCGGAACCAGCAGGAGCTGGCGAAAGCGCAGCGCAGCCAGATCATCGCCGGAATGGCCGCCGGTTTCGCCCACGACTTCAAGAACCAACTCAACGTTATCCAGAACTGGGTTGAACTCCTCAGGATGGATGAAGTCCCGCCGGACCTGCCCGAGGGCTTGAGTGCCATCAAGAAGGCCACCATACAAGCCCTGGGCCTTGTTCAGGGAATCCTGGCCGCGGGTCGGCTCCAAGAACTTTCTCCGGAAACATTCGAACTCGGGCAATTCCTCCAGAGGCTGAGACCCTCGTTGGCGGGAGCCCTCGGGAACCGGGCAACCCTAGAGTTGGTCCTCGCCGAAGACGGCTTGATCGTCCACATGGATCCGGAAAAGTTCGGAGGTGCGCTCCTGAATCTGGCAAGCAATGCTGCCGATGCCATGGAAGGCGGGACGCTGACACTCGCGGCGAGAAAGGATCCCGTGGAACCATTTGTTGTCCTTGATGTGAGCGACACAGGCAGGGGCATTTCGGAAGAGCACCTAGAGCGCATCTTCGAGCCGTTCTTTACGACCAAGCCCACCGGGAAAGGCACGGGCCTAGGGCTATCGAGCGTCTACGGGACCATTCTGCAGAGCGGAGGCACGATCACTGTGGAGAGCCGCCTGGGTGTTGGAACGACCTTCACCCTGCTCCTTCCTCAGCAGCCTGGCAAGTCCTAACTGTGGCCGCCTAGCTCTGGAGTAAAAGGGTCATTCACGTGGGGTACCCAGTGAAAGGTTTCCGGGAGTCCAGGGTTCCTGCGAATCTGGAACCATGTCGAAGACTCTCTACGATCTCCTGCCCCGCGATGGTGACTTCAGCAGCGACGCCCTGCTGGGGTGCTTTCTTGAATATGTGGAAGGGCGCAAGCTCGCGCTCTATCCGGCGCAGGAAGCCGCAATTCTGGAGATCTTCGAAGACAAAAACGTGATCCTGAATACCCCCACCGGTTCGGGCAAGTCGTTGGTGGCCACAGCCATGCATTTCAAGGCTTTGGCTCAAGGGCGGCGCTCGGTCTATACCTGTCCCATCAAGGCGCTCGTCAACGAAAAGTGGATGGCTCTTTGCCACGAATTCGGGTCTCAAAACGTGGGCCTCAGCACGGGTGATGCAACCGTGAACCGCGATGCGCCCATCCTGTGCTGCACGGCCGAGATCCTGGCCAACATGGCCCTCTCCGAAGGGGAAGACGCCCTTACCCACGATGTGGTGATGGATGAATTCCACTACTACGCCGACCGTGAGCGTGGCGTGGCCTGGCAGGTGCCACTGCTGATCCTGCGCAAGACGCGCTTCCTGCTTATGAGTGCCACGCTGGGCGACACCAGTTTCTTTGAAGGCGAACTCACGCGCCTGAATGGGCGGCCCACGGCCACGGTGAAATCCGTGGAGCGTCCGGTGCCTCTGAGCTTTTCCTACGCGGAATCGCCGCTGCCGGTGACGCTGGAAAAGCTTGTCGAAAGTGGCAAGGCACCAGTCTACGTCGTGCACTTCACCCAAGCCGATGCCGCCGCCAGCGCCCAGGATTTCACGAGTCTCAACGTGTGTTCGAGGGAAGAGAAAACTGCCATCGCCGCCGAGATCGATGCCTTCAAATTCAACAGCCCTTACGGCCCCGATATGAAGCGGTGGCTGCGCCAGGGGATTGGTTTGCATCATGCGGGCCTGCTACCCAAATACCGCATTTTGGTGGAGCGCCTGGCGCAGAAGGGACTGCTCAAGGTCATCTGCGGCACCGATACGCTGGGCGTGGGCATCAACGTGCCCATTCGCACGGTGCTCTTTACCAAACTGTGCAAATACAACGGCGAGAAAACGGGCGTGCTCAGTGCGCGGGATTTTCACCAAATTGCCGGCCGCGCGGGGCGAAAAGGCTTTGATGATCTCGGCTGGGTGGTGGCCCAGGCCCCCGAGCATGTCATCGAGAACATGAAGCTGGCGCAGAAGCCCGGCAAGAAATTTGTGAAGCGCCAGGCCCCGGAACGCAACTATGCCCATTGGGATGAAGAGACCTTCCAGCGTCTGATCGTGGCCCAACCCGAACGCTTGGGCTCGCGATTCCTGGTGTCCCACGGAATGCTGCTGAACGTGCTGAGTCGGCCCACCGATGGCTGCCAGGCCATGCGGCAACTGCTGCGGGACTGTCACGAAACTGATCGTCAAAAAGAAGCCCATCGCAAAAGGGGTTGGCAGCTCTTCAAGGCCCTGGTGGCGAGGCATATCGTGGAATTCGTGCCTCCCGATGAGAATGGTCGGAAGCTGCGCGTGAACGTGGAGCTGCAAGACGATTTCTCCATGAACCAAACGCTCTCCCTTTTCCTGATGGACACGATTCCTCTACTGGATTCAGCCTCGGAAAGCTACGCGCTGGATCTCTTGACGTTGGTGGAGAGCATCCTCGAAGATCCTGACCTGATTCTTCGCAAGCAGTTGGATCGCATGAAGGGTCGCGCCGTGGCCGAGATGAAGATGGCCGGCATCGAGTACGACCAGCGCATGGCGGAATTAGAAAAGCTGGAGTATCCCAAGCCCCTGCGCGAATTCATCTACGGCAACTTCAACGAATTCGCCGACAAGCACCCGTGGGTTGGCCAGGAAAACATTCGACCCAAATCGATTGTGCGGGAGATGTTTGAGGGCTACCTCAGCTTTGGTGATTACGTGCGGACCTACGACCTGCAGCGGGCCGAAGGCCTCCTGCTGCGCCACATCAACAGCACCTTCAAGGTGCTATCCCAAACGGTTCCCGATGGCGTAAAGAACGACGATGTTCGCGAGATGGAAGCCTACCTTGCGGCCATGCTGCATCAGGTGGATTCGAGTCTGCTGGATGCTTGGGAGCGCATGCAGAATCCGAATTATCAGCGTGAAGAAACGGCCCTCGTCATGCCCGGTGCCGAGATTCCGGATATCACCCGCGATCGCAAGACATTCACCGCCGCCATTCGTGCTCGAATCTTCAGCCTCTTCCGCCATCTGGTGAGCGGTGATTGGGAATCGGCCGTGGCGCTCCTGGATGACATGGCCCGGCGCGCGCCGCAGGATGCAGAAGGTCAGCCGTGGACCGTGGAGCGCCTCGCATCGCTCACTGCAGACTACCTGGCAGGGCACGGCGAATTGCGCCTAGACCCTGAAGGCCGAAATCTTCGGCACACCTACGTTAAACCTACGGAAGATGGCAAGAACCTGATCGTTCAGCAGATGCTGGTGGATCCCGAGGAGACCAATGACTGGGTAGCGGAATTCGAAGTGGATCTTTCGGCTTCACGGGAATTTGAAGAGCCGGTGTTGGATTTGCTGCGGCTCGGCAGTTTTCGCTGAACGCTGGGGCTTTTTGCTTTCTCTCGGTGGTTGGTAGCCCACCAGTTTTCTTTGGCAGGGCGGAGCCAAGATGGTCCCACCGCATTCTTTTCCTTATCCCCTTAATCCCAATACTCTTCATTTAATCATTTGGATTATGGCCACGAAGTCTGACTTCAATCCATATGGCATTCCCCTTGGTCTGACCGGATAACTTGTACTCCCGCGCTTTACGCCGCGAGGATTTCGGCGTCCACGGCTCGATTTGACGCGCTCACTCAGGATTTCCCTGATGACGCTTTCGTGAAATGCCGGCCAGTCTCGAGGGGGGGAGAGACGCGGAACGCGTCATTTTGCGTCGAATTACCCGCACTGAATGAAGAAACGACAGGCAATCGGGATCTACATCCTCCTTTAACGCGGCTTCATGCATCAGCCCTCTGACCGCAAAATGCGCCATCATCAGGCCATAGAATTCCTGTCGAACCAAATCTGGTGTTTTGCTGCGAAGAACGATGCTGTTCCCCCGAAGATGCGTTTTTAGCTCATCCAGGGCCGTTTCGATTTCCCATCGCTCATGATAAAGCGCTGCCAGGTCAGAGGCTGACGCAGCCTTTGGATCGATAACCGTCGTGGCCAAACGATAGAGCGGCTCGGATCCATCGACACCCTTCAGGTCGTATTCCACGACTCGAATGGTTACCCCGCCCCGTTTTTTGAGACGGTCTTTTGGCGTTTCGTACATCGTGGCAAGGAACGATCCGTCCTCTAGTTGCTTTTCTCGGAGAAGGATAGCGTTTGTCCGGATTCGCCAAAGAAGATCAGCCCCTGTCGCCTGGGCTTTCGTCCAGAGATTGAATCCGTAGAAGCCCCGGTCCGCCAAGCAAATCATTCCGGAAACAAGGCGAGGGATCACATCAATGGCCAGTGCGTTCTCGGAGATGTCATAGGGACCCATTCGGCTACCGAAAAGGACGTGGGTACCATTCTCGACCAAGGATACGAAGCGGATCTGCGGGAAGGCCGTCTCTCCTCGTGGAGACTTTTGTTTGCTGAACTCCTGAGCATTTTTTTTCTCGTCAGGAGTATCCAAACTGCTTCCATCAAGGCTCACGATCCGCCAATGCTTGAACCAAGCACCGCGAGTGCATTTCTCTGCGATCGGCTTTACGACTTCATCGTGGAGCCGCTGGATGGGTTCCCATCCCAGCCGGGTTCTGGCTTGAGAGATGCCCGAGTTGCCAGCGACCTTGATGTCCATCCCCGTACCCATCAACCACTGCACTCCTTCCAGAAGGCATCGTAGAACCTCTCGGTAGTTGATCTGCATGTATAGACCCAGGGCAATCACGTAATACACCACCACATGGGCAGGGAGATCCCGTTGCCGGATACCGGTGCGCCCGGTTTGGTTCAATATCTCTGCAATCTTTTCCCGTGGAAACGTTTTGGCGACCACTCCCAGCGTTATATGGTCAGCAATCCGGCTCCCGTCAGGAAGCGAGGCTTTGGTTCTGGCCATGGCTATCTCCTGCCATTGAATATAGGCAAGAATGTCACCTGTCAATCACTAAATGAAGAGTATTGCCCTTAATCCCCTTCATCCTGGCAAATTTCCCTTTTTGTTTAGCCAGGATGAAGGGGATTAAGGGGATAAAAAATCAAAAAGACAAAAGCTATTTTTAGCCACCGATGAACACCGATGGACACTGATAAAAAATGGATTTCAGCAAGCACTTCGACAGCATTCGATGGGTATTACCTGGTCTGTCGCTCGTCCCTATACTGAATTGGCAACCCGAAGGGAATTGAAGATGCTCATGGAATCAATGCAATCAGCGAAGCTGAATTCTTTTTGGCGCCGCTCGGCAGGCTGGCTTGTTCTGGCCTTGTTGGGTGGCGTGATCCAGGCCAAGCCGCCTGAATCCAGGCCATCGCCGATCCATGGCGTGAAGCTGTATCTCAACCAGGATGACCTTCAGGCGAAGTATCCGGACTATGGCAAACTCCTGGATGAACTTGGTGATGCTGGCGTGAATGCGGTGTTCACGACCTTCTTTGAAGGTAAGAAGGCCTTCTATGACAGTCGCATTCTCCCCCAGCGGGACTCGGCCATCGATCTGTTGAAATTCAGGGCGGAAGCTCAGCGGAAAAAAATCCAAGTGGGCGCCATCTGCCATATTTTCTACGATGCCGACACTCTGAAGGATCGCCCCGATCTCGTGGTGGTAGACCAACACGGTGATGCCACCTACGCGAATTGGCAGCAGTTCGTCTGTCCTTCGGACCCGGCCTATCGCGCGTACAAACTTGGGATCGTGCAAGAAATCGCTCGCACCATTCGGCCCGATATTCTCAGCCTGGATTTCATGCGCTTTCCCACCACCTGGGAGATCATTCCCGCGAACACCAAGGCCGATGAGCTGCGAAATTTCTGTTTCTGCGCAAGGTGCCTGACACAGTTCGAGAAACAGGCTGGGCTTAAGCTGCCCACGGAATTGGATACCACTCCAAAAAAGGCCCAATGGATTCTCAAGGGCCACGCTCAGGCTTGGGAACGCTGGAAGACCGGCACCATCACGACCTTTGTGGCTGCGGCTAGCAAGGCCGTGAAAGCGATTGATCCCAAAATTAAAATTTCGGTGCATGTGGTGCCCTGGACCCAGGCCACCTTCGATCGCGGGATCACCCGGATTGCTGGACAGGACGTGAAGGCCCTGGGCAAGCACGTGGACTATCTCTCGCCCATGCTCTACCACAAGCTCATCGGTCAGCCCACGGCCTACATCCACACGCTAACTGCAGAACTCCAACGACAATCCGGCAAGGGCATTCTGCCCAGCCTGCAATTCGCTCAAGTGGAGGCCGAAGGCGAAGTCTCACCAGCGGAATTCAAGGAAGCCCTTGGGTACGCCCTGCAGGCTCCTTCGAGTGGAACCCTGCTGTACCACTGGAGTGAACTGAGACTGGACCCCACGGCACCCCCCCTTCGAATGGAGAAACGGATGATCTTCAAGGCTGGGGCGCCATTCGGAAAGACTCGATAACGACTTGTCCGGTTGATTCCGTAGGAAAAACAATCATCTCGAAGACGCGGAGAACACAGAGAAAAATCAAAGTAGTGCGGTTTCGCTCCTTACTTTTTCTCCGTGTTCTCCATGTCTTCGTGGTTCCTCTTTGTTTGGTTCTTCACGGATCTGAGTGAAAAGGGTTGGCCTGGCTTCTTTACTCGATGCTTGGCTGTCATCGCTATTTCTCGCTGTGCATCGCT
>JFJP01040259.1_pt1 | contig 11567 bp, 13 predicted proteins | sample 431651 | NCBI WGS metagenome assembly JFJP01 (sample SAMN02602958, study PRJNA72255) | Microbial mat metagenome, whole genome shotgun sequencing project. | biome: fresh water; feature: sink hole; material: water; isolation source: purple microbial (photo- and chemosynthetic) mats found in... | reverse complement strand
GTGCTTCGTACTGTAATGATTATCAATCGTATGGATTGGTGGCTTGAAAATATCGCATCTCAGCAACCTGAGAAGGAATCCGATGTATTCAGATTGTATTTGGTTGACAAGAGGCATCACGCCTACTTGCCCATGCAAATGGCTTTTCCGTCAGAAGATGGGAAGAAGTATCTCACCATTGAGGAATACATCAGCACACTGCCACTGAAGCAGAGGAATCAAATCCTCTCCATCCAGAATCACTTTGGCAGCAGCATTGAGTCCACGGTTAAGTGGACAGTGAACTTCCAAGGATAAGAAAATAGACCCAGCTAAAACCTGGGTCCATTTTTAGCTATTACTACCTAATGCTAGTCAAAACTAGATATACCCATATATACTTAGGTAGTTATAGCTATGTCTTCCAGATTAAACAATCGAAATGACTATTACTAAACCTGAAGATAGTCCAAGACGCGTGGTTTATGGGTTTAGGTGCTAGATTTAGCTATCTAGCATGGGATCGAGATAAATGTTTGTCTGTTTTACATATATCTCAGGAAGATATAGATAACCCTACTTTCTCAACAAAAGTAGGGTCTTTTTTGGTATAATCTTATTGCGCCGCAATGGCATCTTTTTACGCCGTCAAAACGTGCAAAAAGACTAAAAACTAGAGGGTTCCTCCTTTCCCCTCGAAATTTACATTGTGTCGTGTTGCCGCTACGTAGGGACTTCCCGACCTGCGAAAAGATCAAAAAAGTCTCTCGGTGTGATCATTCCAAGATCATACGTCCGGTTGAGCAAACAAACCCTAGCGGCTTTGTTTTAGCTATTAGATCTTCTGTAAACTCTTTTTTCGTCGCCATACCAGAAGTATCTACTTCCATTAAGTCTAACAGCTAAGTAAAATATATATGCTGTTATATAATGAAACTTTTTGTACCAAGGTAGCCTAGCGACATCTCGCTTCATCGCTTCATAAAACTTATCATCACAGATCTTGCGATCTGCTTCTGTGCATCCTATCCAATATCCATAATCATGATGATTACAGTCGGCTTCAAAGAAGAAGTTTGGAACTCTGAAGCTCTTAGAACCGCAACCATTAAGACCTAGGATAGCTTTATCTATATCCGTTAGGTCTTCGTATTTCACTTCTTAGCTTCCATCTTCTTGAGTTTCAGATAATACTTTGGATCTTCCTTAAGATGATCCTTGGCAATGCGCTTCTGAACAGACTTATGAATAGTGTGTTCGCGCTCTACTTTCATGCCTTGTTCAATTGAATCCTTATTGAAATTAGAATCAGGCTCGCCTTCGGCCATTCCACCTTCGAGTGGATCTATTGAAGCAACTTTCTCTCTATTTGAGAGATGTGAGAGAAGTTTATATCCACCATATGTAAGACCAGCACCGGCAAGATATCCAGGCCAATTCCTGCCCATATGGCCAAGGAACCCCTTTTTAATCTTGGGAGCCTCTTCTACCGCTCCTTTTAATATATTCGCATCTGGAGAAGGTGTTACATGAGCGCCAATCTTCAGTAGGTAAGCTAATTTATGCATCTTTATTCTTCTTTCTTGCATACATTGCTCCACCGATTCCACCAGCAGCAACTCCACCAGCAATGTATTTACCAGCATTTCTTGCAAAATGTCCAACTGGAGCAGTTGCAGGAGGCGTATTAGCTGGTTTTGGAGGCGTATTCGATGTTGATGGAGCAGTTGGTCTATCTACGCCATGCATAGCATTGACTGATGGATTGGGAGCAGGAGCAGCAGGCTTTGTTGCGGTAGGAGCAGGAGCAGCAGGAGCAGGCTTCGTTGCAACTGGAGCAACTGGAGCAGGAGCAGGCTTGTGTTCTAATTTAGGAACAGAAGCAGCAGGAGCAGGAACGGAAGCAGCAGGAGCAGCAGGCTTATGTCCGTGCATCTCTTGAGTCGTTGGCGCAGGCTTATGTTCTAATCTAGGAGTAGGCTTATGTTCTAATCTAGGAGTAGGATGACGAACGACTTCAGCTTGAGCATCTATCGTTCTACGATTATAAGCTTCCTTAGAAGGAGTTGGCTTAGCTTCTGGTCTAATAACTTCAGGAGTATGTGTCTTCACTGAAGCTTCAGCTAATTGCTTCTTTTTAGCTCTTTTAAGATCTTGGACTTGCTTTAGATCTTTGTAGGTCTTAGATTCCTTTAGGGCCTTTGATGAGGCATCTCTATATCCAACTGAATCCTTCGGTCTAGCCGCATCAATTGGATTTATCTTGTCGTTTCGCTCTATGCGAATTCTTTCAGCAATGCTTTGACCCTTAGTATTTACAGCTTGTGATTTCTTATTTCTTAAGAACTGTCTCTTTTCTTCTGCGCTTCTAACTGCTCTTCTGTCTTTTAATTCATTAATTCTGGTATTTCTCCACTCTTTAGCTTTTGCAAGTTGATCTTTCTTTATTCCACGTAATTCATTAACCGAATCCTTAGCCATTGCAGCATCAGCTTTCCTAGATGTCTTATCCGCAGCGGCTCTTGCAGCGGCTCTTTCTCTCATTTCCTTTGTTGCTAAAGCTGTTCTATCCCGTGCAGAGCTTCCAGCAGCAAAGTTTGTCTTAACTTGCGAAGCCGCATCTTTTATTCTTGCTCCAATTGACTGAAATTGATTTGTGCTAATTCTTCCCTTTGCGGCTCCAGTAATTCCACCCCATAAGCCAGCCTGTTTAATTAAATATACTTCTTTTGAATTCATGGCATTAATCTCTTTACACCGTAAAAAGCGTTATTCGGAGTTTGAATTGGACTTACATCCAGAGGATTACCGAACTTATCCGTTCGATCTTCCTTTAAGAATACTGAAATCTCGTTGTAGTGACAAGTCTTCTTCTCTGGCACGATAAAGGTCTTCTTCTCACGGTTGTCCATAACCGTCTGATAAACTTCACCGTGCTTAGCTAAGAATGCCCATCTGCCACATGAATCCGTAAATTCTTCAACGCTTGATGTAATTCTATTTTTGACTACGAAATCATCGTATTGTAAAATAAGTACAGACTTGTTATAAAGTGGCATTCCAACAGCGTCATACGTATCGCCGTAAATTAAGCAGTAACCATCTGGAATATTTGAATAAATTTCACCATGCTTAAAGTCATGACGCTTTACCTGAATAACATCAGCTATTGGTTCATAGCGCCAGAAAATAGAATACGTATGATTTGGCTGCAAGAGATCGGCATCAAACTCAACCCAATACCGACCTCTTGAACCACGAATAGCTTTACCTTCAATATAGACAATATGCTTCTCATCATGAAGAACTACTTGAATAGAGACAGGATCAACGAGATTATGACTCTCGATATTTCCGATCCGCTCTATGCGGTAGAATTCTTCTGAGAAGCGGATTTTCATTTTTTAACTTCTTTGTAAGCCTTATGCGCTAAGTATCCAGATGCACCCAATCCGACAACTCCACGGGTGAATCTACCTGGATGCTTCTTTATATATTCAGGTAATCCCTTGAGAATATTCTTATATTTCTCAATGTAATTTTTCTTTCCGCCAACAATGTGTTCTGGATTAATTTTCTCTGTGGTTGTTGCTGCAAAGAGTTTACTTACCTTTTTATTGCCAGATACCCGTAGGTCAGGATCGACTTGCATTCTTTCATAGACTTCGTATGGGATATCTGCTTTTATTGTCTTTCCGCCATGTAAACCAAGAGCATGCAGTGGAGATGGTTGCTTTTTAAGATTGGCGTTTCCACTGGATATAGCAGAGAATACATTGGATAAAGGCTTAACTCTAGAAACGTAACTCTTTCCATGAGTTCTTTTAGCGAAAGAACTCTCTGAATCTATTCCATGCATATTAGTGGCTCCGGTTGGATTGCCACCTTTTACTGGATCAAGACCCTCTTCTAAAATTCTCTTAGCGTTCTCTTTATTTGTTCCGTGATAAACTCTAACTCTACCTGTTGCTGGATTTTTGCTTACCTTATATAAAGCGAGAGATCCAGCGCCAAGACCTACTGCTTTTGCAGTAGATCCTTCACCTTTTTCTTGCTTCTTTTGATATGCAAACTTATACATTTTTACCTCACCATGTTGCATGGTGTTGATGGATAATCTTTAATAGCATTCTGCAAACGTAAGAATGGCTTCTGTTCTGGTTCGCCATATTCCTTGCGGATTGCATTCTCAATCTTCACGATTGTGGTTTCCTTCTCATCGTGAAGCTTGTCTTCGATGAGGCGATGCTTTCTCTGAAGTTCTCCAAGCTCTTCATACTTCTTATCACGAAGAGGACGAACCTTCTCATCAATCTTCTTCCACATCTTTTCGCGCTTCATCTGCTCTTCAGCGCGAGTAGCTTCAGCTTCTTCCTTCTTTGTGAGAAGTTCAATGGCGCGTGTGAGTTTCGTAATGGTTTCGTCGTTCATTTTGGAATCCTATATCCTACATTGCCTTCGATATCATCGTAGGCAAGTTCATTGGTTGGTGGGATCTCTAACCAAACTTTAACATCATCAATAATGATGGCAACTTTGGTCTTCGGAACAAAGAACTGATACCATTCGCCAACGGTATTTGTGGCAATGGAATACTGCTGATTTGTTGTTTCAAATAAAATCGGAAGGCGACGACCCATTCCAGAGTAGTCAAGGACCTTGCCTTTGATCTTACATAGGCCAGAAGAGCTTCTGAGAATAAGATTCTCATTTGAATATTGAACAATAGAATTGTTAGCTTTGTTAAAACCAATAACATTAATACGATGATTAGGCTCACCTTCGATTTCACAGACTCCAAAAGGAGCATCTGAAATGATTTGATTAGACACCATGCTCTGTACGCGCCAGCGCCAGATATCACCAGGACCTACTGTTTTGAGATCCCGGTCTTCTAATTGGTAAGTCCAATCCCAGGTGACGATCATACTGTTTCAGTATCTACAATGCTGAAAGTGTCGTTATTAGCTCTGAGAGCAGCAGTTACAACTGCCAGTCTAGCTTTAATATTTCTTGCGTATTCAGTAGCCTTCTGTTGTGCCGCTGCATCAACATTGCCATCAAACTTCTGAGTCCATCCAGTTCCACCACGAAGCTTACGCCAGTTGTCGGGAAGACTAAACAGCGTAACTTCAGCAGTCTGAACATCATCATCGTCATCCCAGGTGATTACCCCACCGTAATTCACATCTGGATCACCATACTTATTGATGAGCTTGTTCTCATCATCAGTCGGCGTAATGTTAAACTGAACGCTGTAGAAGCGATTAACAAGCGTCTGAGTAATGCGAATGTCCATGATGTAATTATCCTTCAACTACTTTAATTAAAATGTGTTCATCTTCAAGTGGAACTGAGTATCCATCGAAAAGTATTCTATTAAACTTTTTCGGAAGAATTTCTATAAATCCAGACTCAGTTATCCTTAGATTAAGATTATTCGGATTAAATTTAGGAGTTATATTGAAATCAGACCTAATCTCGTAATGGGCTTCATTTAATGAAAAATTAAAATCACTTTGAAGTCTAGATGGATATAATGTAACATCTACTGACTTTTTATTTTTCACTAGGATTACTTCTCTATCTGAGTCAAGAAAGAAGTAATCTTTATTTAATATGTACTGATTTGTCTGAATTGAGAGATTAAAGTCTGTACTTTGTTTAATTGCCCATCTACGCTGAATATTAAATGAAACAAATTCAAGCATTTGAATAAAGTTATTAAATACTACTTTTACTTTATTTTCGAAGTCTCCTAATATAACTGGAGTGTATAAATTATACATCCTTTGTCTTGTAAAAGAGAAGACATAAAGTTCTTCTGAACTTCTATCAAAAAATACATGAGCCAAAACTCTATTTCTATCTAGATATTCAACATTTAAAGCAGATTGTCCTTTTATTTTTGGAAATACAGACACGCTTCCGTCATGATTAACAATCAATGTATTATTGATGAAATCATACGCCATGTCATTAAATATAAGTCTATCTTTTTCGAATTTAAGCGTATGTTTATTTTCATTAAATAAATTGTTATTGTTTATAATATCTTTGTTAGAAAACTTCTTTTCTGGATCTTGTCCAGACATAAAAATAACAGCAGCAGAAAGCGGCATATCGCATTTAACTAAGTCTATCTCAAAAAGATATTTTTTCATGCTTAAATATAATAATAATACAACAAGTGTCAAGTGGAGTTTTCGATTATGGATATATCAATTAACTTCCTAAGATCGTCACAATTTTTCTGAAGACTCTTATCGAAGATATTTTCTTTATATAAAGTCCTTGGACAAACTGCAATGTTTTTACAAGTCACGCACTCATCATGAAGAATATCTGAATCTGGAATATCCTTCCATTTTTTTGGAAATTCTATGCGATTATAGAACCCACGAGATTCCATTGATAAGAAATCATAAAATATCTGCTTGTAATCTTCTGTAGAATTAGTTGTGAATATTTTTACGTTTGAACCTGATTTTTTTAATTCTTTAGTTATTCTATGCAGTTCATCAAAATCTATTTTTATACTAATATCACTATTAAAATGAGATGGAAATTTAATAGTAAATATGTACTGATAATCTACTCCGAACTTAAATTCTTTTAATTGAATCTCATCTATGAATATTTTATTCCATACATCTATTTTAGTCTTAGGAAAGACAATGTGTTTTCTACTATTTGTATTTACACTTATAGGTTTATTTATAGATAAAAGAAATTCCTCGTCATAATAATCCATATTACTATTAACTATAATTTTTTTAGGATTATACTCACAGGCTAGTCTAAAGAACTCCATTGCCTCTTTATCTATAAATGGCTCTCCACCAGAGAATACAAGAATATATTTATCAAGAAAGTTTAACGTATTAATCAACTCTGTTTTATCAAACTTTAAATTTTCCCAATTCATATCTTTGATAAAACAGAAGTCGCAACTTCTATTGCACTTTCGTGCGTTTATTATAACAATATTATTTAATATATGCTTTGTTTTATACTTATTCAGTATGAATTCTCTATCGTAGAACTGCATGACTTAACCCAAAGAATTCCATATTAAGTTTAGATAACTCTCTTAACTCTTCCTGAGTGTTTCTGAATACTCTAATTTTCATCCCTTCTATAGCACAGAATCTTTGCCAATCACAAAATGCTTCCATTGAAGCTTCATTCTCCCTCATTCCTCTAGCGCAACTTCCATGGCATATTCCATTTATGTCGCATGTTTGGCAGGATTTAAATCCTGCATGATAAGCAAACTCTAAATCATCTCTGTTTTTTACATAAATCTTTTTATGTACATTATCGAAATCCTCTTCTGGACATAGATTAACTTTACCATCCCAATAGACAGTTAAGCGATTTTTCCCCATGTCACATCCCTTAACTATATTAGACAGGATGTTATTTTGAATCATGAAATTAAATGGAGCAGGGACTTTATACCATTCAATATTTTTATCAGTTAGATACAATTTAAGATAATCTTGTGCCTTCTCTTTTAGCAATCCCATTTCTTCTTTAGTTGGCATTAGCTTTAAATTATACTTTGCGGGTTCGATCAAAATTGATAATTTACGCTGATCTATATGCTTAATAGCATTGAATATATCTACGTTACCTTTAGTAATAGTTGCACGTAATGCAACTCTATCTCTTTTCTTAAGGATAATATCTATTCTGTCTAAAAGAAATTGAAATGTATCGTTCTTTAAATACCTTCTTGAGTAGAATTCACCATCCTTCGGATCAAACGAAACTGCGAAATCAGTATTTGAAACCAGGCAAAAATCTAAGAACTCTAAAAATATTTCATCGCTATAGAATAGTGATGTAGTAGCAGCTATTTGGCATTTATTAAATCTATTCCTTATATACATAACCATTTTTTTAAATGCAGGGAGATTAGCAACTGGCTCACCGCCAAGTATGTAAACCTGCTTTAAATCTGTTATGTTATTAACATCAAGTGCTTTTTCCAGAGTTTCTGGAGTTAGATAGCTATCATACTTCCAATTATCTTTTACGGAACAGTAAGTACAACCGCCTTCGCAATATCCAGTTGGAACAATCCACAGCTTGTCTACTTCCTGGAGAAAATAACTATGATTTATAGTTGTCTTATACCTCTTCTCTATTGCCTCATCAACTGCTACAAGATCAAAATCTAACCTATCTATAGGTCCTTTGGATTCTATTAATTGAGATATTCTTGGAATGAAATTCCAATATCTATCTTCTTTAAACATAGGATATACATTCATATTCCAAGAATCTTATGAACTGGTGATGCTGCAATCATTATTTCTTCTTCACTGAAATGGTTGATTAAGTATTCAATAGATAATTGAGCGCATAGAGAATACCAATGGCATCTATGATTAAAGTTCTTATTACGCTCTACATCGTCATGCAGTTGTTTCCAACAATGGACTCCACATGTATATTTAAAATCGCATTTTTCACAAAATTTCGTAAATGCATTTTCCTCTTCGTATTTATCCTCTTTCTTAATAGAAATAGCACCATTCAGTTTAACGTCCTCTACACAGGAAGTAAATGTACCGTCTGGTAATATAGTGATATTACTAGACATGTTATTGCATTCCTTCATCAACTGAAGGAGATGTTTGTTCATCAATAGAGATCTGAATGGAGCAAACATTTTCTGTAAAGGTCTTGGGTTTTTTTCATATTCACGAACCGCAGCTATAGCATCAGTTTTTAACTTATTAAATTGCATGTCATCCATACACATAGAATCATTATACTTAACTATGTCTATTGAATATCCAATATATGTTTTTAATTCTTCTTCTAGAAACTTAATCATTTCAAATGGCTTGCAGCCAAGCTTTGAAATGTTCTGTCTAATACCTATTGAATTAGGAGCTACCTTGTGGAATCTAATAAATCTTTCTCTTACGAATTCAAATGTATCTTTACCCTTGTATCTTCTCAGATATTTTCCTGGTTCATTTTGAGGATCAAGAGTTACTGAAAAGTATAGATACTTACTATATCTAATATATAGATCCATTAGCTTATCAAATGTTTCGTCATCAAAAAATAATGACGTTACAGTTGTTATTCTTTTTACGCCTTTCTTAATAAGATGCTTAACTAGCGCAGCGTATCCTTCGAAATTATATACAGGCTCTCCACCGTAGAACGTAACATCTTTTATTGTTACACCTTGTTTTTCAAGGGATACATCCAATATCTCTGGAGTTAGATACTGATTTAAATCCCAAGCTTCTTTCGCGTAGCAATATGAACATCCACCTTCACAATAACCAGTTGGTATTATTGATAGATGTGTTATTTCACTATTTAAATAGTTGTGTTTTATAGCGAAATCTAATCTCGCTCTGGCATTCCAGTAATCAATTGAATCCATCTCAATGAAATCTTTATCCCCTTTAACTAAAAGAGCAAGTTCAGGAGCATACATCCAATTTTTAAATTTTAATGTTTTTAATTTAATTGATTCATCTAGGTTTTTTGTGCGTACTTCTGAGGTGCGTGGTAAAATAATATTCATATTTTCCTATACGGCGAACATGTTACATGCATCTCCGTGGCAGTTGCAGTTCGAGTGATTTCCATGACATGTTCCAGTTGGAACTGTGTAGCTTGGAATAAATCTATCAACTCCACCAACTACTATCTTAAGAGCATATCCAATATGATTGCCTGCGTTATCTACGTAAGAAGATCCATCATATGTGAGATTATCTTGTTTTAGCGCAAGTCCAGTATCAACATAATCTTTTCTAGTTAATGCTGTTCCAGAAGCACCTGTAGTTGCTTCATTATCATAGATGTGTGACTCTACACGATTTCTCCAGAAGGAGATTCCGCCCATTATGATGAATGTTCCACCTGTATTCTTCATTCTTAGTCTGAAGAATTTAGCAGTACCGATTGGAGCCAGAAGACCATTAACGACTTTCTTTCCGTTCGTATTGGTATTTAGAATTACAGTTTCATTTACTTCTACAAAAGCTCCATCGTAGAATACAAGGGAAACTACGCATGCATTTCCACTTGCAGTCAGATTATCTATGGAAAATGCATATGTCATATCTCCACCACTGTCTTTATAGACATAGTGGTAGATTTCTGGTTCAAAATCAGTTCCAAACTCAACTCGTAATCCATCAGACGCATGAGAAACATCTGGCACTGGATTGGTGCTAGTACCTAAGATATTTGCCCATTCACGAAGTTGATCCTGCGACCAATTTCTGGTATATCCAATGATGTTTCCAAGACCAACTTGGCCTAAGCCCTGTGATGCATTGATAACACCTTCGACTTTAGGACCTTGACCGGCAGCAATTCTAGCTGCATCATGCGATGCAATTTTATTAACTCTATATCTTGATGCTGAATCAAGCGTAGCGACTTCGTTTCCTGCGATCTTATCTGATCTAACATCAGACGAATCTATGGATCCATTCTCTAGCTTAATGTAAGTTGTGTCATCGGTAACTTCTACCTTGGCATCATTTACAATGGTCTTTTGATTATTTGGAATTGCGTTTCTTACGGAGTCGTCTATTGAATAGACATGAATTCCAGTGATGACATCATTGCCGCGAGAAGTGAAATAATCACGAAGCGTCTGTAATGCATCGTGAAAATTCATATTTTGGGTAATGTCTAAACCAGGAGGATTAGAAACATCCCATAGTTCAGGAACCGTTACGTTATCAATTTCAATCTCATCTCTCTTCATCATGGGCGTTAAGCCAAGACGAGTAGCAATGTATTCAATCGACTTATCTAAGAAATGAAGCGCACGACGATGCGTGTCTCCATATGATCCACCGTTACCAGGATCAATATGATGAACCGTTCCATCTTGGAGCATGAAGTTTGCACCATAGGTGATTTGATCACCAGTGGTTCCATGCTGAACAACATCATTGAGTTCGTCTAATGAATCAACTAAGCTGACGAGGGATTGCTCACCAGTTCTATTAACCAATAGACGGAGCCATGCATCAAGACGCTTCATACCTTCAAGAATGGATCTTCCATCCATTAAGAAGTTTGAGAAACGATATGCAGCGTAGTTATTCGGAACATTTGGATCAAATGATCCGAATAATGGATGCTGTGTTGGAGTGTGTTCAGCGTTAGTGACGAGCGATCCACCAGTTGAGGCATTCTTGACGAAAGCCTGTGAATCTCTTGCGTTCACTGGATAGTGAAGATCACCAAGAGAATTTTGATCTGAAGAAATAAGAGGCTCAAAGAGATTTACTCCGAGCATGTCGTTGGTTTGCTGCCAGATATTCTTGTAACGAATAACCTCTACACCATCTTCAAGTTGACCGCCTCCAGTGAATAGATACGGGGGAATTGTTGCAATACCTCCATTATGCACCTGTTGGATACGCACTTTAAAGATTGGAGTAACGTTATATGGAATTGAGTATTCCAGCTTACCTTCAGCAATTAAATTAGGAGTAGTTAAACGAGCATTCGTTTTCGTATCGTACAGTCCATTGTACGATGGACGATCAGGATCAGATAACTCATTAGATGTCGGATTAAGA
>JFJP01040256.1_pt1 | contig 11570 bp, 9 predicted proteins | sample 431651 | NCBI WGS metagenome assembly JFJP01 (sample SAMN02602958, study PRJNA72255) | Microbial mat metagenome, whole genome shotgun sequencing project. | biome: fresh water; feature: sink hole; material: water; isolation source: purple microbial (photo- and chemosynthetic) mats found in... | reverse complement strand
AGCTATATAAATACATTTTTTTTAGTAACTTTTTACCTTCACTTCCGTAGAACAATTCATGTTTTATTATTTTCTTAAAGATTTCATAAATGGACGGTAAACAATTACACTGCGAAGCATTGACATACTCTAAATACCCTAAAATACCTACACTTTCAAATGTTCCACATGCCATTGATGTTTCAGCGTCTGTTGTTAGGAATTATCCCGTAGGAAGGCAAAAAGTGTCGCGTTTAAAAAAGGCTACACCGCATTTATTTAGCATTACGTTTTTGCAAAAAGCCCCTGAACAAATTAAAATACGGTTATTATCGAATTTTTTTAATGAAGCAGTCCAACTTATAGCTGAAGCTTATTTTGTTGCTATTTCAAATACTGTTTATACTTGTAAGTTAATTCCGCTGCATTGCGGGCATTTTAATTTTAAAGTAGAATTTTCATTTGATGCTGGTAAAACATGGCAACGCGATGATGTGCCAGATGCATGGGTTTTGGTTGACCCTCCTCAAGCTGATGCACTTCTTTTGTATACACTGATTCCGAATATTTCTGGCACGTTATCTGAGTGGACTAGTGAACTTCCTAGAATAAAAGAAATGGGATTTAACGCAGCACATTTGCTTCCTATAACTGCTCTTGATGTTAGTGAAAGTCCTTATTCAGCAAAAGATTTATTTGAAATAGACCATGCTTTTTTAAAATCTGATTCTTCAGCGCTTCAGCAATTAGAAAACTTTGTAAATTCAGCCAAAGAGTTGGGCATTGCTTTATGTTTCGATCTTGTTTTGAATCATGTAGGAGTTAACAGTAATATGGCTGTTCAATCTCCAGATTGGATTGTTCGTGATAAATCACAGGCCGATGGAATGCAAAGGGCCAAATTTTGGTTTGATAATATGTGGTTGTATTGGGACGATTTGGTTCTCATTAATTATGAGCACCCCTCTGAAACAGTAAGAGCAGATATTTGGTCGTACATGATTTCTTATGCTTTATTTTGGGCTAAGTTGGCAAATGACACCAATGGTTTTGTGCGTTTCGATAACTTGCATAGCAGCAACCCTCAGTTTGTGAATGCGCTTACCGAAGTTTTACACAAGGAATACCCTGATTTGGGTATTATAGCTGAGTATTTTACTGATGAAAAGACCATGATGCAAACAGGCTCTGCATGGGGTTTAAACCTAAATCTGGCAACTCCTTGGAATTTTAAGTTTGTTCCTCAACTCAGAGACTATCTTAAATATGTACATTCGGTATATGACAATATCCGCTTTTTTATGCCGGTAACATCTCACGATTCCGGAACACCTTGCCAGGAATTTGGAAATGTAGAGTCAACCATACCCCGTTATGTTGCTGCTGTACTAATGGGTACAGGTGCTTCAGGTTTGGTGCAAGGAGTTGAATTTGCCGAGAAAGAAAAAATTGAATTTATTGGCAGACGCTCTCGAAAAGAATTTCCCGCACATGCTGTATTTAAAGAATTTATTCAGAAGGTGAACAATGTATTTTTGAAGTTTGACGTTTTTAGAACAGGTAATAATTGTTTTTTCCTAGACAATAACCATGCTTCAATCATTGCTGCATACCGATCTGATGCTAATGGAAATGGTTTTCTGGTTGCATGTAATTTCGATATCTTTAATGTGCAGCATTTAATGCTTGATTTGTCTCCTTATTTAAATATTCAAAATGAGGTTAATGCGCTGGAATTATTGAGCGGAGATATGTTCAGTATTCCAAACGCTCATTTCAATATTTTATTGGATCCATGTTCGGCCAAAGTAATTAAATTTTATTCTTGATTTAATACACTTCGGGAACAAAAGTTTGCAAATTCATTGGAGGCCTTATGTAATTCTCGTCGCTTTGACGAGGTGATAATTTAATTTTTTCGTATTCAAGTTCTTTATAGGGAATTAAGCTCAATAAATGCTTAATGCAATTTAGTCTTGCCCTTTTCTTGTCATCGGCATTTACAACATACCAAGGTGCTTGCTTAATATCGGTATATTGAAACATGGTATCTTTAGCTTTAGAATACTCAACCCACTTACCTCTTGATTCTAGATCCATGGGGCTTATTTTCCAACGTTTTGCGGGGTTGTTAATTCGTTCTTGAAAGCGTTTTTCCTGTTCTTCATCACTTACTGAAAACCAATATTTGATTAGTACAATTCCGCTTCTTATTAGCATTCTTTCATATTCCGGACAAGTTCTTAAAAACTCTTCATATTCTGCGGGTGTGCAAAAATTCATAACCTTTTCTACACCGGCTCTGTTATACCAACTTCTGTCGAAGAGTACCATTTCACCTGCCGCAGGTAATTGTTGTACATAACGTTGAAAATACCACTGCGATTTTTCTCTTTCTGTTGGCACGCCTAAAGCTACAACCCTACAAAACCTGGGATTCAGATATTCAGTGATTCTTTTTATTACTCCTCCTTTGCCTGCTGCATCGCGACCTTCAAATATTACAACCAATTTCAACTTAGAATATTTTATCCATTCTAATAACTTAACCAATTCTTGTTGCAGAACCTCCATTTCACATTCGTAAAAATTTTTATCAAGTTTTGGTTTCTTTTCAAGTTGTATATCGCAACCCAATTGGTATTCCGATTTTTTGTCTTTATCTTTTCCCATTGTTGAAATGTTTAATTTATTGAAATGTTATTAGCCGTTTTTGATTCGGAATATAAAAGTACAATTATTTTTTAAATAACAATACCTAATATTGCTTATTTTACCAGTTTATAGATTCGGCAGGTGCATCAGCAAGATTTTGAGCTATCCAATCAGCTTTACTTAATTCTGCCGCTGTAAAGGATGTAGTAAGTCCCAAACATTTACAACCTGCACTTTTTCCAGCTGCAATACCATTAATGGCATCTTCAATAACAAGGCAGTTTTCTGGCATTAAGCCTAATTTATTTGCTGCCAATATAAATACCTCCGGATCAGGTTTTTTATTTACTACTTCCAATCCATTTACGGTAGCATCAAAATCTGAAGTTTTTAATCCAATACATTCAAGGTTTATTAGCATCTTCATTTTATCTGCGCTGGTTGCTAATGCCATTTTTATACCTCTTTTTCTACAGGTATTCATAAATGAAAATACTCCAGGCAGGGCTTCAATATTACCTTTGATCATTTCGCCATAAATAGTATAGGTTCTAACTTTATCTATTTCTAAGTCGAATGGAATATGATATTTTTCAGCAACCCCTCCCAAATAGCGGTTTTCACCTGTTCCTATAAAAGGAATAAAATCTTCTTCTTTTATTGTATATCCTTTTTCTGCAAACATTTTTACTGCAGCTTCTGCAATGTATCTTTCGGAGTCTAATAATACTCCATCCATATCGAAAAGTATTCCTTGAATCATTTTTATGAAATTAAATCAAATCAAATACACCATTCAATACAAATCTGGGGCGATAAGGAAACATATCTATACTTTCTTTGGTAGAAATACCGCTCAATACCAACAATGTATCTATTTCCGATTCAATACCAGCAATAATATCGGTATCCATTCTGTCTCCAATTATTATGGTATCTTCTCTTTGATGCGCCAGTTTTTTCAATGCTATGCGCATCATTAGAGGATTTGGTTTTCCAACAAAATATGCTTTTTTACCTGTAGATAATTCAATGGGAGCTATTAAAGCTTTGGTACTGGGTGCAATTCCATTTTCAACGGGTCCGGTAAGATCGGGATTGGCACCTATTAGTTTGGCACCTTTTAAAACCAGGTTGATGGCTTGTTCTATTTTTTCATAACTGTAAGAATGCGTATCGCCAACTACAACATAATCGGGGTTTACTGAATTCATAACATATCCAGCATTGTAAAGTGCATTAATAAGCCCTGCTTCACCAATAATATAAGCGGTTCCTTTGGGGCGCTGACTGGCTAAAAAACTGGCAGTAGCCAGGGCACTGGTATAAAAAACATCTTCATCAACCACTATGCCCATTCGTTTGAGTTTATCTTGTAATTCGCGGGGAGTGCGTTCGCTTGAGTTGGTAAGGAACAAAAACCTCTTTTCATTGGCTTGCATCCATTCGATAAATTCTTTTACTCCGGGTAATAATTTGTTGCCATGGTATATTACGCCATCCATATCGCAGATAAAAGCCTTTTTGCTCTTTATAACATCAATTATTGCAGCATTCATTTTGAAATTATTTAGGTGTAAAAAAACCCGCCAGAAGCGGGTTTATATGTTATTTCTCTTTTTCCGACTTTTTAAAACTGTCTTGAGCATTAATGTAAAAGGCTTTGTATTTGATATAATGATTTCCTTTTTTAAATTCCCAAATAACATCTTTTGCTTTAAAAATTTTGCCTACGCAAGCTTCGAATATCATTTGATAAGAAATACCAGTTGCTTTTTCAGCATCGATTATGGTTTTGAATTCAACGCTTTTGTCAGCAAAATGACCAATTACGGGTAAATGAAATTTTTTCAAACCACGTTTAGCAAGTGTTCGGGGATTGGGTTTGCCTGAGTGAGGTTTGCTGTGACCATGACCACCTCCATGTCCGTGTGATGCAGGTTTCTTTTCAGCAACGTCTTTTACAGCAACAGCTTCCGGTGTTTCTTTTACTTTTGACATATTTAATGTTTTTACTTCTGCTTACAAATATAAAAATAATCTATCTAATTAACGAATTTAATGGATAAATTGTTTCGCATAATAGGCAGGATTCAAATTTTCTCCTGTGGCCTTTTTGATCATCTCATTCCATGGATAAAGGCTTCCGGGTTCAAATATGTTATTTTTTAAATAATCGCCTACTGCTTTGGCATTGTTAAAACTTTGAGCCTTTGAGGGGTCGGTATTCAAAACCTTTTCGCAAATATGAAAATAGAGCTGCGAGGCTAGTATTTCACCCAGCAAATAATTGTGGTAATAACAGGGCGCTGTGGCAATATGTATTTTGCTTGCCCAGTCGGGTTGATTTCTTCCAGCTGGTTTCTTTATCATTTGATAGGTTTCAACCTTGCTCCACCATAAACTGTCTAAATCCTGATCGGGATTAGCGTACATTTCTTTTTCAAAATGATACATTACCTGCACCCAACGGCTAAAAACCAATTGCTCCAATTTAAGTGATTTGTAGCAGTCTTCTTTGATATTATTTTTCGTTGTATCGTTAATTCCCAGATTGTCTTGAATCCATTGTGGATTTGAAGATAATCGGCCAAATAACATTGCTATGGCTTCGGTGGTAAAGGTATGCGCGGGATGTCTTAAATCCATGGGAAGGTTTGGATTGATAAACTTGTCGTATACGCCATGACCAAATTCATGTAACATGGTCCCCATCCAATAAGAATTGTCTTTAATATTGCAAAGAATTCGGATATCACCATGCTGATCGAGATCAAAGCAGAAGGCATGCTGGTTTTTTCCGGGTTTTTCATATAAATCACTTCTGGCTATAATATCATCAACTGCCAAGCCTATACCTGAAAAATAATCTGAAGTAAGCGTTTCTAGGTTCTTCGATTTATAATAAATATCCAAATCTACCGGATAAATATCTGGAGCCTCTTGAAAAAAACGATTTTGATAGTGCCAGGGCATTAATTCTTCTTGTTTTATTCCTAATCGCTGGGCCAAATAAATATCTATTTCCGATTTTAATTGAATGAAAATACCTCTGGTTTGTTTTTCTAATTCAGCAAAAATGGTATCTATGGCAGCCGGATCTTGTTCTCCCATTTTTAAACTCATTTCATGGTAATTAGAATATCCTAAATCTTTGGCTATCCCATTTCTTTTATTTACGATGAGTTTTATATCGTCGGAAACATTATTTCCTATTGTTTTATGTGCCTCCCAGGCTTCTTTTAATTCTTCACTATTAGTTGAAGTTTTTAGTATTTTTTCAATGTCATTGTCACTATATTCTTTTCCTTTTATATTGGCTCTGAAAGAAGAATATTTTTTTTCTATTTGCATTTCTAAAGCAACAATTTCATTCAGTTTTTCGCGATCAATTAAAGCCGATATATATTTAAGGTATAGAATTTCGGTATGACGTTTTAAGGTATCATTTTTAATTAGCCCCGATTCTTTAATTCTTTTTATGACTTCAAATTTTTCTTTATCGTTGTATATAGCAATCAATTGCTTTTGCAGCTCTTCAGCTTCGGCATAATATTTTTCATCGCCGGTTACTGAGGCATTCCAAAATGCTATATTAGCCTGTACTGATAATTTATGGCTTGTTTCTTCATGTTTTTTTATGAAGGATTGTAATTCCATTTCCATTTTTTTCGCTTTATTGTTACAAGATATAAGGGTTATGATTCCTAAACAGAGTAGTATTAATTTTGTTTTCATTATTATTATTATTTTGAACTAACATCATCAGAATTAAATTTGAAACCCAATCTTTTTGCAGTTTGCATTTTACTATTTTCGATAGCTTGATTGATTTGTTCTACCGATGCTGTTTTAACTGTTTCATAAGGAGGAATCAGTAAATCGAATTCTAAAGCATATAATATAGCAGTATCAATTATTTCTGAAAGTTTTTCAGCATTGAGTTGTTGATTGGCAAAATCATTATATAAAAAGCCCAATTGTCTTTTTCCTTCCACCATAAAATTCATATCTTTATTGATAAAAATTCGGGCAATCAGATATCCTAAATCTTCGGTGCGGTTATATTTAAATGAATCATTCAAAAAATCATAAATGCTTATAATTCCGCAATAGGTATTCAAAGGATCCTGAGCAAAAGAGGTTTTCCAAATGCTGTGTTCACGGCTAAACTCAAATATATTGGAATGAAGATTAAAAACCAGTAAATCAGATGCAATTTTTAAATGTACTTCTAAGCTTCCATTCTCTTTATACTCAAGCTTTACTCTTGAATCAAGACCTGTAATTTGTGCATTTAAATTCTTTTCAGTTTCGGCGAGTAAATGTTTTAACATTTTAAATGCTTCTACCGAATTATCAAATACCTTATATTTTACCTGTGATTTGTTTTTTAAAACATTTAGTATTTGTGCTTTTAATTGTTGATTTTCTTCCATAATTATATGTTTAATAAGACCTAGCAAAAATTACCCTACCTTTGGATTCTTTTCCAGAATAAATACAATTTCCGATTTCGGTTTTTTGATCTAAAGGAATACAACGAATGGTAGCTTTTGTTTCATTCTTTATGGCTTCCTCAGTTTCCGCTGTTCCGTCCCAATGGGCCAATATAAAACCACCTTTTTCATCTAAAATTGTTTTAAACTCATCGTATGAATCAGCGGTGCGGGTATTTTCTTTTCTATGGTTGAAAGCTTTATTGTATATATTTTGTTGTATATCATCCAATAAAGATTTTACTTTGGTGGCAAGACCTTCCTGAGGCAGGCTAAATTTTTCCAATGTATCTCTTCTTGAAATTTCTACAGTTTGGTTTTCAAGGTCTCTAGGACCAATAGCAATTCTTACCGGAACACCTTTTAGTTCATATTCGGCAAATTTCCAACCTGGTTTATGCGTATCTCTATCATCAATTTTTACTGAAATATTTAATTTATTCAGTTCTTCTTTTAATTCCAGCGCTTTGGATTTAATTAATGCTAATTCTTCATCTTTTTTATAGATAGGAATAATTACTACTTGATTAGGGGCAAGAGCAGGAGGCAATACAAGACCATTATCATCTGAATGCGACATAATTAAAGCACCCATTAATCGGGTAGAAACACCCCATGAAGAAGCCCATACGTAATCGCTTTTCCCTTCTTTATTGGTAAAAGTTACATCAAAAGCCTTAGCGAAATTTTGCCCTAAAAAGTGACTGGTTCCAGCTTGTAATGCTTTACCATCTTGCATGAGTGCTTCAATGCAATACGTATCAATAGCACCTGCAAAACGCTCGTTGGGAGTTTTTACACCCTTTAAAACTGGCATGGCCATAGTTTTTTCGGCAAATTCAGCATAAACATCTAACATTTTTCTGGTTTCCTCAATGGCTTCATCTGAAGTGGCGTGTGCGGTATGCCCTTCTTGCCAAAGGAATTCGGCTGTTCTTAAAAACAATCTTGTTCGCATTTCCCATCTCACTACGTTAGCCCATTGATTACAAAGTATGGGCAAGTCGCGATAAGATTGTATCCAACCCTTATAAGTGTGCCAAATAATTGTTTCAGAAGTGGGACGAACAATAAGTTCTTCTTCCAATTTGGCATCACTATCAACAATAACGCCTTTCCCATTCGGATCGTTTTTAAGTCGGTAATGGGTAACCACAGCACATTCTTTAGCAAAACCCTCCACGTGAGAAGCTTCTTTAGAAAAAAAAGACTTGGGAATAAAAAGCGGAAAATAGGCATTATAGTGCCCGGTATCTTTAAACATTTTATCAAGAATAGCCTGCATTTTTTCCCAAATTGCATAACCATATGGTTTAATAACCATACAGCCTCTTACCGCTGAGTTTTCGGCCAAATCGGCTTTTAATACTAAATCATTGTACCACTGTGAATAATTCTCAGCCCTGCTCGTTAATTCTTTTGCCATTTTATTTTTCGATGTTTAAAATGCAAATTAACCGCTTTTTTATTATTAATTCAACCTTAATCATTATTTTTACTGCTTAAATACGTTACATTGATATATATTTTTGATATTGTAACAATTTGGCACAAGGTTTGATATTATACAAATAGAATTTTAACCAAGGTCTTATAAGGAGGAAATGCCATGAGAACAAAAATAAAAATGATCGGTTTCGCAGTAATAGCCGGTATATGGATTACCGGCGCCAATCCTGCGATGGGACAAGATGAACTTTATGGAGCATCTACCAAGTCTCGCAAGATGACAGAAAAAGAACGTGCCAAATATGTGGCCGATTCAATAAAGAATGCCTCAAAAAATGAGGGATTAAGTGATTATGAGCGTTATTTAAGAGAAAAAGAAAATGAATCAGGTACGGCGCCTACCTCAAGCGCTTCTTCTAATGAAGCAGTTTCATCTTCTGAAAGCGATTCGCAAACCAATGACAGTCAGTATTATACTGAAACAGAGCAAAGTTCTGATGATCAAGGAAATACTTATATTACCAATAATTATTATGATAGTAATGATAATGATATTGATTACGTGTATTCTTCCCGCATCCGTAGATTTGGTGGCTCATATGCCTCTTATAATTATTACGATCCTTATTATACCAGCGTATATTGGTACGATCCATTTGCCTGGAATCTTAGTTGGAATTATGGATTGGGCTGGTCTATAGGCTGGGGTTACCCTTATCATTATGGATATTATAATAGTTGGTATCCTTATGGTTATTATGGTTATGGCGGATATTACAACAGCTATTATCATGGTTACAATCATGGTTATTATCATGGTTACAATGATGGATATTATTATGGAAATTATTATGACAGAAACAATAGCTATCGCGATTATGGTCCCAGAAGATCAACCGCAGGTGTTTATAATAACAATAGCTACAGGGCATCGAGCAATAATGCTTATTCACAGTCAACCCGCCGTTCTACTTCCAGTGAATATAGAACCAGCAAGGCAGGTAGTCCAACATATAATACTCAAAGTACCAGAAGAAGTACTTCGACTGTACCAACAACACGCTCGGGTAATGCAGCTTATAACCAAAGCAATCAGGGTTCAAGAAGGGTAACACAATCTTATTCACCTTCTAGTGCTGGCGGATATAACAGGTCTTCTGTAACAAATGAAAGTGGAAGCAGACGTTCTTATAATAGGGGAAGTTCATATACTCCAAGTTATAGTCAACCGTCAAATTCAAGCAGACCATCCTATAACTCTGGTAGCAGACGAAGTGAATACTCTGGCTCAGGAAATCGTTCTAATACGTATAATTCATCATCATCTTATTCATCGCCTTCTAATGATGGCGGAAGAAGGAGCAGCGGTGGTTCTACAAGTTTTTCATCACCAAGCTATTCATCACCATCACGTTCTAGTTCATCTAGTTCATCTAGTTCATCAAGTTCATCACCAAGTTTTTCATCACCATCACGTTCAAGTTCATCAAGTTCATCACCAAGTTATTCATCACCATCACGTTCTAGTTCTGGTTCATCATATTCATCTCCTTCTTCAGGGGGTAGTGGAAGATCCTCAAGCGGAAGCAGTTCAGGTGGCGGTGGAAGATCCTCAGGTGGCGGTGGTGGCCGAAGATAAAACAATTTTAGTTCAAAAATAAGACCCAATTAACCCGCGTGCAATAATTCACGCGGGTTTCAATAAAAACCTGTAAATAATATTAAATCATGAAAACAAAATATAGATTTCAATTCTTGATGGTAATAATCTCTGGCTTGTCATTGTTTTCCTATTCCCAAGGAGTAGTTGATGCAGTAAGGTACAGCCAAACAATGAATCTGGGTACCGCCCGTTCAACAGCTATGGGTTCTGCTTTTACTGCTTTAGGTGGCGATTTTTCTGCTATATCAATTAATCCTGCTGGATTAGGGGTATATAAAAAATCTGAATTTACTTTTTCACCCTCCTTTAATTTTAATAGTTCATATTCAAATTATATTAATTCATCAACCAGCGATTTTAATGTTAATTTACGTAGCAATCAAATTGGTTGGGTTGGAGCTTATGGCACTGGAGCTACAAGTGGCTTGAAAAACATTAATTTTGCTGTAGGTTATAATAGAAATGGCGATTATAGCAATGATTACAGAATTAAAGGTTATAATACTCAACATTCAATAAGCGATTATTTTGCAGATAGAGCAGAAGGTTTACCTATTGACCTAGATCCTTACTTTGAGCAATTGGCCTTTGATGCTGAAATTATCGACATTGATTCATTGGGTTATTATCCCAATACTCCTATAGTAAGCAACCAATCTCAAACCAGAAGCATAAAGGGAGGCAAATCAGAATGGTTTATGGCCTTGGGATTCAACGTTTCAGATAAATTCTATTTTGGCGTTAATATGGGTATTCAAAATTACGAATATGAAATGACTTCTACCTATAGGGAAGATAATCCAAACCCTGGACCTTTTAACTATTTATCCTTCTCTAAAAACTTATGGGTAAATGGAACAGGATTTAAATCTTCAGTAGGTTTTATAGCTAAGCCTATTGAAGAATTGCGAATTGGTTTGGCGGTTAACTTCCCAACTTTTTATCGATTTTCAGAAGAGTTGATGACTAGCATGACCTCGAATTATATTTCAGGTGAAATTTACAAACCTATCGATGCTTATACTAATAATTTATTGCCACGTGCTGAATATAATTATAATTTTATATCACCCATTAAACTTTCAGCCGGTATTGCTGGTGTAATTAATAAAATGGCAATACTCTCAATTGATTATGATATTACCAATTATAGTACCATGAAATTCTATGGTAGTGATTATGATTATATATACGAGAATGAGGAAATTAGAGAAATTACAAAACTATCTTCAAATATCAGATTAGGGGCTGAAGTGCGTTTTGATGAACTTTATTTGCGCGGGGGAGCCAATTTTATACAATCGCCATACAAAGAAAAGATTGGC
>JFJP01031796.1_pt1 | contig 11570 bp, 12 predicted proteins | sample 431651 | NCBI WGS metagenome assembly JFJP01 (sample SAMN02602958, study PRJNA72255) | Microbial mat metagenome, whole genome shotgun sequencing project. | biome: fresh water; feature: sink hole; material: water; isolation source: purple microbial (photo- and chemosynthetic) mats found in... | reverse complement strand
AAAAACCTAACCCCTTAACTAAACTTAAAAAAAATGAATATAGATTTATCTCTTTTCCATTTAATCAAGGATGCCAGCTTTGTGGTGCAATGTGTGTTGCTGATATTATTTATTGCCTCACTTATCACTTGGAATTTCATTTTTTTTAAACGCCGTGAATTAAATCAATCAATGGCAATTGTCGATGAGTTTGAAGCCCAATTTTGGTCAGGGATTGAATTAACAGAACTGTATAAAAAATTAACCGCTAAAGAGTTTGCTCCTGAAGGGTTGGAGAAAATTTTTTTAAGCGGCTATAACGAATTTTCCAGAATGCGGCAAAAAGGCAATGTTGAACCTGCGGTGTTGGTAGAAAATGCACAACGGGCGATGCGTATTGAAATGGCGCGGGAATTAGACAGGCTGGATGAATCCTTGCCTTTTTTAGCCACCGTTGCCTCAACCAGCCCTTATGTCGGATTGTTTGGCACTGTTTGGGGGGTGATGAATGCGTTTCGTTCTTTAGTCAGTGCGCAACAAGCGACTTTGTTTCAAGTTGCGCCAGGGATTGCCGAATCGTTGGTTGCTACCGCAATGGGGCTGTTTGCCGCCATTCCTGCTGTAATTGCTTACAATCGTTTTTCCACCCGCTTAGACCGGTTAGAAAAACGCTATGAATTATTTATTGATGAATTTGTCGTTTTATTACAACGCTTGGCACACAGTAAATGAACTCCAAAAGACCCATCCGCCGCAGAAAATTATTAGCCGAAATCAACATTGTCCCTTATGTTGATGTTACTTTGGTTTTGTTAGTGGTTTTTATGATGACCGCTCCGCTGCAACAACGCGCGGTTGATGTGAATCTACCTATTGCAGATGGCACACCGTTAGATCAAAAACCGCTGGATGAGCAGCTACGCTTTCCTGTGATTATTTCCATTCAAAAAGATGGGCAGTATTTACTCAGTGAAAAAGGCGAACCGCCCACCGTGTTGTTGCTGGATTTATTACTCTTTAAAGTCGCAGGACTGCATAAAACCGACCCCAAAACCCAGTTTTATGTAAAAGCTGACCGTGATGCCCATTATGGTGCGGTGATTTCTGTGATGGAGCAATTGAAAAAAGCAGGTATTGTTCATGTAGGACTGCTGACTCGTACCGCAGAGCAGTAAAAAAGATGAATGCAGAACCCTCATCAAAATTTAGCTTTTCCTTTACGTTAGCCGCGTTGCTGCATATTTTACTATTAAGCATTTTCATGTTAAGCATGAATAATCAATCTAACCCACCGACAACAGTTCCAACGCAAGCCTTGCAAGCAACCCTGTCTGATGAGCAAGCGGTTGTGTTACAAATTGAACACGCCAACTATTTAACCCATATTCCCAAGCCTAAACTAACCCGCGCTGAAAAAAGACGCTTGGCGCGTGAAAAAAAAGCGGCAGAACGTCTTGCTGCAAAACAAAAAAAAGCCTTAGCAAAATCGCTTAAAGCTGCCGAAATAAAACCCAAAACGACAGAGCCAGTAACAGAGCCAGTAGTCGAAACTATCTCGGTAGAACCTGTTGAGAAAATACAAACGGAGGCAGAAAAAAAAGCCGCCGCGCGCGAACGTTGGTTGAAGAAAGTGGCGGCAAGAAAAAAAGCCGAACAAGAACAGCAAGCACAAAAAACCTTGCCTGTTGAACAAAATCGCTTGCAAGTATTACCTGTTGTCCCTTCTCACGATAAAAAAACGCACTCGCCTAAAAAACAACCCGCTAAGGCTTCCCCGCCTTTAGCTCCCCCACAAAAGGAAACTGAACTGCCCACTCTTTTTTAGGCAAACGCTAGTATGGATTTTTGTGGTAAAAATGCGACTTAGCACCGCAAAAAGCAACCTTTTCCGTTACCTTAGGATAAATATTTACTATACTGTTAAGAAAAGCGATTTTTGTGCGTACAACAGTGGGTTAAGTAACAAAAAATAAATTCAGTAACATAAAAAGGTTTTCACTGATATGTTTTTACCATCTGATAACAACAAAACCGCAACGTAACGCAATTAACGTATTAATTTATCGAAGGATTTAAAAATGAAAATAACTTACTTTCTTGTGTTGACAGCATCGGTGAGTGCTAGCTCTGTTTATGCCGAGCAACCGTTACCCCCTGTGTTAGATAACTCGACTTACCGAGGTGCTTTGTATGAACCCGCACAAGCTGTGGGAGCAGCTATTCCTACTTTACCCTCTGTTTCTGCACCTGCTTTATTACCTGTTCCCATTTTGCCACCTGTGTCGCCTTTACCCGGTTTGCCTGTGGAAGGAATGAATAAACTACAAAATGATGTCTCGCAACTAAAGAACAAAGTCGAAGAACAAGGGCAAGTATTACGCGCCTTAAAACAACAACAAGATGCAATTAATGCCAAAGTTGAACAACGATTGTCGAATTTAAACTCAGGGGTTAATGCCACGATAGGCGCGGTAGGAGCGCATCTTGCAGCACCGCCTGTCTTACCCAAAATAGGGGTTGGGTTTGAATCGACCCCAGGGGTTGCCGCCCCTGTTACAGTGAATGAAAAAACCCGCTATCAAAATGCGTACACCCTGTTTAGAAGTGGCAAAATTGACCAAGCCATCGCTGAGTTTCAAGGGGTTATTGCCAGCTATCCGCAAGGCGAGTTTGCTGACAATTCACAATATTGGATTGGGGAAGCGTTACTTAAAAAAGGGGATAAAAATAGAGCCTTGATTGCGTTTGATCAAGTTGTTCGCAATCACCCGGGTAGTGCTAAAGTACCTGATGCCATTTTAAAATTGGGAATTACACAGGTCAGTCTTAACAATAAAATCAAAGCCAAAGAATATTTTGATTTTCTGATTACCAATTATCCGGGTACGCCTTCTGCAACCATTGCGGTGACAAGAAAAGCCAAAGCAGGTCTTCATTAAAAACATGACTGCAATGCAAGTGTTAGGTTTAACAGGCGGTGAGCTGGTGGTACAACGGGCTTGTTTACCTTTTTTAACGCAATTGCTTGATAAAATTTACTTTTTTTCGTCAGAAACCAGTGCTGTTTGTAATGCGTATCGGTTACGCAAAACATATTTTGTCCAAGCAGGTGTAGCCGCCCCAACGCGCTACCCATAGTTTCAAGCGGTACAGCTGCCACTTTTACCAACTCTTAGGTTTTTAAAACCGCATGATTAAACTTGTTGTTGGATTGCTGTTGCTCCTTATTATTGCACCTGTGCAAGCGGTTGAAGTGGTCTCGTTGCAGATAGCACAGCTAAAAAAACAAGACTGGCATTTGCAAGGGATAAAAATAAGTTTGCGCACCCCTGCTCAAAAAATCGCTCACTTGCACTTGGTGATTACCGCGTTAAATCTCCCGAAACCTTTTAATGATGTGAAATTGGTCGATGTGCAGTGCAGTCAATTTAACTGGGGACAGCAAAAAATTTCTTGTACTCAAGGCACAGCGCGTTTGCAATCACAAAAATTTCAATCCCCCCAGTTGCAATTTTTTTTTCTGATTAGTGCTGCACACAGTGAATTTCAGATTAAGCAACTGAAATTATTACAAGGGCAATTTGATTTAACAGGAACGGCAGAAAAAGAAAATTGGCATTTAACGGTCAATGGCAAAAATATGGCATTAACCGTACTGCATGATTTATTGTTTCCACAGCTTAAACTAGGGTCAGGGACAGTGGACATTAACGCGAAAGCCAAAGGACAAGGCTTGATAGTCAAGCGGCTAAAAGCAAAACTGCAAACTTATAATTTATCCTTGCAAACTGCCGATGGCACAAAAGCGGGAGAAAAACTGGCAGTTACTACCGAATTGATGGCAGCACAGTTAAAAAACAGTTGGCGGTGGCGCAGTGAAAGTTTTTTCAACAGTGGCAGTTTATATGTTGAGCCGTTTTATGTAGAAAACAAATCTACCCCAATTAGTTTAACCGCACGCGGCTATTGGGATACGGTCACAGGCACCATTGACGTTGATAGTTTGCGCTTTATTCATCCACACATCGCGCAGGTTAATGGCTATGCCACGGTGCAACAACGCCCAAAATTTTCTGTATCACAAGGGATTGTTTATGCTCATATTGCTGATTTAACCCAAGCAGGACAGGTTTATTTAACCCCGTTTATTGCCGCAACTAGCTTGGAACGACTGAGTTTAGCAGGCGAAATAGAAGCCAAAATAGCCCTTAAAAATTCGGCAATACAAAACGGCTATTTCATTGCCAATCAATTAGATATTAACGATGCACAGCAACGCTTTGCTTTGAGCAAGGGAGCGATTACTCTCAATTGGGCCGACTTAAAAAACTTTGCCTCCCCCTCTTATGTGGCATGGAAAGATTTAACCGTTTATTCCTTGCCTATGGGACGCAATTATTTTCCTTTGCTCCTCAAACAAAAACAGATTCATTTACCCAAACCGTTGCTGTTTCCCTTTTTTGAAGGCGAAATTCATATTGAACAGTTTGATTGGCAAGCGATAGCCAATAAAAGTCCGCAAGTACATTTTTCAGGACAAATCCATGCTGTTTCATTGGAAAAACTGACGCAAGCCTTACATCTGACCCCGCTGTCAGGGTATATCAGCGGAAAAATTCCAAGTGTTGATATTGCAGACAGTAAATTAAGTTTAAACGGGGGATTAAAAATTAATTTATTCGATGGCGATGTGGAAATTCGCAAATTAGCCATTTCAGGGTTTATGACCGACTTTACCCAGTTTTACAGTGATATTGCCATTAATAATTTGGATTTAGAGCAATTAACCCAAAAATTTTCCTTTGGGGGAATGCAAGGACGTTTATCAGGGTATGTCACGGATTTGTATTTAGAAAATTGGCATCCGATTACCTTTAATGCTTGGCTAGGCACTTTGGATGATGATTCAGTTCATCAAATCAGCCAAAAAGCGGTGAATAATATTGCCACCATTGGCGGTGGCGGCGCGGTGGATGCAGCATCCCGCTTGATTTTAGGGTTGTTTGATAACTTTAATTATGAAAAAGTTGGATTGGGCTGTTATTTATACAAAAGTGTCTGTCAATTATCAGGGGTAGAAGCTGTCAGCACCGGTTATTATATTATCAAAGGCGGTGGCTTGCCGCGTATTGATGTGATGGGGTATAACACCCGCATTGATTGGAAAGTGCTACAAGAGCGATTAGAACGGATTACTAAAACAGATAAACCTGTGATTGAGTAAATTCGCGCTTGAGAATATCGCAAGTTTTATATCAACGTGTTTCCATTTTCTTGCAGCACGCCGCACAATAGCCATGCAGCTCAAAAGTCGGTTGTTGCGGCTGAAAGGCATTTTTTTCGCCAATCTCACAAATGGCTTCATAAATGGATTGCGCTTCGACCTCGTTGGTGTTTTGACAAGTATCACAAATTAACAACACCGAATGATGCGAAGTTTCTGGGGTAGAGCAGCCGACAAACGCATTTAATGAGGCAACTTTGTGAATCAATCCTGCGGCAAGTAAAAAATCCAAGGCACGATAAATGGTAACGGGTTTAGCTTTGGGGTCTTCACGCTGCAAAATTTCCAATAAATCGTACGCACCCACCGCTTTATGATTTGACCAAATCAGTTCAAAAATCCGCAGCCGAATCGGGGTGAGGCGAATTTTTTTTGTTTGGCAAATCGTGTGTGCCGTAGCAATAGCCTCACGCATACAATGGGCATGGTCGTGAGACTGAAGAAGTGAAGGTTTGAGCATGAATTTAATCTTTTAAAATAGCAAAATCAGTAAACGATTCAACATGATGCAGCGGTGTGATAGCGACAGTATCCACCCGCGCAAAAACAGACCCTTTATAGCACCAAACAATCAGTTGTTCTAAATCGGCTTTTTTCGCCACCGCTTTGATTTCCACTTCCCCAGTCGGTACATTTTTGACCCAGCCTTTTATCCCAAGTTTTACCGCTTGCTTTTGTGCAGCCGCTCGAAAACACACGCCCTGCACTTTTCCCTTCACCACAATTTTAACCGCTTGATTCATCTTGAAATTCTCCAACAATAATGGGTTTTTAAATCTCTGGCAAAATCGTGAGGAATGGTTTTTACGCTAATATCTTCAACGTGCAATTCAGATAATGCCGCCGTATCTAAGTCAAATTTTCTAAAATTGGTGGAAAAATATAACACACCTGCGGGGGCAAGTAATGCAGCGGCGTGGTTAATTAAGGCAATATGGTCACGCTGCACATCAAATTCAGCCTCCATCCGCTTAGAATTAGAAAAGGTAGGCGGGTCAAGAAAAATTAAATCAAACTGCATGATTTTTTGTGCAGCTTGATGGGCGAGCCATTCCACACAATTGGCTTGCAGCAATTGATGGTCGCCTGTGATGTGATTTAAGGATAAATTGCGTTTTGCCCAGGCTAAATAAGTGTTGGACATATCCACGCTAACCGTGGCTGCCGCGCCACCCATAGCCGCATGAACCGTTGCCGTTCCCGTATAGGCAAACAGGTTTAAAAACCGTTTTCCTGGGGCTTGTTGCTGAATCAGTAAACGCAGGGGACGGTGGTCTAAAAATAAGCCTGTATCTAAATAATCTTCAAAATTAACCCACAATTGACAGCCCCCTTCTTGCACCACATGAAAGTTTGCCGTGTCATTTTGCTTTTGATACTGCTCGGTATTTTTTTGTTTGCGCCGAACTTTCAAGAAAATCTGCTCACGCGGAATGTTTAATACCGCAGGAATTTCTGCTAACACCGCTGCTAATCGTTGCACGGCTTTATGTGCATCAACGCTTTTAGGCGGCTCATATTCTTGAACGTGAACCCAACGTTTTTCCCCTTGATACACATCAATCGCTACCGCATATTCGGGCAAATCCGCATCATACAGCCGATAACAATCCACACCTTGCTGTTTTGCCCATTTGCTAAGGCTTTTTAAATTTTTGCGCAACCGATTGGCAAACATCGGCGCGGCTTCAGTGCTGTTAAGCTCTTGTCGAATTTGATTAATTTGCGCCAATCGCTGGTCTTGCGTATGGGCTTTAGGGATAAAAAATTGGCTTTCTATAATCTGCAAACGCAATAATTTACACTCTAACGCGCCGTTGAAAAAAGTAATCGGTTTGTGCGAGCGGATTCCTAAGCGAAAACCTAATTCAGGGTCGCTGATAATAATCGCCGCTTGCCAACCTTGAAAGTTGGCTTTTAAGGTGTTGCCAAAAGTTTCATACAACAACGCCGTTTCTTCTTTTTCACCCAATCGTTCACCGTAAGGCGGATTACACACCACTAAACCCGTTGCCCAACTTGCCGCAGGACTGGCTTCGGCAATATCACGCCGCTCTAAATGAATTTTATCTTGCAAGCCTGCATTTTCAACGTGTAATAACGCGCTGTTAATAGTGACGCGGTTTTTGTCAAATCCCACGATGACAGGGCATTTTTTTAAACCGATGGCTTTGCGTTCTGTGGCTTCCTCTAATAACCTTTCCCAAAGGCTAGCATCGTGTTGTTTCCAGCCTAAAAAGCCATAATAATCCCGCAACAAACCGGGCGCGTAATCGCTTGCTATCATTGCCGCTTCTAAAACTAGCGTTCCTGAGCCGCACATCGGGTCGATTAACGCGCCATTTTCTGCGGCAATTTTTACCCAGCCTGCGCGTAATAATAGTGCGGCAGCTAAATTTTCTTTCATTGGCGCGGCAATGCTGATTTCCCGAATCCCACGTTTATGCAAACTTTCGCCCGATAAATCTAAACTTAATTGCGCATTTTCACCATGCAGATGCACATTCACTCGAATTGCAGGGCGTTCGGTATCAATGTTCGGGCGTTGTCCAAAATTTTCTCGCATTTGGTCAACAATCGCATCTTTTACCTTCAACGCGCCAAAATGGGTATTATTAATAATCTGCGAGTTTTTCCCTGTAAAAGTCACCGCAAAACTGGCATCAGGAGCAAGATGCTCTGCCCAATTAACCGCTTTAACGTGGGTATATAAATCGTGTTGCGAGGTGATGGTAAATTGACTTAAGGACAATAACACCCGATTAGCCGTGCGTGACCACAAACACACGCGATAGGCGGTGGCTAAATCGCCTTCAAACGCCACCCCCGCAACGGTTGGTTTTGGGTTTTTTACACCAAGACTTATTAACTCATCGGTTAAAATCATTTCCATCGCTTTGGGCGTGGTGGCAAATAAAGGGTATATTTTCATAAGTTTTTAAAATAAAAAAGCCCTGTTTTCACAGGGCTTTGGAGTTACTAAAACAGCTGTTTTTTAATTTACTTTAATCAGTTCAACTTCAAAGATTAAAGCCGCATTCGGTGGAATGGCACGACCTGCACCACTTTCACCATAGCCCAATTCTGAAGGAATGAAAAAGCGATATTTTGCTCCTTCTTTCATCAGTTGTACGCCCTCTGTCCACCCTTTAATCACCCGATTGAGCGGAAAGGTGACAGGTGCGCCATGACTATAAGAGCTGTCAAACTCTTTGCCTTCAATGGTTGTACCTTTGTAATGCACAGTCACTTTATCATCGGCTTTTGGAGACGCGCCTTTTCCGGCGACTAAAACGGTATATTGCAATCCACTGGCAGTGGTTATAATTTTATCTTTTTTTGCATTTTGCGCTAAAAATGCCACGCCTGCGGCTTTGTTTTCTTGAGGTGTAGTCGCATTAGCGATTGAAAACATCGTAAATCCTATAAGAAGTGCGGTAAAAATTGAAATAATACGTTGCTGTTTTTCTTTCACGGTGAACCTCGGTGTCATCTGTAAGATTGATTAGTTTATCAAAAAAACGTGCAAATTTAAAAAAATGAACAACAAATTAATCAAAGCCTTGTTATTGGCAAAAAAGCTAACTAGACTTTAGCCAGTTAAACCGCCTTTTCTACTTTTATTCAACGAGTTCACTATGACAGAAAGTAATCGTTATTATCGAAAAAAATTAACCTCACATGGCTTTATCTATCTTGCGGATGAAGAGATTGAAATCGCGGTGCGAAACTTATCGTTGACAGGGCTATTGGCTGAAATAAGCGATAATCACTCCTTGCATACGCTTGAAGAACTGTTTAACGCACTGAAAGACAGCACAAAAATTGATTTATGGCTACCAGAAATGCGTCTGATTGGTGAGGCTGATATTATTCGTGCTGACAAGGAAGATGGAAAAATTCATTTGGCGTTGGAGTTTTCTCACATTACCCATGATATTGATAATGTTCTTTATAAACGTAAAAATTATCGCAAAGAATTGCAAGCCCCTGGCATGATTGTGTTTGAGGGCAAAAAACATACTTTTACCACCCGCAATGTTTCGGTCACAGGGTTATTGGCGCATTTTGCCGAACAACTGCACATTGCAGAAGGTTCAGTCACTATTTTTGATTTTCAGCAATTACAGTTGCGGGGCAAAATTAAAGTGATTTGGCTTGAGCTTGCCGAAGATGGTGGGACGTTAATGGGGCTAGAGTATGTGGAAATAAAAAAAGACCAAGTGCATGGTATTCCTCATTTTGAGCATTAATTTGAGTGAAAAAAGATGAAGTTTTCCAAGTATTGGTACAAAGAAACCCAGCTAGCTAAAAGTCAACGCAATAACGAATATAACTTAAGCTGTTGGGCAGGTTCTGAAATAAGTACAGAGGATGCGCAAAAAAAAGCTCACCTTAAAATTCAGAACTGGATTGCGCGATTAGCACAAGGCCAATCCATTGCCGAATACGATTATCAAAATCAACACGGGGAAATTCGTGAAGAGTTGCTAGAGGAAATTTACAACCAAGAACAGCAGTTAATTGCCGTTATTAGCCGCAATCGCTATGGCGCGTTAATACTCAATACGGACGCGGTGGTGATTGTCGATGTGGATATACCCGACAAAACACTAAAAGAGATTTTTTTGGGCTGGTTTGGCAAAAAAACAGATAAAAAGGCACAAACCTTAACGAAAATCCGCGTCTGCTATCAACGTTATACACAATTAAATTTTGTTATTTATCAAACCTATGCAGGATTTCGCATTATTGTGACAGGCTATCAACACGCACCGACCACCGAACCAATAACAGTCTTGTTTGATGACTTGCAGGCCGACCCATTGTATGGATATTTATGCCGCGCCCAAGGGTGTTTTAGAGCGCGATTGACACCTAAACCGTGGCGTTGCCACTCGCCGTTGCCACCTTTTCGATTTCCTCGCTTGGAATCTTTTCAGCAAAACGCATTTGACCGTTGGCAGCGACAGTATGAGGCAGAAAGTAAAAAATATGCGGTGTGTTATAAACTAGAACAGTTAGGACAACACCTTATTTCCACCGATATTCAAAACATCATTATTTTACATGATAGCTATGCTTTGAAATCCGATTTGCCTTTAGCGTAAATATTTAGAGTAATCACTCACTAAATGCAGTCCCTTGACTGCGCTCTTTAAGGTCTAATAAAGCGTGTGTCCATAACAAATCTGCTTTAGACTTTTAAAAAATATCCACACTAAAAACAGAGCCTTGCCCAACAGAGCTTTCACATTCTATTTTAGTTTTTAACATCATTGCCAATTTTTGAGCAATATATAAACCCAGCCCTGTTGAATGTTCATTGGCGGTTGGTTTATTACTTAACCGATTGAATTTAAAAAATAATTTCTCTTTATCTTCAAAGGTCAAGCCTTGACCCTGATCTTGAATTTCAATTTTTATTTTGTTGTCAACTTTTAATAACCGAACAAAAACCTGTTTCTTAATCGGCGAATATTTAATTGCATTAGAAATAAGATTATCTAAAACTTGTGATAATAAAAAACTATCTGTTAGTGCGATATAGGGTAATTTATCCGCTTGCAAAATAATTTGAATTTCTTTTGTTTGCGCATGGGGCTGATGAATTGATATTAACTTTTGAACTACGTCAAGAATATCTGTTTCCACCCAATTAACAGAAATATTGCCAGTTTCAATTTTATCAACATCCAATAAATTATTAATTAACGCAAACATTTGCGTACCACTTATCTCAATATAATCAATATAACTGACTAATTTTTCTTGCTCAGTTGCCTTTTTTAACAAGTTTTTCATTAAGCCTGTCAAACCACTAATCGCCGATAACGGATTTTTTAAGTCATGTGCTGCAATACTTAAAAACTCATTTTTTTCTTGGTTAACCTTAATCAATTGTAGATTTTCATCAGAAAGATCTTGTGTTCGGGAAAACACTTGTTGTTCTAACGTTTTATTTAACTCATTTAACTTATCACGCCCTTCAATTAATCTTTTTAATAAGGCATTAAAAAAGTATTCGATTCTTGAAAGTTCATAAGTATCAAAGGTTTCTAATTTTAAATAGCTGATTTTTTGATTGTCAATATCTATATCTTCCATCGCTTGACAGAAAATATCTAATTGTGTGGTTAAAAATTTTTTAAATGCCCAAATAAACAGTATCCATAAGGCAATGGTTTTAATAATGGCATTAATAATAATACCCAAAAAACTATATTTTACTTTATTGATGACAACGTGATTGCTTGAATACAAGGTCACTTTTCCTATCCGCTTTTTATTATGCAACAAATCAAAA
>JFJP01036615.1_pt1 | contig 11571 bp, 8 predicted proteins | sample 431651 | NCBI WGS metagenome assembly JFJP01 (sample SAMN02602958, study PRJNA72255) | Microbial mat metagenome, whole genome shotgun sequencing project. | biome: fresh water; feature: sink hole; material: water; isolation source: purple microbial (photo- and chemosynthetic) mats found in... | reverse complement strand
AAAAAGGGGGAGAAAACAGATGACGAGGGCAAAAAAGATCGGGAGAAATCTCCGCGGGAACGGTTTCATGCATTCATTTTCGGCAGGTTCCCGACAATACTCCATATCTTTTCGGCAATCCCGGCGATCGGCAGCGATGCGTCTATCCTGATCACGCGCATGTCGCTTTCCGACTTTTCGAAGGAAGCGATGATGTCCAGATACCGCTCGCGCACTTTTTTCTGAAATTCCCTTTTTTCGTAGATTTCGAGCGTTCCTGCCCGCTTTTCGACACGGTTCATCGCCGTGTCGCTTTCGATGTCAAAATAAAAAAGATACTCGGGCAGGGGAAAATGCCGGTTGAGCTCGGACGGCAGTTCCGGATCGCCTGCTTCACCCTGGTAGGCAAGGCTCGAAAAAAGATAGCGGTCCGAAAACACCGCCGTTCCCGCAGCTGTCAGCGAAATGATGCCGTTTTCGCCGTACAGGTGTTCGCCACGGTCGGCAGCGAACAGGCGCGCCATCGTGTCGGCGGTCAGCGTGATTTCTCCCCGGAGCGACCGTCTGATGAGGCGCCCGATTTCACCCTGGGTGGGTTCGCAGGTAAAATGCACCTGCGAGCGGTTTTCGATATACCAATTGCGCAAAATCATGATAGGATAATAGAGTAAATTCTGATATGATTCTAGATTGGAATGAAACGTCCAACGCTCGTCAACATAATTGAACTACTCCTGTTTTTCGTACTTGTGGCCGGCGCGTTGCTCTTGCTTACGCCCCTTTCGAAGCAGCTGGAAAACGCGCTGGTCCGCTTCCGCGACACAGCCACCGTGCAGCTCGAGACCTCGACAGGCATCGGTATCTCGTATGCCTCCCTCTCCCCCTCGGTCTTTTCCTCCCTCAAGGTTACCGGGCTTGTCATCACCGATGCGGCCAGCGGCGAGACCGTCGCACGCTTTTCCGACGTCTCTATATCCTACGACCTGTTCGCCCTCCTGCGCGGCGAAACCGACAAGGCGTTCAGCAGCATCAGCGTCCGCAACGGAACGATAACCCTCGATTACCTGCGGCACCGGGCACTGTTCGAACGGTTTTCGTCCCGCAAAAAAACTCCCGCGGGGGCTCCTGCCCTGAACGCGACCGCAGTGCAGATAAGGAACATCGATATTTCCTATACCGATCCGCAGCAGAATTTGTTCGTTCATATCGGAAAGGGCCTTGCCCGGATAGAAGCCGGCGACATCAATTTCGAGCTTGAAAGCAGAATCCGGTATTCGCGGTACAGCCTGGGCGGCGTGGGACTTCTCGACACGGGCATTACGGTCAAGGGCTCGGTAAACGCTGCCATCGACACGGGCTCGGCTTCCCTTCTGTTCCGGAATCTCGAGGGCGACCAGTTTTCGGTCACGCGACTCGGCCTCATTACTTCGTTCCGGGACGGGATTGTCACGGTCAGTTCCGTGCAGGACCTCCAGCCGGTCGACATCAAGCTGGTGTGGGATATCGACGCCCGTGACCTGTCCGCCTCACTGTCCTGCGAACGGCTCCTTCCTCTCCGCCTCGTCAACATCAAGAACGACCGATCCGTATTTGCGAAGCTGCGGGACACCTCCGTTACGGGAACTGTGACTATCAGGATTACCGGTTCGGAGGGACTGACCTATGCAGTCGACCTGCAGGCCGACGTGCCCGATTCGTTTGTGCAGGGCGGAACCGTTACGCTTGAATGCAACGGAACTGCGGCGTCCGTTGATTTCAAGAACCTGCTGGTTACGGGGGAGCTGTACGACATCGCCTATAACGGCACGATCGACCTCCGCAAAAGAATTCCCGAGGGGTTCCTTTCGGTGCGGAAGCTCCGGAATCCCTTGTTCGGCACGGTTTCGGGAGACATGTACATCAATCCCTCCGGTCGCGGTTTTTCCTGCCTCGTTCCCGCGTTGACCGTCAACGACAGCGAATTTTCCTCGGTAGTCCTCGATTTTGTGAGCGGTTCCCGCACGCTCGAGTTTTCCCTTTCCGCATATGACCGGACGGGACGCATCGGCGTTGACGGTACCTATACCTTCGCCCCCGACCGTTTTCTCGAGCTGTACGCCGCCTTCGACTCCGTAAGCGTCGCTGACGGCATCCGTACGGTGCGGGGCCTCCTCGATCCCGACACAGCCGTTTCTGCCGTCTCCACGGACAATCCGCTCTCTTCCTACGCCGTAACGACGGAACTGTATGTTTCGACCGACTTTTCCAGCATGTCCTTCAACTGCAACCGGCTCGTCCTTGCCTCATCGGAGCGCGAAGGCCTCTATGTGCTCCTTTCGGCCAAAGGCAACGAGAAGGGCATCGATTTTACCGACATTTCGTTTTCGCGCTCGGGATATGACATTGCCGGCACCGTCCATGTCGGTCTCGAGTCGCCGGGCACCGTCATCTTTGATTCCGCGTTTACGGTGAACACCATTCCCTATGCCTTTTCGGGAATGTACGGAGGCCGCGAACTGTATCTCTACGGCGACTATAAATTCGGCGCGTCCCTTTATTTCGATTCCCGCGGCGGACTCGCCGGTACCTTCACTGCGGACGGATTGCCGGTTCCCGCAGGGAAACTGCTTCTGTCCCTCACGACAGATGCGGATTTTTCGTTCGATCCTGACCGCGGCCTCAGAATTACCGTCAACAGCGGTACCGTGCAGGACACGAGCGGTTTTCTGCCCGTATCCACTGTTGCCGGCTTTCAGGGAACGGTCGACCGCAACGGCATCCTCCTGGAACAGCTTACGTTTTCCGACCGGCTTTCAACGCTGTCGGGAACCGCCTCCTTCAGCATCATTCCCGATATTGACGGCATGAGGCGGTACGGCGTCGTGCTCAGCCAGGTTTCTGTGGAAACAGGCGAAGCCTGGGACGCACGGGGACAGATATCGCTGACCGAAGAACCGTATTTCGAAGCGGAACTGGCGGTCAAGGAAGCACCACTCGCCCGGTTCCTCAAAAACCAGCAGAACGATAATCTGGCCAGCTTCAGACTCAGCTTTTCGGGCACTCCATCGAGCCTCTTCGCTTCGGCCACCGTGGAAAGCCTGTTGTACAGAATCGGCGGCTTTGACCTCGACGCGCGGGGCAAGCTGCTGCTCGAAGACCGCAAGCTCACCCTGTCCGACGCCGGCGGCACCTGGAACGCGCAGGGCTTTTCCGGGATGAAGGGAAGCGTTTTCCTCGACACACTCGATGCATCCCTCGAAAGCCGGTATAACGGAGTACTCGGAAAGTCGGGACTGTCAGCAGGTCTTGCGGTAGTGATCACCCCCGATCGCGGCGGTACCGATGCACCGCCGGGCTTCCTTCCCGATTTCAGGTCGCTTCTGGTGCGTTTTACCGCAGTGGCAACCATATCGGACATAAAATGGAATTCGATCGTTACCAAAGAACCGCTTGTGTGCACCTTCATGCATGAACCGGGGATAACCGCCTTCTACGCCGGAAAAAACGAAAGTGTCACCGGATTTCTGCTCGATGACGGCACCTTCTCGCTCCAATCCGGCAAGGATGCCCCGGTTTCATTCCTTGCCGACGGACTGGTAGGGGAACAGAAAATGTCGGTGAACGTCAGCGGCTTTCATGCAGACATTTCGCGATTATGGCCGTATACCGGTCTGAAGAGCGCCGAATTCGACAGCGGCAGCCTCGAAGGAGACGTTCTTATCGAAGGTCTCGTCAACGACCCCGATTTTTTCGGCGAACTGCGTGCGACCAATGTCGTCGTCAGTGCGCCCGGCTTCCTCGAGGGAACGTACGGCCCTACTTCGTTCGACATCCGTGCGGAGGGCAAAAACCTGACGGTTCCATCGTTTATTTCAACCGCAAAGGAAGGCACCTTCAGGACGGAAGCCATCCTCAAGTTCGACCGCTGGGTACCTTCCTCCATAGCAATAACGACGGCAACCCTGCCGGGCGAATTTGTCCGGCTTGCCGCGGACAACACCCTTTTCAAGGCGGCAGGCAATGCCTCGTTCGACCTGAAACTCGTCATCGACCAGGACGGCCTCGACATGAACGGTACTGCCGGCTTTGAGCGGGGCTCGTTCGCCATTCTCTTTTCGGGATTTACCGGACAGGGTGGAACGGAACGGACGTCCCGTTTCGGCATAAAAATGGATCTTTCCATCGATGTCGGCAAAAAGGTGGAATTCCGCTGGCCGAGCGACGAAATTCCCATATTGCGCGGCCTCATCCAGGCGGACCGCCCGATCGAAATATCCCTCGATACCGCAGCCCGCAGCTTCCAGCTCAAGGGCGAGGCGAACCTCAAGGGCGGCGAGTTGTTCTACATCAAGCGGAATTTCTACCTCAGGCAGGGAAAAATCACCTTCAACGAAAACCAGGACATTTTCGACCCGATGATCACGGTTCGAGCGGAAATCCGCGAGCGCGACACGGCGGGCGAGCCGGTGCGCATCATCCTGTCGGTGGAAAACCAGTCGCTCAGCACCTTCCTGCCGGTGCTCCGTTCCGATCCGCCCAAGTCCGACGCCGAAATCATGGCCCTGCTCGGGCAGGCGGCCAGCGGCGACACCTCTCGCGAAACGATTCTGCGGAACACGGTAATCACCGCTTCCGATATCTTCACCCAGATGAGCCTGTTCCGGGCGGGCGAAAACAGGGTTCGCGACGTTCTGGGTCTCGATATTTTCTCGGTACGCACCCTCATCCACCGACGCGCCCATGACCATCGGTAACTATTTTGACGATACGACTGTTTACATGGGAAAGTATCTGGGCTCCGCGATCTATGCGGATGCCCTTTTGCATTTCAGCTACTACGATCCGAAGTCCGCGGAGAATACCGGAAAGCCGCAGGGCGTTTTCGGCAACCTTCTGTTCCAGCCGGAACTGGGGCTCGAAGTGGCCACTCCGTTCTTTTTGCTGCGCTGGGGTTTCACCCCGACCAGCCCGAAAACATTATTTGTCGCGGATAACTCGGTTACCCTGTCCTGGAAGTTTTCATACTGAATTGCTGTTCTGCATCGGGGGAGCCTTTGCCCAGACCGCGGAAGACTGGTACCAGGAAAAACCGATCCGGACGATTTCCTTCGAAGGGCTCAAAAATGTGGCCCGCACCGAACTGGACGGCCTTTTTTCCTCCTATCTGGGCAAGAATTTCAATGATGAACTCTATTGGGACATACTGCAAAAACTGTACGCCCTTGAATATTTCGACGAAATCACCCCGATCGCGCTTCCTGCGGATCCGGCGCGGACGATGGTGCTCCTCCAGTTTACCGTCACCGAAAAACCGGTGATCAAGAACATCAAATTCACCGGAAACAAGAAAATCCGCACTCCCGAGCTCCTCGACAAGGTTACGCTCAAGGAAGGCGACATATACAACGAGCTCAAAAGCCGCCTCGACGAGCGCGCCGTCCGCGATTTCTATCTCGAAAAAGGCTATGCCGGCGTCAAGGTCGTCTCCGAGGCCGTGACAAACGCCGACAAGACCATAACCCTCCAGTTCTCCCTCACCGAGGGCAAGCAGACCGTCGTTTCTTCCATAGAGTTCGAAGGCAACAAGGTCATGGCGTCGAAAACGCTCCGGAATACCATGGAACTGAAGGAAGTAAAATTCCTCACGAGCGGAACCTTCCGCGAGGCGATGCTCGAGGCGGACAAGGCCGCGATCAAAAGTTACTACAACGAACGGGGCTATGTGGATGCCGTCGTCGAGACGGTCATCCGCGACCTCGACAGCGAATCCACCGAAGACAAGAACCTGCTCAAACTGACCTTCGTCATCAAGGAAGGCGAACAGTATGTGTACGGCGGGACCGAAATAACCGGCAACAAGGTGTTCACTACCGCCGAACTCCTCGAAAAGATACGGATCAAGGAAGGCGACGTGCTCAACCTCAACCGTTTCAACGAGGGCTATCAGGCCGTGGCCGACACCTATTTCGAAAACGGCTATACCTCAAACTACATCAACCGGCAGGAAAAGCGGGACAACGACCGCAAGCGCATCTCGTATGTCATTACGATCGTCGAGAGCGACCGCAGCCACATCGAGCACATCATCATCAAGGGCAACACCAAGACGAAGGAACGGGTCATCACCCGCGAGTTCAACCTGGAGCCCGGCGATATTTTCTCCAAGACAAAACTCCTTGACAGCGTGCGGAACCTCTACAACCTCAGGTATTTCTCGGTAGTCGCACCCGATTTGGTGCAGGGTTCCGAAAAAAACCTCGTCGACGTGGTGATTGCCCTCGAGGAACAGTCGACCGCTTCCGTCCAGTTCGGCGTCACCTTCTCGGGCGTCACCGACGCGGATTCCTTCCCGCTGTCGGTATTCGTGCAGTGGGAGGACAAGAATTTCCTCGGCAACGGCCAGACCGTATCCACCAACCTGACCGCATCGCCCGACACCCAAAGCCTGTCGCTCGGCTTTTCCGAGAACTGGTTCCTCGGCAGCCCGCTCACCGTCAGCTTCAACCTCTCGGTCGCCCACAAGCTCCTCTATGCCTACCAGGATTCGCTCTTCCCGATTTTCGACGGAGAGGACACCATAGTTCCGGATCCCTATACCTCGTATGAGGAATACGCCGCGGCTTCCGCCATCGACGATTCTTACCGCATGAAGTACGACCGCTGGGAATACGGCATCGGCGCTTCGACCGGCTACCGCTGGTTCCCCGGTTTCGCGACCGCCACCCTCCGCGGCGGCATCAACTTTTCGATCGTCCAGAATTTTTACGACGGCCAGATATACCGACCTGCCGACAGCGGCATCCGCGATCAGCACGGCGCTTGGGGCTGGAGCAATTCCGTCTGGTCCCGGTTCTCCCTCGACAAGCGCGACCTCAACTACGACCCTTCCACCGGCTGGTTCGCGAGCGAACAGGTCACCTTCTACGGCATCATCCCGAAGCTCGAATCCGAATACTACATGCGTTCGGATACCAAGGCCGAAATCTACTTTACGCTCCTGGACTATCCGCTCACCAACGTGTGGAACCTTAAATTCGTGCTCGCAGGCTACTCGGGGCTCTCGTTCCTCCGCCCCGTCGGCGACAACCCGGTCAGCGACACGAACAAGCTCTACATCGACGGCATGTTCATCGGCCGCGGCTGGAGCACCCTCTATGCCAATTCCGACGCCCGAGGCAACATGATGGTAAACCATTGGCTGGAACTCCGCATGCCGCTTGCGCCCGGCGTCATCGCCGCGGATTTCTACCTCGACGCGGTGGCCACCAAGAACGAGCTTTCCGACATCGGCACCCTCGGCCTCAACGACTACTATTTCAGTTACGGCCCGAGCCTCCGGTTCTCGATTCCCCAGTTCCCGCTTCGCCTGATGTTCGCGAACACCTTCCGCATCCAGGACGGCAAGTTCGAATGGGGCAACGGAGAGGGACCCGACTGGAAATTCGTCCTTTCCTTCAATATTTCGAACCTGTAAAAGGAGCCGTCATGAATACGAGAAAACTCTGTGCGCTTTTCCTGTGCTTCGTGTCGATAGCCGCCGCTTCCGCCCAGCAGATCACCCGCTTTGCGGTGGTGGATACGTCGCGCATCTATACCACGTTTTACCGTGATTCGCGGAGCGTCCGCGACTACGAGCAGAAAAGCAGCCAGTACAAGGGTGAAATCCAGCGTCTGACCGACGAGATCAAGAACCTGCGCCAGCAGAAGGTCGACGCGGACGCGCTCAAAGACCAGGCGAAGGTGTCGCGGCTCGAGAACGAAATCACGACGAAAACGAACTTTCTCCTTGAATATTCGAAGGCCAAGAACGCAGAACTCGACACCCTCAAGAAAAAACTGACGACCGACGACGATTTTTATTCGATGCTCTACGACGTGATCCGCAAGATTGCCGAGGAAGACGGCTGCAGCATGGTGCTGAGCCTGCAGGAAAACCAGTCCATCATCTGGTACAGCCCGACGGTGGACATCACGGAGAAAGTGATCCGCAAGATGACTTCGACCCAGTAATTTCGCGGAACTGACGGACGACATGGCCGAAACCACTCCGATGATGAACCAGTATCTCGAAATGAAGGAACAGTACCGCGATGCGGTGCTGTTTTTCCGTCTTGGGGATTTTTACGAGATGTTCAACGAGGATGCGGTAGAGATAAGCCGGCTCCTCAACCTCACGTTGACGCACCGGGGACCGAACCCGATGTGCGGGATTCCCTACCATGCGTCCAAAGTGTACATCGCACGTCTCCTGCGCGCAGGAAGGAAAATCGCGATCTGCGAACAGATTTCGCTTCCCGGTCCCGGCAAGGGACTTGCCGAGCGCAGGGTGGTCGAGGTCATCACCCCCGGAACCGCCGTCGAGGACGATTACCTCGACCGTACGGCGAACAATTACCTCGCTGCCCTTTCCGTGAGCGTCCGGCGCGGCGAAACCCGCTTCGGGTTTGCCTACATTGACGTTACGACCGGCGAGTTTGCCGCCACCTCGTTCGACGCCACCGATGCCGCCGAACGGTTCCGCAAGGAAACCGGCCGTATCCAGCCCCGTGAAATTCTCGTCCAGCAATCGATCCTTGCCGATTTCCCCGAAATACGGAAAATACTCGACGAAGAGCCGTCCCTCGTGCAGAACCGCTATCCCGACTGGAGCTTCAATCCCGATACGGGCCGCAAGCGCCTCTGTTCGGTATTCGGCACCGGCAGCCTGCAGGCGTTCAATCTCGAAGGCGAAGCCGCCGAGAATACCTCGAACATACCGCCGGAGCCTCGATTTCCCATATTTCCGGCATCAGAATATACAACGAATCCGAATTCGTGTCCCTCGACGATTCTACCCGCAAAAACCTCGAGCTGGTGCAAAACCTCCGTGACGGCGGCCCCTCCTACACGCTGCTCGGCGTGCTCAACCATACACGGACCGCCATGGGCGCCCGGCTCATCCGGAACTGGCTCCACCATCCGCTGACCAACCTTGCCGAAATTCGGGAACGGCTCGACCGGGTGGGCAGTTTCCATCGCAACCAAAAAAAACTCGCCGCCGCCCGCGGACATCTTTCGTCGATTCTCGACATCGAACGGCTTACCGGCCGCGTTGCGATGGAACGCGCCCACGGCAAGGACCTGGTAGCCCTCGGCCAGAGCCTTGGTGCAGCAGTGCAGCTTGACAGCTTGCTTCGGGATACCGGTACGGATTACACGGGCTGCGACAGTGCGAAGGCAGCTGAGGGTTCCGCTCTTGCACGTGCCGATCTCGACTGCGCCCGCGATGTGGTTGCCCTCATCGGTTCTTCCATACTGGAGGACTGTCCGGTAACACTCGGCGAAGGCGGCATCATCCGTGACGGCTGGTCAAAAAAACTCGACGAACTCCGTTCGCTCCGCGACAATTCCCATGCGGTGCTCGAGGCGTATCTCGCCGGGGAGCGTGAAAAAACAGGCATACCCAACCTCAAGATCAGGTACAACCGGATGATCGGCTATTATCTGGAAGTCTCCAAAGGCAACCTGTCGTCCGTACCGCAGCACTTCATCCGCCGTCGCTCGCTTGCCAACGGGGAGCGTTTTTCGACCGAACGGCTCGCGGAACTGGAGACGGAACTGAACGGCGTGCATGCCAACATCAACGAATGCGAACAGGCCCTGTTCCTCGAGGTACGCTCCCGCGTAGGCGGGCATATCCGTTCCCTCCTGTCCATATCGCGCGACATTGCACGCATCGATGTCCTCCAGTCCTTCGCCCAGGCCGCGACGGTGAATGCATGGGTCTGTCCTGTTTTCACGGATTCCGGCGACATGCGGATTACTGACGGCCGGCATCCCGTCGTCGAATCCTGTCTGCCGTCGGGGGAATTCGTGCCCAACGGCATCTCCCTCTCCTCCGCCGAAACCGGCGCGCTGCCGTCGTTCGCCCTCATCACCGGCCCGAACATGGCCGGTAAAAGCACCTTTCTCCGCCAGACCGCCCTCATCGCCCTCATGGCGCAGGCCGGTTCCTTTGTACCGGCGGCATCGGCGGAACTTACGCCCGTGGACCGGATTTTCTGCAGGGTAGGGGCCTCCGACAATCTCGCACGGGGAGAATCCACCTTTCTGGTCGAAATGACCGAAACCGCCCACATTCTCCGTTCGGCTACGCGCAGAAGCCTCGTTATAATGGACGAAGTCGGCCGCGGTACTTCCACCGAAGACGGCCTTTCCATTGCGCGGGCGGTAACCGAATACCTTCTGGAACGGATTTGCGCCAAAACCCTCTTTGCAACACATTACCATGAACTGTCACGCCTCATTCATCCGCGTCTTGCCGATTTTTGTCTCGAGGTGCTCGAAACCGAGGGTAGGGTAGTGTTTCTTAAAAAACTGATTCCCGGCGCTTCGGCAAATTCCTACGGCATCCACGTGGCCCGGCTCGCCGGCGTCCCCGAGGCGGTACTCGCACGCGCCCGGGAACTGCTCGCCGCCATGGTCGGCGAACGGGACGGGATGAAGCATGTTGCCAGGGACCAGACCATCGCCAACCTCCCTTGTCCGCCTCCCCCGGTGCCTTCCCGCCTTCCCCAGCTTTTTTCCGACGAAGAACTGGTGCTCGACGAGCTTCTTTCTCTCGACACGGATGCGCTCACGCCGCTCGAAGCGCTCCGCCACCTTGACCGGTGGAAAAAACTGTTGTTTCCCGTAAAATAACCGGCCGGAATGCCGTTTTTGCCTGTACAAGAAAGGTATGCGCATCCCGATAGCCGACGTATTCCGCGATTTCTGTGCTTTCCTTCTGTACCCGCAAACCTGCATCGTATGCGGCGAAGACTCGCACGGTGGACGGCCCCTGTGCGAAGATTGCCTCGAATCCCGGTTTCTTTCAGGGGCACGTACCGTGGCCTTTACCCACGCCGATCCCGGTCGCTGTGCCGTCTGCGGCAGGCCGCTCGTATCCTCGGCGGGCCTTTGCACCATGTGCCGCACCACGCCGAACCTTTCCGCAATCGACCGCATCGTTCCCCTGTATTCTTATGCCGGGGAAGGGCAGGAGCTCCTGAATGCCTGGAAGACCGCCGGCGTGCGCGGACTTTCCTTCTCCTTCGCACGCTGCCTGGCAGCCGCCCTGGAAACGGGGGCTCGGGACGGGCCTGTCACTCTGGTGCCGGTGCCGCCCCGTCCGAAGAAGATGCGCGAAAAAGGCTGGGACCAGATCGAGGAGCTCGCATGCCTTCTCGAACGTTTTTTCGGCACCCGGGTGCTCCGCGCGCTCGTCCGAACCGGCGGCATCCAGCAGAAAAAGCTCGGACGGCTCGCACGGTATTCCAACCTCAAAGGCCATATCTGCCTGAAAGAAGGGGTTTCGGTCCCGGAAACCGTCATCCTTCTCGATGACCTCATGACGACCGGTTCGACGCTCGATGCCTGCGCCGGAGCCCTGAAAGCTGCAGGCTGCGGAAAAGTATACGGTTTGACCCTATTCTTTGACTGACCGTTACGGTGTCTGCCGTTGTGCAACTTGACAGATGTATACCGCTATGCTATCTTCTTAAGAGAACATTTATTATCCTTTAAAAATCTGGAGTCGTTCGAACGGCTCCTTTTTTAATATACGGGAATGTACGAAATCGAAGGTCTTGAGTC
>JFJP01020576.1_pt1 | contig 11571 bp, 10 predicted proteins | sample 431651 | NCBI WGS metagenome assembly JFJP01 (sample SAMN02602958, study PRJNA72255) | Microbial mat metagenome, whole genome shotgun sequencing project. | biome: fresh water; feature: sink hole; material: water; isolation source: purple microbial (photo- and chemosynthetic) mats found in... | reverse complement strand
CGGGGCATCGGCATGTGCAACCCGCGCCCGTCGGCACCACCTGGCATTTCTTCCGCCTTCGGCCTTCCGCCTTCGGCCTTCCGCTACAAATATGGGATAAACCGAGAGATACCCACGCATCTCGGAACAAAGGCTTACCTTTACGCCATTGGGCTTCGCCCCCGCGGCCCTGCGGGCCTGCCCCCCCAGCCTTATGAACATTGCCGCCCCACCGCATGCGCGGCGGGGCCCCTCAAACAGTTACGTTGGCTGATCCTTGGCCGCGGGGGCGCAAGCCCCCGAACTAAAAGCCGACGGCGAGCTGCGCGGTGCCGTACACGCCGATCAGCGAGGCTTCGACGTCCTCGCGGCCGGTGAAAACGCCATTCTTCGTCGTCCAGGTGTCCGAGCCGCTGAGCTGGCTCCAGGTCACGCCGGCGGCCAGGCCGTACTGCCAGGCGCCGTTCTCCCAGCGCATCGCGGCCTCGCCGCGCACGCCGAAGCCGCTCAGGTCGGAACTGGCATCGACGCTGTCGAGCAGCGTGCCGCCGCTGTAGAATTCCAGCTCGCGCTCGCAGCTCGCCATCAGGTAGCCGAGTCCGCCGAGCAGCTCGACAATCGGCCGTCCACCGCCGCCCCAGCGCACGCCGGCGAGGGCCTCAAGGCCGTACATGCCCAGGCTCAGGCCGTCGCCCGAGGGGTGGGCCGCCGCGAGCTGGACGCCCAGCACCGGTCGCGCGGAGGTCCGCGCCGGGGTGGTCGTCAGGCGCAGCTGCAGGGCCGGCAGCGCGTCGATCGCGCCCGCATCGAAGGACAGGGCGAGGGTTCCGGGCACGCCGGACTGGTCGATCGTCCCGGTGCTGTCCACCTGACCGAAGTGCATCCCGAGGCCAAGGGCGGCCAGCGCCTCCCAGTTCCACGCACCCGCCTCGCGCGCCTGGAGCGGGCGGCGCGGCGCGGGGGCGGCACGCGGCGGCGGCGCCTCGGTGGTCTCGAACTGCGGACGCAGCGCGGACAGTCCCTTGCCGGCTCCGCGCCGCACCGAGTCGATGCGGGCGCGGTAGAGATCCACCCGCGTGCCGTTGATCAGCACGACGATCCGGTCCGCCTTCTCTTCGACCACCGCGCAACGGATGGTGTCCCCGCCCCTGAGCAGCACGAGATCGTCGCCGGCCTCGTCGGCGGCGCCCGCCAGCGAGGCGAGGGCAAGCAGGGCCGAGGAGGCGAGGAGGCGGAGGGTGGGCATACAGGGGGGATCCTGGATGGCCACGATGGTCGCGCCGGACAGCGCAGAACAGGCAACGCACTTCCGCGGTGCTGTCGTCTGATACAGTTGCGGCAAAGGCCGTGGAGGAAGGCGGAAAGCCTACGCCGCCTTGTGCGCCGCGCGCGCTTCGCCGATGAGCAGCAGCGCGCGCAGCAGCAGCTCGTGGTTGGCGAGCGGCTTCGCCATGATGTCGCAGGCGTGGCGCGACGAGCCGAAGAAGCCGGACAGGCCGCCCATGGCGGTGACGAAGAGGACCGGGAAGGGCGGTTGTTCGGCGTCCGCCTGGGCCTGCAGCGCCTCGGCCAGCTCGAAGCCGTTCTTGTCCGGCATGCACACGTCGCTGATCAGCAGGTGCGGCCGCCGCTGCATGGCCATGCTCAGGGCGCTTCCGGCATCGTGCGTGGTGCGGCAGGTCAGACCATTGCGGCGCAGCACGGTGGCGATCGCGAGGCAGCCGACCGGCTGGTCATCGACGATCAGCGCGTCGAGTTCGGCGAGGCGGATGTTGCAGCCGCGGTGATAGCGCTCGAGCACGCGCGCGGCGCGGCCGAGCAGCCGGCGCACCTCCTCGCGGCTCTGCATCGCGGGATCGCGCACGAAACGCGCCATCGCCAGGGCGAGGGTGCGCGGGTACTCGCGCGCATCGCCGTCCAGCTGTCCGGCCAGGCCGAGGCAGGCCTTGGCGTAGCGGGCGCAATCCTCGGGGTTGGCGCTGTCGAGGCGACCGGCCAGGACCACGGTGCGGGTCAGGGCCATGTCGGTGACCGCCGGTATGCCGGGCACCCCGGCCCGGCTGCCCGAGCCGCCGTCGGTGCTGAGGACCGCGGTGACGCGGTCGGCGATCTCGGCCGGCATCTGCCCGGCGCTGTCGATCACGGTGCAGCCGATCGCATCGACCAGGCGCACCTCGTCCTCGGGCGGGATGTGGCTGGCGATCACCACGGTGCGCGCGCTGGCGGCATGCTTGTGCAGCCACGAGGCCCAGGTCGCCACCGCATCGCACCACCGTCCGGCGTCGTAGAGCAGCATGTCGGGATGCTGCGCGGTGCAGGCGTCGGGCAGGTTGCGGATCTCGACCGGCCGCACCTCGGGCAGGTGGTTGGCGGCCAGCGCCTCGGGCAGACCCGCCATGGCCGAGCCGTCGTGATAGACATGCGCGGTCCAGCGCAGGCGCTCGCCGGTGGCGGCGAGGCTCAGGGCCGGGTCGGCCATCACCGCGTGGATCGGCTGCGACCGGCGGCGCAGGCGTTCGAGGTCGTCGCACACCTCGCCAGCCGAGCCGTAGCGCCGGGTCGGATCCTTCTGGGTCAGGCGGCGCAGCACCATGGCGACGTCGTCGTCGATCCACGGTGCCGCCTGCTGCGGATCCGGGAAGGCGTCCTCGACCACCGCCTCGGCGATCAGGCGGGTGGACTGCTCCCAGAAGGGGGCCCGGCCGGTGACCAGGTGGAACAGGGTGGCGCCCAGCGCGTAGAGGTCGCATTGCCGGTTCACCGCCCCGCCGCGCAACTGCTCGGGCGCCATGTAGCAGATCGTCCCGGCCGTGGTGGTGGCGAGATCGCCGTGCCCATCCTCGGCCACGGTCAGGCCGAAGTCGGCGAGGCGCACGCGGCCATCGGCATCAAGCAGCAGATTGGCCGGCTTGACGTCGCGGTGGCACAGGCCGGCATCATGCAGCGCCCCCAACCCTTCGGCGGCATCGCTGGCGATGCCTAGCAGCACCTCGCGCGGCAGGCCGCGGGCGTGGCGCCGGCGCAGGGTCAGGATGTCGCCGCCGGGCACGTACTCGATGATCAGGAACGGGTGGCCCAGCTCGATGCCGGCGTCGATGCATGGCACCAGGCGGGGATGGCGCAGCAGCGCCGACACCCGCGCCTCGCGCAGCAGGCGGTCACTGGCCAGCGCGTCGAGGCGCGGCTTCAGCAGCTTGATCGCGCATTGCCCGCCGTTGGGGTCGTTGGCCAGGAAGACGATGCCGAAGCCGCCGCTGCCCAGCCGGCGGACGATGCGGTAGCCATGGATCATCGGCCACGCCCGGCGCAGGCCGGGGAAGGGGCACTCGATCGGCCAGGTTTGGGAATCGCTGCGGGAGGACGGCATCAGTGGCAAGGCTAACACAGGCGGCAACGGCGTCAGCCCCCCAGTGAGGGCCGACGAGGAATCCCAACTACGGGGATGCGAGACGCGGGCTGGCCGTGCGCCAAGTGGCCCTATGATCTGTGCATGCGTATCTGCCAATGCTGGGACGACGGCAACGTCGATGATATCCGTGTCTGCGAGACCCTGCGCCGTCACGGCGCCAAGGCCTCGTTCAACCTCAACCCGGGCCAGCATCGCGACGAGCGCTACGAAGGCTGGAAGTTCAAGGGCGTGAAGCCGGTGTGGAAGCTGGCGCGCGGCGAACTGGTGCACACCTATCGCGGCTTCCTCGCCGCCAACCACACGGTCAGCCACCCGCATCCGACCAAGCTCGACGACGCGACCCTGGCGCGCGAGATCAACGACGGCAAGGCCCAGCTCGAAGCGATCTTCGGCTATCCGGTGCTCGGCTTCGCGCATCCCTTCGGCGACCACGACGACCGGGTGTGCGCGGCGGTGCGCGCCGCCGGCCATGTCTATGGGCGCACCTGCGCGAACTCCGAATCCATCCTGCCCTGCGCCGACCCGATGCGTCTGCCCAGCTGCTGCCACTTCCTGGCCCCCGACTTCTGGGAGCGCTACGCGCGCGTGCGCGCCGCCGACGGCGTCTTCTACTTCTGGGGCCACAGCTACGAGATACTCGACGAGGCCGCCTGGTGGGCCTTCGACCAGCAGATCGCGCGCCTCTCGGCTGATCCGCAGGCGCGCTGGACCGACCTGCCGGAACTGTTCGTCTGACCCGCTGGCGCATCGCCCTCGCCGCCTGCCTGCTGCACCTTGGGCTGGGCACGATCTACGCCTGGAGCTTCTTCCAGCGTCCGATCATGGAGCTGCACGGCTGGAGCAACGCCCAGGTCGCGTGGGCCTTCAGCCTGGCCATCGCCAGCCTCGGCCTGGCGGCGGCACTCGGCGGCGTGCTGCTGCCGCGCTGGGGGCCGCGCCGTCTCGCGGTGCTCGGCGGCGTGCTCTACGCCCTCGGCCACGCCGCCGCCGCCTACGGCCTGGCCAGCGCGCAACTGTGGCCGCTGTGGCTTGGCTTCGGCGTGGTCGGTGGCGCCGGCCTCGGCTTCGCCTACGTCGTGCCGGTGGCGACCGTGGCGCGCTGGTTCCCCGACCGCCCCGGTCTCGCCACCGGCCTGGTGGTGATGGGCTTCGGCCTCGGCGCCCTGGTGATGAGCAAGCTGATCGCGCCGGCGGTGCTCGCCGCCTGCGCCGGCTCCCTGCCCACGACCTTCCTCGTCCTCGCTGGTGCCTATCTCGTGCTGCTGCCGCTGCTCGCCTGGCCGCTCGCCGATCCGCCCGGAGCGCAGGCCGCGTCGGCCGAGCCCTTCGCCGCGGTGCTGCCGCGCCTGCGCCGCGCCGCCTTCGTGCGCCTGTGGCTGGCCTTCGCCTGCGCCATCACCGCCGGCATCATGCTGATCGGCTTCCAGTCGCCGCTGCTTCAGGATCTGCTGCGCCGCGCCGACCCGTCGTTGGCCACCGCCGCGCTCGCGGCGGCCGGCGCCACGCTGATCGGCGCCGGCTCGGCGGCGAATGGCCTCGGCCGCCTCGGCTGGGGTGCGCTCAGCGACCGCCTCGGCCGCGCCTGTACCCTGCGCCTCATCCTGCTCGTCCAGGCGCTCGGCTTCGCCGCCATGCTGCTGCTCCCCTCGGCCTGGCCCTTCGCCATCTCCACCTGCGTCGTGCTGCTGTGCTATGGCGGCGCTTTCGGCACCGCCCCGGCGCTGGTGCGCGCCCAGGTCGGTCCGGCGGCGATGCCGATCGCCTACGGCGTGCTGCTCACCGCGTGGTCGGCGGCCGGCATCCTCGGCCCGCAGGCGGTGGCGCTGATCCGCGACCATATCGCCCCGGCGGCGCAACTGGCCTGGGTCGCAGGCGCTGGCCTGGGTTGCGCCGTGGCCGGCCTGCTGGCGGCCGCGAGCCTTGCTGACGCCGAGGGCGGGCGATGAGCCGGCTGCTACTCCTGCTGCTGGCAGGCCTGCTGTCCGCCGCCGAGCCGGCCGCTGCCGAGGCGCCGCAACGCATCCCGTTCCGCGCCCCCGGTGTCGCCGACTGCCTGCTGGCCACGGCCGGCGAGCGTTCGGCGTTGCTGGTGACGCTGGGCCCCGACCCCAACGGCGCCTTCACCGGCATCCGCGAGGGCGCCTGGCAACTGCTGGCGCAGGCCCCGGCGATCCGGCGCAGCATCCTGCTGCTCGGCCACGGCACCGGCAGCACCATCGCCGGCGAGTCGATCGAAGGCCACCTGCGCGCCAACAAGGCGTTCTACGAAACGCTGGGCAACACCGCTCCGGCCCGGCCGATCGAATGCCTGATCTTCGCCTCGTGCAGCGCCAGCAATCCCGATCAGATGCGCGCCATGCGCGACGGCCTGGGCTACTACCCGACCTGGCGCGTCGCCACCTCGCCGCGTGCCTTCGCTACCGGCTTCTCGGTGCTGTCGGCTCTACGCGACGTCGCAGCGCGTCCGGCCAAGCCGGCCTGGCGTGGCCTCTACCGCATGGGCCTGTCGGGCGACACGGTTGGCGCCTTCGGCGAGGTCGGGATCGACGGCGAGCGCGCCGAGACGACCTACTGGCGGCTGATCCAGGACGGCGGAGCGTGGAAGGTGGTCGAGCAGCGGTAGCGCGATTGCCACCCCATTGCCCCAAGGGGTTAGGGCATTGCCCCTTCAATGCCCCAGGGGTTGGGGGTTAGGGGAAAGGCATCGCCATTGCCCCAGGGTTTAGGGCGCGAAGCGCTGCGTTTTCCTAACCCCTGTGGCAATGAGGGGCAATCAGCCCTAACCCCTAACCCCTTGTGGCACTGGGGTAACCCCGCCATTGCCCCAGGGTTTAGGGCGCGAAGCGCTGCGTTTCCCTAACCCCTGTGGCAATGAGGGGCAATCAGCCCTAACCCCTAACCCCTGTGGCAATGAGGGGCAATCAGCCCTAACCCCTAACCCCTTGTGGCAATGGGGTAACCCCTAACCCCTGAGGGGCAATGCAGCCGCGCGCTAGCGCGGCATCAGCTTCCCGATCGCGTCCTTCAGCCCGGCGCTGCCGTTGCCGTTGACGAACGCGAGCAGCACCTGGACGATCGGCCCGGCCTTGCCCAGGTCGATGCCGAGTTGCGACAGCACCGAGGCGAGGCCGGCCTTCTCGCCAAGCATCGCGGCCATGCCCGAGGGCTTCGGCGCGCTGCCGATCATGCCGCCGAGGCCGGGGATCAGCTTGCCGAGTTCGGCGAACAGCTCGGGCGACAGCTTGCCCTGGGCGAGGCGGCCGACGGCGCCGACCGCGCCCTCCGCCTGTTGCTGATTGATGCCGACGGTGGAGACGAGGGTGTCGATGAGGGACATGGCGTTCTGGTATCTCAGCTGCCGGCTTTGGCCAGCGCCGGGGCGGCGGCCTTGTCGTGTACCGCGATGTGCTCGCGCGCCCAGCCGGCCATCAGGTCGAGGACCTGGTGCGCCACCGCCAGGTCGTCGCCGTGCTGCGCGGTCAGGTCGCACAGCTGGTTGACCAGCTTGGTGTGCTCGGTGAGGTGCCGTTCGAGATCGGGGCACTTGGCGGCGCGCATCGCCGCCTCCTCGTCGGAGAAGTGCCGCTGGGTGTAGGACACCGCGAAGGCCAGGGCCTTGGGCACACCAGCCTCGCCGCCGCCGCCGTCGACCAGCTTGCGCAGGTTTTCGAGGGCCTGGAACCACTCGACATGCTGGCGGTCGATGGCCTGGATGCCGAGGCGGAGGTCGGTGGTGAAGCGGAAGGGTTCCATATCCGCCGACTATCCGCGCCCTGGTCCGGCGCGCAACCCTGGCGCGACGGACTGCCGAGTCCGGGTCGGCCTCGCCAGATGCCGTTTCGCCCGCGCGCGCTACCGTTCCGGCGATGCCCGGCCCCTCAGACCACCTCCGCGCCTGGCTGCCGCACGTCCTGCTGCTCGGCCTGGTCGTCGCCGCGGTCGGACTGCTGCTCGTCGTGGTGTGGCCGCTGCGCGATCCGCTGCTGCTCGCCGGGGCGATCGCGCTGCTCACCTATCCGCTCGCCTTCCTGCCCATCCTCAACCGCCTGCGCGCCTCGGCGCCGCACTGGCCCGACGACCGCAACCGCTTCGTTGCCGCGGCCCTCGCCACCGCCGCCGTGGGAGTGGCCGGCGCCCTGCTCCTGGTCGGCGCCCTGTGGCTGGCCCTCGGCCGCCTCGAACAGGTGTGGGATCTGCTCGCCGGCGTGCTGCTCGGCGACGGGCGCCGCCTCGATCGCGCCATCGATGCGCTGGTACGCAAGCTGTCACGCATTGTCGAGCTGTACCCGCAGCTGCCGTGGGACGCCAAGCTGGTCAAGGCGTCGCTGCGCGAACTGCTCGGCCGCGGCGCGGTCGGCACCGACATGCTCGGCTTCCTGTTCAAAGGCACGGTCGGGGTGATGGCGACGGCGGCGATGACGCTGATCGCGCTGTTCTACCTCTACGCCCAGGGTCCGCACCTGGTCAGCCAGATGCTGCATTGGCTGCCGCTGACCGCCGAGCGCCGCGAGCAGCTCGGCGAGCGCTTCCGCGGCCTGGCGGTCTATGTCGCCGCCGGGGTGCTGGCGCGCGCCGCCCTGCACGGCGTGGTGTGCGGCCTGATCGCCTGGGCCCTGGCCGGCGCCAATCCGATCGCCACCGGCGCGGTCGCCGCCTTCCTCGCCCTGCTGCCGGTGGTCGGCCCGGCCATCGCCTGGCTGCCCTTCGCCACCGTGCTGTGGTCGAGCGACCAGCGCATCCAGGCAGTGTGCCTGGCGATCTCCTGCCTCAGCGCCGCCTGGGTGGTCGAGCTGTCCTTCCAGCGCCTCGCCCGCCGGCTTGGCGCCGACAGCCTGTGGTTCTCCTTCCTGCTGTTCTGCGGCCTGGTCGGTGGCGTCGCCTCGTTCGGCCTGCGCGGCATCATCATCGGCCCGGCCGCCGCGCTGACCGCCGCCGCGCTGTTCGGCTTCCTGCCGGCGGTCTATGGCGTCGGACGCGAAGACGATGCGCCCCGCTGAAGCGTTCGTCCGCCTCGCGCTACGCTGCGCCCGCATCCTGCCGCCGCGTTTCGCGCTGTGGCTGGGCGGGCAGCTCGGCCACCTCGCCGGCAGCCTGCCGCTGCACGAGGCGGAGCTGGCGCGCACGCACCTGGCCATCGCCTTTCCCGGCCACGACGCCGCCTGGCACCGTCGCACCGTGCGGCGCTGCTTCCGCCACTTCGGGCGCATGGCGCTGTGGACCTTCGCCACCGTCCATGCCGATCCGCGCCGGCTACGCCGCGGCATCGCGGTCGAGGGGGCCGACAACTGGCGCGCGCTGGCCGCCGCGTGCCGGCGCGGCCAGGGCACCATGGGCATGGCCGGCCACCTCGGCAACTGGGAGCTGCTGGCGCGCGTGTCCGGCAGCGTGGTGCCGCTGACCGTGATCGGCAAGCGTCTGCGCTCGCCTCTGGCCGACCGCCTGGTGTGGGAGCTGCGCACCGCCGGCGGCGCGCGGCTCGTCTATCAGGACGCCGACGTGCGCGACACGATCCGCGAACTGCGCGCCGGGCGTTATGTCGCCACCCTGCCCGATCAGGACATCGGCCGCCTGGCCGGCGATTGGGTGCCGTGGTTCGGCCGCACCGCCTACACGCCGACCGGCCCGGCGGTGCTGGCGCAGCTGGCCGGCGGCTGGGTGCAGCCCGGCCACTGCGTGCTGGTCGCGCGCGGCGGCTACCGCTGGACCTGGCTGGCGCATTGCGGTCCGCGCGTGCGCTTCCCACGCGGTCGCGACCGCGCCGCCGACGCGCGCACGATCATGGCCTGGACCATGGCCTACCAGGAAGGCCTGGTGCGCCGCTTTCCCGAGCAGTGGGTGTGGTGGCACCGTCGTTGGCGCAACCGCCACCCGTCGGACGCCGGGCCGGGAGACCCCATCCCCGCCGGTTGGACCGGCGGGGAGCTTAGGGCTTAGAGCTTAGAGCTTAGAGTCCGAGAACCCACGACGGACGGTTTTGGAGATTGAGGGCCCGAGAATTCACGAGACGCGTGTCGCCTGTGGGCTCTAAGCTCTGAGCTTAGAGCTTAGAGCTTAGCGCTTAGAGTCCGAGAACCCACGACGGACGGTTTTGGAGATGAGGCCCGAGAATCCACGAGACGCGTGTCGCCTGCGGGCTCAAAGCTCTGAGCTCTAAGCTCAAAGCTATTTGGTCCGCCCCTCGGCCTGCAGGGCCAGCGCCGCGACGCGCGTGCGCCACTCGGGCGTGTCCATGCCGTCGGCCATCGCGCGCAGCTCCTTGGCAATGCCGCGCAGCCGGGTGGGGGTGGAGTCGGCGGGCAGCGCGGCGTAGGCGGCAGCCGCCCGCACGCTCAGCTCGGCCTCGCTGAACCACGCTGCCGCCGCCGTGCCCTTCCACGGCTTGGCGTGTTCGGCCAGGGCCGCCTTCAGCGCCTTGGGGTCATCCAGCGCGGCGCGCACTGCGGCGCGGTCGGCGGTCAGGGCGGTGCCGAGGTCGGCGGTCAGCTCTTTCACTCGCGCTGCCCGCGCGTCGTCCAGGGCCAGGCCTTCGCCGCCGATCAGCAGGGCCACGCGCGCCTTGCGCGCCGCCGGCGAGGCCGGGTCCTTGGCCGCATCGACCGCCTTCAGCAGCTTGTCGGCCGCCGCCAGGTCCTGCTCCTGCGGGATGATCCAGTCGATCTTGACGTTGGTGCTGCCGGCCGGGAAGGCGCGGGTGATGGTGACGCCACCGGTGCTGAGGGTCAGCGTGCCGGCCGCGGCCGGGATCTCGATGGCGTAGGCGCCGCTGCCCCAGGTCGCCGCCTTCGCCGTTCCGGCCTTCACCTCGACCCCGCCGCGTCCCTCGCCGAGCGAGTAGAACGCATCGCGGTCGCGGTCGAGGAAGACCACCCCGCCGGCGTAGCGTCCGCCGCCGCCACCGAGGTTGTGGGTGACGCTCAGCTTGCCGCCGTGCGGCACCGCCCCGGGCCCGACCAGCTTGTAGCTCGGGTCGCAGATGTTCCGGCGGTGACCGCGTTCCGGCTGCATGCCGCCGGGGCCGCCCGGCCCCCAGTCGATGACGAAGCCGAGTTGACTGCCCCAGGGATCAGGGGCGTCGCGGAAGGCGTTCTCTCCGCCGGCGCCGGGGAAGCCCGCCGCCTTCATGCGGTCGCCAGGCGACTTGCCGGTGAAGCGTGGCTTGCTGGGATCCTCGTCGTGGCCGAGGCCATGCGCGATCATGTACCAGGAATGCTTGCGCGCCGCGTTGAGCAGGCGCAGATCGAAGACCAGCGGCTGGGCCGGGGGTATCTTCGCCATCTCGTCGCGGAACATGTCGAAGTCGATGGTGGTCGCGGACGGCATGCGCGGGCTGGTACCGGCCGGCGCCATGCGCAGCGCCTCGGCCTTGGGGTCGGCGCGGCAGCGGTTCATCAACTCAAGGATCAGCGTCTCTTCGGCCGTCGGTTCAGGCGACGGCGCGACATAGACGTCCTCGGCGGCGAAGCAGGCGGTGGCGAGGCAGAGGGCGAGCAGACGCATACGGATGGTACGGCTGGCAGCAGGAACCGTTGTAGCTTTGAGCTTTGAGCTTTGAGCTTTGAGCCCGCGTACGCCCGCGGCATAAACGCGCACGCCGTGAGTCCACAGCATGCCGTGTGTTGGGCTGCGGACTCAAAGCTCTAAGCTCTAAGCTCTAAGCTACTTCACCAGCCCCGCCGTCTTCGCGTCCCTTCCTTCTTTCACGAACTCCGCCTCGCCGTCCTTCAGCTTGACCGAAATGACGTCGCCGGCCTTCACCTGGTTGCTGGCGATCAGGCGCGCGAGGGGGGCGATCAGCAGGTGCTCGACGGCGCGGCGCATCGGCCGGGCGCCGAACTGCGGATCGGTGCCCTCTTTCAGCAGCTTGGACAGGAACGGCGTGCTGTAGTGCAGGATGATCGGCACCTGCGCGCCGAGCAGCCGCTTGTACATGTCCTGCAGCATCAGGTCGAGGATGCGCTTCAGGTCGTCGCGGGTCAGCACGCGGAAGCAGATGATGTCGTCGAAGCGGTTGAGGAACTCGTAGGGGAAGACCTCTTTGGCCGCGTCGATCGCCTTCGCCTTGATGTCCTTGTTGAGCGTCGCGTGGTCGGTCTCGACCTCGAAGCCGATGGTCTTGTGGCGCAGCGTCTCGCTCATCTCCGAGGCGCCGACGTTCGAGGTGATGACGATGATCGAGCGGGTGA